>Ga0123355_10001723_pt1 | contig 30472 bp, 18 predicted proteins | sample TergutEmb28metaG_3_FD_89872 | JGI IMG/M metagenome (GOLD analysis project Ga0123355, IMG submission 89872) | Embiratermes neotenicus P1 segment gut microbial communities from Petit-Saut dam, French Guiana - Emb289 P1 | ecosystem: Host-associated > Arthropoda: Insects > Digestive system > Gut ... | reverse complement strand
GTTCACAGATGTGAAAAGTGTGTTGAAGTAAAGGGAGATTATATTGAAAAATAGCAAAGTTGTTTCATTTCTGTCACCTTTCAAATTTGGTCAGGCCGGAAACTTATGGACCCTACCACGTACGTAGGTGTCTTCTAAATACGTGTTACTTATTTCATGTATCTTAGTATGTGGTTGAATTTATTCTCAATTAGCAAATGAACTACAAACTTTCGTTTGTGTGGCAACGGTACCTACAAATTTCCAAAACAATACTGTATAATTTTTTCTTAATAACAGCAGGAATAGCGTAGTTTTATACTAGACTTGTGCTTGAACTTTATAGGTTACATAAGAAAGCGGCATTGACTGACAGAGATAATAATTCAAATGCGAATTCAAACATAGAGCCAAGGAATCTGATTCGCGTTTTTCACCCGACGTTTCTATGGAAGGTAGAGAGAAAGTTGGTTAGTATATCCTGTGTGCCGGCTAGAATCCTGCTTTGAAATGTGGGGTAAACTGTCCGGACCAACCAGTTTTTATTTTATTTAAAACCTTAATAAAATGGAACAGATTTCCAGAGAGGCCTGCATTCTTAGAGAGCTCTTAGTGCATCCAGATAAAGTACATTAAGCGTTTGTGAAAGTTACCCTGTCTTACGTTTCTTAGATAATACCTTGAAATGAACCATTATCACTTAACCAATCTGCAGGCCGTAAGCGTGATAAATTTGTGGCTTTCTAAATTTTTATATAAAGTCACAGAATTAATTACAATTCGTTTTAGTGATTTAGTTCTTCGTTGCAGACGGTTTCGTAAATTGTGTAATCTGTCACGGCTCTGATATTTTCGTGAACCGACAGGAACACAGACCCCTTACATAGCCAGTATGCCGCCTTATCTTACGGAATTATAAATTTTATCCCCCCCCCATTAATTTGTTCCTACGCTCGATATTATCATTATTTTTGCCAAACATTTTTGAAGTGTATATTTTACTGCACTCTGTGTGTAGCGTAGTCTATTTACTGACTTAATATCTGTCTATTACCATAATTTAACTTACAGTGAGGAGTGAAATTAAAAATTTGACTTAAAAGTATCATAAGTTGAAGATTTGATTCGAGTTCTGGAAAGGTCTTATTTTATAGGAAAATATAAATATTAATATTTAATTAATCACTGGCTTTTACATTCTTCTGATTATTGAACAGCACTGTTGCAGATTTTCCTTTCATTGACTGAATTTCGTCTTTAGTAATGAAAATATAAATCTGATACTTTGCATATATCTTTGCTGAATCAATCTTAAGTGTAAAATAATGCAAAAATTTGAATTTATTTTTCATCCTAAATATTTCGACAGTTGATGTTGTGTTAGGAAATTCTCAGTTTGTTTGAGTTTTAATCGGATTTTTTCTCTTTTTAAAAACGCGTGTGGTTCTCGTGTGTTAGAGGCATGTCAATTGGTGTCTTGATATCTTAATTCAAGGACTGAAATGAGCGAGTGAGGAGGAGAAGCTTGCATTATCTCAATTCTGCCCGCTTGTTCGAGTAAAGATATGATTTATTGCTACGTTGCCCGCTGTTCTAAAGAGGCGTTAATATTAATAACCGGTGTCGGATGAAACAGCAGTCGTCCGCATGCCAACTGTTGTGTTCATCTGTCTTTGGTCCGACGAGCGATGTGTTTGCTTGCCGCTATTCTCGCTACTGCGACGATAGATGTCTGCTCTTTTCTTCTGCTTGTGGCTGGCCTGACATCTTGAGCTCAAAATGTATCATGCAGATGTAAAAATGTCGTTTCTTTAGATTTAGACGTTACACTTCTGTTACAGGACTTGTGGACGGGCATATGTATGGCTGATAAAGATGATGAAATTGTGGGCTGAGCAGTCGTAGCTTGTTTCAACACGTTGTCCTGAAGAAAGTCCAGTCGAAATTAAAAACATGTGAAACATCCCATCCCCCCCAATTTGGATATGTTGTTCTTGAATTCTGTATACAGCCGTCTGAATTATACTCGAACTAAACTCAGAGCGATTTGTATCAATATGAGTTCTTATTTTGAATCTGATTTATTTATTTTGTAAGAGCAAATAAACATTTGTGTCATGCCAGTGTTAACACACATGCATATTCCAGTAATTTTAAATCAGTTTTGAACTTTCTATGGAACTAAGTAACAATACCTTGCCAGTGAAGAACATTCTGTTTTTTAACTTTTCAACTTTTTCTACCAGTAGTGTTCAAGCGATGCCCCTACGAAAGTGTGTGGAGAAAGCGGCAAAGTCACTTATCGCAGGGCTCTAAAATGTTTTGTTGTTATATATCATGTCTCCGGAAAATATGTAAATTCTGTAAATAAAGGTGATACGTGAATGTAAGACAGTGTGGGTGTGTATGCAGGTTATATTTCCACTAAATAGTGCTAACACTGGAAGCATTTAGTTTGGAAAATGACCACTATTACTGATACTGTTCGTATCACAAACACAATTTCAGTATGCAAAAAACACGCTTTTGTGCATGAAATGATACCAGTACCTACATGGTGACGGGACATATTGCCTTAAAATATCTTCAAGAATTCCTTTCCACAGGCTGCTTCTTATGTCTCGTGTGCTGTTGGCAGTAAGAAACCGCCTCACCAAGCATCACCTAATGACAGTAAAACACAGCACACACTGTGTGTTGCAGGTGTTTTTAAAGCCACGGAATTTATTGTTTTTACAGCGTTTTATACGATTTATTCATTGCGGTAGAATTTTTAATGCATTACTGAATGTAACTGGTAGGCGTCACGCCTTGTTGTCTTGTGATCTGATTGTCCTTGTGTCTGACAGGTGATGAGGACGTGGAGAAGGCAACGGTCTCCGCGTCTGATCCTGGACAGCAGTCGGCGGTACCGCACTATGATGTCACACTGGATGGCCTCCAGTTGGCATTAATGGACCGTCATAACTTCTCAGGTGTGAATTCAAGTAAGGCGTATTTTAATTATTATCAAATTTTGTATTTGCTTTAGTCTGTTCCGCGATATAGCAAACGTTTGTAAAAGCGGCGGTTTTACCATAGTGACTGCTAATAGTGTGTAGGCTGATGTCCAATAGAGGGCTAATGTGATGGGGACAATGCATGCATAGTATACCGTAAGAATTCTTCACACACAAATGGGAATTGTGTATTCTTGTTCTTCTTGTCTTATTCATGCTCGCTTATCTCTTTTTGCTAGTCGTCTGTGACAAAGTTGTAATTGAATCCAACGATAAACGTCTTCACTGACCGATCAGACATACATTTTTGATGCTGTCTGGATGAATATCAGGTTCACTGACTTTGCGACTTCCTTCCGCAATATGTGTATGTGCTTTATATCGGCATGTATGAAACGCTTCCAATTTCTGGTACTTTATATGCACTCTTTGCCGACAATTTATGTTGAAGGACAAAGGAAAATAGTTTTTGTGTTTAATTTATTTATATGGTTTACACGTTGATGCCTTCAATTGATGCTGTCATCATTATTTTCACAGAATATTAGCAATGTAATTTATTTTTATGCAGACTTTTGTATGCGGATAAAAACCCGTATCACCACAAATCATTTCAATAAGATTTTCGATGAAAACAATTTTATATACACTTATTTTTTAATTACGGCGGTTAGTTATTTATTCTGACAACACATGACATTTAAAAATAAAAAATGGGATTGCCCATTAGACTATGTTGGGCTGAGTGGGAATATAACCTGAGAGTATATAAACTGAAATGAATTGCTTGCCTTAACATCTGCACTCTAGAAGCGAAGAATTGAAAATGAAACAAATAATTCTAACGTTTATTATTTTTACTCAGCCGTGTGTAAGAAGAATATGGAGAAACTTGGGAAATCTGATTATTTGAAAATTTTTATTTTTAACATTCAGTGCACAAATACGCCCTCGCTTGGGTCCGTGGCATCCGCCGGGAAATGAGCGTGTGTACATAGGTAAATCTTATGTGACTGATATCAGTAAGAAGGCTGTAGTTCTTCGGAAATAAATGATAATTGATTTATAGGCGCGTTCGCAAAATTGAGAAAAGCAACTGCTAGCTTCGTCATGCATGTCTGTCTGTCCGTCCGTCTGTTTATCCGCATGGAACAACTCGGCTTCCACTGGACGGATTTACGTGAAATTTTGTGTTTGAACATTTGTAGAAAACCTGTTGAGAAAATTCAAGATTTATTAAAATCGGACAAGAAACCCGGATACTTTACATGAAGACCAATTTACATTTTTGATCATATCTCGCTCACTTCTTCCTAGATTGAAAAATATTTCAGACAAATGCTGTAGAAAAACTTGAAACACAAGTTTTATTTTCAATAAGTTTTTCGAAAATCGTGCCGTTTGTTAGATAATGTTGAAAATATTGTAGAACAGGGTAGACCGCAGATGACAATACAATGCATGCGCATTGCATACTGGACACTTAAGGCTAGTAACACACCCTCAGAATGTGTAATACTAATTGCTTCTCCACCGCAACAATGGTTGCGCGAAAGCACCTCAAAGTTACGTCATAGCACACTGCCTGGCATGTTGCGTGTACCATCTGTAGCTTATGTACTGATCTGTGAATGCTGATATATTGAAGAAACAATACATTATACTTGGTCTGGACTAAAGTGTCTATATAGACGTCTCAGTTCCTCTGAAACAGCTTTCATGGGTCAATAATTTGCAGATAGTAAGTAATTTTTTAAATGCAATATGGTGGTTTAGCTTATTACCTTCTATGTTTTTGCTCCTTCTGGCGCTCGGAGCATCGTCTCATTTCTAACCGAGTCCGTAGCTGTAGTGCTGTAACCCGACACTTTGTAAAATGCGTGGAATGTACATCTCACCAGGGAGACGAGTTACTTAAGAAAGATGTCGTATATTCCTATTGCCATTCATTTCTCTCCAATGGTTTTACCTTATTATTCAATTTCAAACAGCATAACGCAGTTGCCTACACGGTGGTTCAATATTTCAGACTGTTCCGCTTCTAAGTTTTTGTACCATGTATTTGAATACATCGTGTCTTGAGCAGAAAAGAACATTTCATGTACTATATAAAAAGATGATGTATATTTCATAGGTAATATATCTTTACAATAATACACTTCTCGAAACCCGTTCAGTTAAAGTAACACCATGAAAAGGTTTTACATATCTCACCCATGTACGCGTACCTCAGACGTTTATCATGTATTTTGTGCCCTCTCGCTGATGTAATGTAAGAGTGAAGGTAAGATTGAATGCGTTTTCAAAATTTATCGTTGAAGTACGTTACCAGCCATCTTCAAATTTTTGATCACCGTAGTTCCACGAAGAAGCATCATTAGTATCCATTTGGTAGGCCTTGAAGTTATTCTATACTGATAGGAAAGTGCATCATCTAAACCCTTTACCAGGCTTGGAATGCAGATTACAAGTTTTTAAATCAGCCGTCCCAAGATAATACCGAGGCATGGCTTCTTATTATCTGTTATTCGTATTTCGTGAGATGCACAAATTATTTAGCATATGTAAGAAGAACCACCTAAAAGCACACTTTTCATTAATGATTTAATTCAATTATTTTGTCTTCGACATGTTTCGAACAACTAAGTGTTCATCATCAGGAAGTCAGTACAAGCAGCTTTACGATATTTTCTCTGGTATCTATATAAGCAGTCTGGTTCGTAACAGGATGTGTTTGGTTCTGAATATCAAACAACGAAGCAGTCGTATATGTTCGTTTATTTATGGTTAAGTGACGATGCTTTCAATAGTTCAGAATTTGATGGCGTCAAAAGATAAGATGGTTAATGAACAATTAATTGGAAGGAGTACGTTCCTAGTCTAATCTGAACTACTACATCAGGACTGAGGAAAAGTAAGAAAACGTTTCAGTGAGGATAACTCATCTATGGGCACAGATTGTAAACCGGAACCTTCCAGGTATGCGGCAAGAGTGATGCCCACTCGACAGTGTTGTTCGGTGAAACCACAAGAAAGTGTATTAGTTCCAAACGATGTCTAAGGGCATGCTAGGATAGTATCTTCAGTTACCTTGCGACTTCTATTGGCCACATGAGGCGCTAAACAATGTTCGTGTTTGTCCATTGAAGGACCAAGCGAATATAAATTGAGTTGTTTACTGATATAACTTTAATCATACACGTAGATTTGTCACCGAAATGAACAAATGGTTGCTTCAAAAGAATATACAAATTTTCAAGACGTTCCATGTAGTTATACAGCAGAAACTTAATGCACACGCAGACACTTCATCTCAAGAAGTGAAGATCGTACCACCCTCTATGTTCATTGTATAAAACAGCATCTTTCCCTCTCTCCTAACTCAGCAGCAAAGTGAAATGAAGCCAAGTGGTTTACACTATACGGTAATATATATTACAACTGGCTGTAACGTTTTGAGAGACAAAGAAATTGTCTCTTGTGGAAATGAGAGAAGGGAAGAAAAAGAAGAAGAAGAAGAAGAAAAGTAGTCTCAACAACGGCAGAATTGCAGCTTTTGTTTTATTTCATTTTCCTTGCATTGTTATGAACCCTTTTATCTTGTACTGTTTTTATTTCACCTAGCAACGCAGCTTTGTTCTTTTCGCAACAATAGCAAGGCTCGCATTGTTGCGTTCTTTGTGTTTTGTAATATCTTTTCATAACTCGCTGTTAGTTTAGAGATATCTAATTCAAAGTGACAAGATACTGCACGTTAAAATTTTATCCCTGAGAATATTACAACTTTTGAGGAGAAGTCGTTAAGTAACGCTTAGTTCTTAAATTCTGCACTGATGGCAAGCTTTTTGAGAGCCTCAAACCTGTCGATGCAATCAACTACAACTTCCAGCACTGGAGGCTTTAAAGCATGAAGAATACAGCTTAATGTGTACTCTATAAAGCAGTGAATTTAAGCATCAAATCAAATACAGATAGTGGAATTACTATGGAAAGAATAAAACCGAATTGTTTCTTTGAGACCAACGAACGTTGTTATTGATATTATACGCTTCAGTTTAAGACACAATTACGGTCCTATTACATAAAATGCGTGCGTTTAGTCTCGCAACTTTCGTCTTCAGGCCTGTGGGAATAATTGTTGTCAATCCAGTGTACTAATGTTACACGTATAAATGGTTATATAAAAACGAAAAACTAAAATTGATTTGCTTAGGTGAAGATTATTAAAATTAAAACGTCTTATAAAATATGCATAAAAGACTGTGTGAAAGACGGTCGTATTTTAATACCCACTGCCGAGTTGAGGTTGTTTTAATCCATGTGGATCAATGGGTTATGGCCGTTCGGAAGGTTCCGAAAAAAAGCTGATTGCTTTTAAGAATCTGTGTTGCACATTTCCCTGTACGTAGTGCCATTTCATGAATATTCTAGAAAGGGTGGGCAAAATTGTTTTATGTTGGGTGCAGGTACGTCTGGAACCGGCTCCTTTAAGACCTGAAGATTAAGTTGTAACCCTCTTCAGCATTTGACGTGCTGCAAGAAACTGTTACTGCCTTCGCAAAACTGCGAAAATCGACTATAAGCTTTGTCATGTTTGTCCTACATCCGCACAGAAAAATTCGGCTCCAACTGGACGGATTTTCATGAAATTTGATTTTTGATTATTTTTCGAATAATTGTCAAATAAATTCAAGTTTCATTAAAATCTGACAAGAATAACAGGCACTTTACATGAAGACCAATATATATTTTTGACTATATCTCGTTCATTTCTTCTTAGAATGAGAAATTTTTCGGACCTCATTTTAGAAAATACCACAATACACGTTTCAGATTCAGCAATTTTTTTCGAAAATATACCGTTTATGAAATAAAGTGGAATAATGTTGCAAAGCCGAGCAGGCCACAGATGATATGGCGCATACGCATTGCATGCTGGATACCTAAGGCCGTAAATACACAGTCAGAATTTGTAATACTTATTGCTTTTCACCGCAACAATGGGAAAACGAACGCGTCTGAATGTTACGCTATACGTATATTGTGACATTCTATTGGACTTTTAACTGCTCTGATTTCTAGATTGGAATCCTTCTGTGCATTTTATTCTCCCAGGAGAGTTGAGCCCTAAGTCTTAATAGTTTCCGTTTTGGCGAAACTTCCGTACAAAAATTTTCCAGTCTATCGTAACTATTTATGCCGGCGTCATGCAAGGTTGAAAATTGCGCTCTTGTCGCTTATTAGGTAGCGCGTTATGGTAAATCCTTACCAACGTTTCAGGGCAGCCTATCGGTCCCATCCTCAAGGTTCAAGAATCCTGGAATCTTGACCCTTGAGGATGGGACCGAAACGTCGGTAACAATTACCACTACTCGCTACGTAACAACCCAGAAGGGTGCAGTTCTCAGCTACGTCGCACCGTAAGCCTGAATTCACGCATCATGTAAGGCTGTTGCTGCCGACGTGACGAAGTCTTAAGATTCTATGTAGTCTTATGAAGTATTATGCCTCGTCGACTGGTAAATTTTTACCGACATTGCGCAAGATCGAGCTGCCTTTATATCCGGGGTTAAGCAGTAGACGAACGGCTGACGGTTGAACACTGAATATGAAAGCATTTATGCTTCCAAAATATCGGTACCTGTAACTGTGTACCTGTCGACACTAGGTAACAACAGAGAAGACTTGTTTCTTCACGAACACAAATATGAGGAAGTCAAAATACACGTCGACGAGATCTACATTAGAAGTGAAATATATATTTGTTGCCCAATGCTTACAATGTTTTATACACGCATCTGAAATTCCCGGCTGTAAGAAAAAGTGTAAGTAGATGAATAGTCGCAATTATGTTACAAAAACTGCGCCTGGATAATTTGGCTTATACATACAAGTCTACTCAAAAGTTGTCGATCACGACTTTCAAGCGTTTTACTTAAACATCCCGGTATATGAAAATAATGCGCTACGTAAATCAGTTTCATCAAGAACATGACTTTCAGATCTTAGTATTGAACTTTTCCGTTTCGAAGATATGACCAACGAGTAACTGAGCTTTGTTTCTGTCTTTTGTGTTTGAGAAGTTACAGTCTCTAACTTACGCCGGAGAGTATGTGGTTTGGACTGAAAATGTGTGTTTTTAGTCGGTCCGTTCTGACCAATGCAGGAATAGTAAAGTGTTTTGTAACATTAGATCTAAGCCGACTTCTACGTCCTCCTACTCAATCATTCGTAGGCGTTATCATGCCGTCATTCGATGTTACACACCACACACCGTTGACAAGATGGCATTAAATCAGGAATCCGCAAGCTGGGATTGTGTTGCACCCACAGCCCTTTTTGGTGTTTGTCATAAGGAATATATTCAATGCTTCGATAGAAGTTCGAGGCTGGATTGTCCTGTCCGTAATCACTGACAGAACGATAGAGAAGCTTGCCGTCTTTTGATATGTAATGCCAAATATACTGGTAGAATTTCGCCAACATTCGAGAAGAGGATACTGCTTTCCTCTGCATGGTATGAATGTGGAAGTGGTACTGTATATACTTTTGGAGGTTTTTCAAACTTGTTCCGCAATACAGGTACCACAACCCAGGGTACGGTTAGCTCCACAATCACCGCCGTCACAACGTCAAACGTCGCAGAGCCATGCAGGTTCGTCTTACTTGTATATGTTCAAATCCAACTTCTTTTGACAGGTAACGTAAAAGTTTATCTCCTGACGATGAATCTTCTTAGCTTTATCTGTTAACTTCAAGCAGTGCACACAGAAGTGTCATTCAGTAGGCAGATTTTTAGGTGTCATCAGGACCCTTATGAAGTAGTTTAAACCTTAACCCGCTAACGTGGAGAATATGGTGAGCTCGTTATAATGTCGGGAAATGGCAGATATGATTTAATTCGGCGTATAAAGGGTTAATGTGCAAAATAGCGTGCAGCATTTAAAGTAGAATTAATGAACTTCTGGATTAGTAAGATAGTGTGATTCACAAAAACAAAACTATTTCAAAGCTGTATTAAAGAGGTGACGCATTCATTTGTACGAAATCTAGATTGCAATACGCGCCACAGTTAGTCTGTATGAAGGAGAAGTTTGTGCCCTGAATTGTCATTCATCGGATGTGTCAAACAGTTTTTTTTTTTTTTGCGTGAGGTAATGTGTAATAAGAGGTTATATGTGGCAGTCAGTGTCGTGTGCATCCCCAAATCCGATCACAAACTCCTATTATCCACGTACTGTTACAAATATTCATCATAATTTGGCCACTAAATACAATTGTTGAACGTAATACTGGCACCTCCGAGTGCAGTATACGTTGTTGTAATCATTCAGTAATGCTGAAGACAGTTTATTCAGTAGTTGTTAAATTACCACAGTACATCGCTCTCCATTTTATGAAGGTTTTTTCTTTCCTTGTCTTAGTACCGATTTTCATTCCAGGTCTTCTTTGAGTATTTTGTACTATCAGGTAGTAGGAGATTTTTAGCTTTATGATTTACAAGAAATTCAACGTTTACTGCTGCTTTCTTTAAGAAAAAATATTTAGAATCAACGTTATTTAACAATGCTTATTGAACTAAAAAGGTTATGGATTGTCCCAATTGGAGAAATGTTACGGTTTTTTCTAGCTTTCTCGGTGGTTTTTGCTTAATTGTTTTCTGGTTTCTTGACGCCATATAGGAACCTTGCCTCTCCATTTTTATTGCCTAACTGAATTTAACTTCCACTCTAAAGATGGAGGCAGCAACTTCCTCCGAATTTTCCGTGTCAATTAACCCTACACGATGTCTGAACACAAATGACGTCAGTTTAAAATGAATAGCTGTGAACTACGAAGTAGGGAGGATACTAGAAGGGAAAGTCATTGCGAAGTGTGAGGCACTCTCTGAGAAATATGCGTGTTATGACTGAGGAAAACTACGATTATTTCCATTTTGGATATCCGTTTTGAGAATAAGGAATCGAACTTGACATCTTCCGAACATGAAGCAGGAGTGCTAATCTGTGTACCGTGAGGTTCGGAAACAAAACGGAAACTCTAGTTTCTAGCGGTATGTACTCACGAAGAGAACATGTCTTCCATAGTTCCCCTCCACTACTTTTCAGAAGCAACTGCGTCGCTGTCCGAAGGTATCAGCTCAGCAAGTATTCGATACGTTACAATGGGACAATGCGTGGAGGATTAAATTAGCTCTCTGTAATACCTCCAACAATTTTGTCGCACGAATGTGACATTGTCACTTAAGTTTTGCATAATAACGAACAATTCCACTCACGCAGATTCCTTCCCCGTTTCCTCCAGCCCGGTGCTGCTAGTTCCATCTTCACCCTTTTGTCCTTCTTTCGTAAGCTATCTAGTGACAAATGTTCATTGATATTTTAACATGTTGCCACCACACTGAGTACCATAGTGGCCTTGTTTGTGGCTTTTATTTTTCACATTTAGGATCTTTATGTTTGGTATTTTATACTTAAATGAAGAATTTTATTTAGCGGAGAATTTTGTGTGTTGGTCTGTATTGACTATTTACTTGCGAATTTAATTAATAGAAGTTAACGAACTTACAATGTGGGCGTAAGATAGACGAGATAACAGGGGATTGGAGCAGGCTACATATTATGGAGCTTAATGATCTGTACTCCTCACCAAATGTTATTCGGGTAATCAAATCCAAAAGAATGAGATGGGCGGGATATTAACACGTAGGGAGCAGAGGAGAGGTTTTGGTGGGGAAACCTGAGGGAAAGAGACTACTTGGAAGGCCCAGGAGTAGATGGGAGGATAATATTAAAATTGATCTTAAAGAAGTGGGATGGGGAAGCAGGGAATGCAATGATCTGAAACAGGATACGGACAGGTAACAATTGTGAATACAATAATGAGCCTTCGGGCTCCATAAAACGAGGCGAATTTCTTGACTGGCTGATAACCGGTTAGCTTATTAAGACGGAATCTGCTCCACGCAGTAAGCAAGTAAGTAAGTAAGTAAGTAAGTAAAGAACTTATAATTTTTGCAACAAATTTTTCATTACAGCAATAAAAAGTGCTGCGTGTTCTTATGTCTTACTTCTCTGCAAAATGTTCAAAGGTATTTCCTCTATTGTGGTCAATTTTTCTTCGCCTGCGTGAAGTGGCTGTGTTTGTAGACGTGCTTCGAAAGTCATCACTTCTTCATTGTAGGCATTTAGCCACGTTATTACCTATGGCATTATCGGATATATATAATCACTGTATTGAATTTGTTACAGTAACATTAACTTCATATTAATTAGACTTACGAAAAATATAATTACGCCCTTGTCCCTAATGTCACTGCGTTTCATGTGTTACAACTGAAGATTGTGTTGTCATAAGCACAAACAAGTTGACTGTTAAAAAATATATTTTCACGCTTAGGAAACAGAAACGACGGACTTTGCAGGTGTAAAGGATAAAAAAAAAATTCTGTAAATTTTGCGAATACAAATTGCGAACGTCATTGCACAAACGTAGGCCTCAGATTGTTTTATTTAAATGCGCTGTTAATTGCTAAGATTATACAGTATATAGCGCAAGTGATAGAAGATTGAATGATATGGGGTATCGGTAGAATTACCGGGAAAATAACTTTCCCATTGTCACTCATTCCACTGCAAGTCCCAAATGAAATGGCCTGGGATTGAACCCGGTGAAAGGACTGCGACTGACTGCCTGAGCCGTGACTGAACCTGTTTAAGTTTCGTAATCAAACAATCAGACGGTAAGAGTTTGCTGAAAATGCCGATATTAATTTTCTATTCCTGGCGTTTTCTATGATTAAATTGTTAAATATTATCCCTGTCTTTTACATCGGTGTCTGAATAGACAAATTAGAATCGAACAAATTTCTTTGCCGGAAGGGAGCATAACCTAACGAAAACGGTTGGCAAGTTTTTTTTTAGTCTTCTTTTTTAATGTAGCAGTGGGTTTGTGGCTTATTTGGCTTTGAGAATACTTACCCATTTTACCTTAGTCTACAAGTAACACTGCTCATTTACATACCACATGCTTGTGTAAAGAAAAATATACTGTATAAGATGTTCGTGTCAATTCTGCATGTTTATCCATTTATCATTCCCTCCACGTGGCCTGACAACCCTCGAACTTTAGAAAGGATTTTCTTGATATTCCAATATTAATTAAAGTGGACCAAACCTAAGAACTGCAAAGCGCCACGTTTGTTTCTGCTCGCATTTTGAGTGCAACTCATACATTTTTCAGAAACAAAGCATGTTTTGAACAAGTTTTGCAGAGAAAACTGGAATGCGAATTTGGTACTCTGTACAGTTTGTTGGTAATTCGACCGATTTTTGAGGTTTTCAAACAGAAGTGAGCGAACGCAGCGGAATGTTTGCGCTGTCCGTGCTTTCCTTAGCTTCTATATACTATTCAGTATTTGGTAGTATGGTTCCCAGAATGCAGTGGAAAAATACCGACGTCATTGTTTGTCGACAGTAATTAAACTAAGTCATTTCTTGGTGTCTCCCTCGTTTCTAAACTCACGCAAACACAAACACACTCACAAAATTAAATATGCGTAAATGACCGTTCCGCTCCAACCGCTGCTTTAGATTTTATCTCATTAAGTTTTTTGAGACCTTCGCTTATTATTTTTACCACGACTTTGTAGTCGCTAAACAGATTTAATGATTTTGGGGAGTTTTACCAAAATTTTTGAAAATATTTAAGTTCTATTAATTCGGGCAACAACAAGGGATATTCTGTATTAATTGAAACCTGCATTATGCGTGTCACTCAAGCAAACGTCGTTAATATTTTTTTCGGAATGAGAACTATTGCGGATCATATTTGTAACATAAAATAAAACACATTTTTTGTCCAGTACACATTTCTCGTATTACTGTTAAGGATATACTTAGGCCTAAGCACTACCCAGCACAGAAACTGGTCTGGCTGCTTTATGCTTACATTTTCTAATTTCATTGGATTTTATTAGAAAACCTGTTGTCTGCAACACAAGTAACATTATGAAGAGTCTTAAATAAGCGTTATTTAATATATTGTCGACTTTTAACCCTGCTTTACTTCAGAGTCGTAGATCGTTCAAAAATGTGGTCGAAAAAGTCCTTCACTGCTGCCCATTTGTTGTAAGTCGTGGTTCGCAATAGTTCTTATGCATTTCAGGTAACAGAGTACAGTGTAATTCACACAACTCTGTTCTGTAACCATACATGTTGTCACTGAAGAGGCAAACGTTGTTTGGTCACTCACACCTACACTGGTACTTAATTTGAACACTCAATCTTAAAAGCACTTAACCGAGAAAAAATAAAGAGTTCATCAATATCTCGCATCTGTGTTGGACGAATCGATAATACAGGCTGTTAAACATCTCCACTCTAAAGTACGAGATGCATATCGTGTATAGCTGATGGGAAGTTTCCTAACCGCTCAACAGGCTGATGATCTGAGATCCTGGATACCTAAGTAGGTTTTTATATAGATCACAGTGAACAGAAAGTGTGTCTGACATCTGCGCATGCTATGCATTTGAGAGAGTGCTTATTTAAACGTATGTAGCTCGCAGCTGAAGGAATAGTTTCTGAGTTGGCGTTATTTGAAATGAATTTGACACCCAAGGTGTAAAATTTTGGGTTTCTAAATACTTGTTACTCAGCATCTTGTGCATAAAATGAAAGTACGTCTGTAATAGGAGATTTTGAATATGTGTTTCAAAAACGAAAATTTTCTTAGTTACTTACTTTGTTTTTGAGTCTCAGAATTTTAAGAAACTTGCAAATCTACCGCCTCAGCATCTAATATACTGGTTTTTAAATACAGCTCAAAATAAAATCATTCATTAGCAAAGGGGGGATAGTTGGCACACTTTTCACGTTATAATTTTTCACATTTTTCTGCATCCCTGAATTTGAATATAACCGCATGTAAGAATAGCCACAATCTTGGGCTACAATCTGACGTAAACAAATTGGATTGTGTTAATAAGGAAAAGGGGGGAATGGCGTAAGTTTGCTTGTGGTAAGAATATATGCAGAATGCAGATGACAGTTTTTCAAGGTGTAAAAAAACAGAAAACGTTTAATGTAATATTTTCTCAAACAAAAGTGTCGGATATATGTTGTACATAACAACAGGTTTTTATTGTGGTAATAAAAGAGTTGAAAACAATTAAAATTTCAGAACAAAATTAAAAAAAATTCTACAAGTTGAGAAAAGTGGTCAGATGGTAATAAACCTCAGTACAACACTATCCTACCACCAGCAATGCATGTTTGCAATCTAAATAAATTATTCCAGTTTCATCAGACTGACAGTTGGGTCTGCCAGCAGTGACTTCTGAATGTGACCGTAACTTGTAATCTGTGCACTGAATCCACATTTCTACAGATGTGTCAAGACAGCAGAGGCGGGAAATATCCTCGGAATCTTCTTCGTCAGTCTTGCATGATTTTGTTTTTATTTTTGCCTCATGCGTTTTGAAGCTCTCTCTAGATATGTGGCAGGATTTGTTTTTTATATTTTAGGCCCAGTTATTTGCTCATTTGCTCCGAGCCTTCTGTCGTACTGGGTGTTCAAGCATTTTTTACAGAGGTATCAGTCAAACTGGCAGTAGTTCTTTTGTTCTGTTTACATTCTTACTCTTTATGCTTAGGGTTTAAGAAGGTTTCGAACGTCATCTCGGTAAGCAGGATGTGTTGCTGCTTTTGAAGTAGATGATGATCTTTCGGGAGAATCATCAAAATGGCAGGAAGTTTAGTGCTGTTAAAAGGAGCTGCTGTCTCCATAGGAGAGGCAGCTCTATCTGTAACCTAAGCTTCCACAATGTCTTCGTTTTCAAAAATATTCAAGCTGAAAAAGCAAATTCCAGAATCTGGAAACATGCTTTGGAATTTGCAGGAAAAGAAGACTGATGTAAAGGTGTGTTGATGGCACAAGGGATGTCACATATTGTCACTGCTGTACCTGATGTCTAGTTGTGCAGGCATTATATGGGAGGTTCATATACGTCTTAAGCGTTCCTTTGACAGACCTGTTACGAGGCTGGAGTTCATGGCTACACGGTGGAGGGAAGATAAAGACCGCCACGCCACTCTCCTTGTATTTCACTATTGCCTGTATGTACAAATATAAATCGTGGTTGTCTAGCAACTGAATTACTGGTCTCTCTTTCGAAGGCTTGGAATGTGCTAGGAAGTGTTTTACTATCTTACAAAATGTTCCTCTGTCATGTATCCAGATGGATTGACATTGTGTTAAACGTGTTGAATGTACCCCGTGCTCAACGATACTGTTATGCTTTTTTCGTCAGCCTTTCATACTCTGTTGTGGGATATTACCTAATTTCGGAAAGGAGTCTGAAATTCCTTCGTCGCATTCCTTGTTGACCTTCCACGTTTTCGCACAGCTCTCACATCTCGCAGCAGTGCGTCTAGGCGTTTGTTGCTCCTATCTGACCTTCTTCTTGGAAGGACGCAATATTGAGCTTCTTGAAAGGGAGAGAAAAAGTTCTGACTGATGAAAACTAACCCATAAGTTACTAACTGAAAGCGGGTCAAGTTAACGCTGAGCCAACAAGCCCCACGTTGCGTGTGCCGACTTGCCCTTTACCACCTTTTTATGTTTTAGATTGCACGATCCTCAAATATTACAAAAATCTACAATTTTCACCAGCTTCAAATTTAGCCAAAAGGAGGTATTCTTCATGGATGACCCATTATCCCATGCAGCCGTAACCAAAATTTAAACAGAAATTTTTCAAACTTAACGTTTACCATCCCGAAATGTCTGAAGTATAGAAATAAAGGAAAGGCTCACAACAGCCAAACACAACAGTATTTTATAAAGTTCTTAAAATATATTAATAACAACATGGGCTACATTTTTCTGCTCACATCGAATCATTTTCAGGCCCTCAAGATGTAGGTCCAGACGTACAAACCTTTACTGCATTGTGGGATCCCCAACGCTTACAGAGTAAAAAGTATGCATTATACATAAATATAAAACATCAGTGCTTATGGTCTGGATCTACATCTTGAGGGCCTGAAGATGACACGTTGTGAGTCGAAATACGTAGCCCATATTGTTATTAATATATTTTAAGAACTTCATAATATACTGTTGTGTTTAACTGTTGTGATCCTTTCCTTTATTTATAAACAGAAATCTTTGTGCAGAGTGATGGATAAAAACTTCTTGCGGTATAAAAAATGAAATACCTGGTCACGCTTCAGTCACAGCTCACAAGCCACTGGCGCTTTCTGATCGCTCTCAGGAGAAGCTATTGAAGAGTACAAATAGTACTGTAATTGGGAGTTATGGTCATTGTGCCAACTTACCCCTATATCCAACTAACCCCTCTCCCCCTACTGATGATCCATCTGGAATAGAGGCTTTTAAGAATGTGTAGGTCAGAATGGAAGCATAAGTAGCTTATGCCCGTATTGCCTCCGCACCTGCAATATTACAGGTGTAGCTCAGAAGGCAGAGATCATCAGTATTCGTAACTGAAGCTGTACTGCCACCTTTTCATCTTGTTAAATACGTGTATCTCGCAACAAAAAGTTGCTCACTAGCTCACAGTACAGAAGCTGCATCTGGTTTCCAAAACACCGCCACTTCTAGGAGACAAGATAAATAATCGATCCTCACGCCTCGCCTCGCGCGTAACTCCATCTCCCAAGTGATGTTGGGTGCGGGTGTTGGTGTTGGGGGGGGGAGTTGAAGGCATAAAATGACTGCTCGAGGAATGCTAATTAGACAGAGACGGAAGAACCTCAAGCATTTTATCTTTTCCGTCTGTCTCTCTCTTTTACTTGACTTAATTTCTCTCCTCTCTCTCCTTCGTCTGTTCTTCTCTCTCCTGCTTGTCTTGGCGTCTTCCGTTCTTTTCTTATTCTCCGTTCTTGTTATACCCTCGGATGCTGCAATGGTCCCGCTAGGTTCGCTCCATCACGTCGGAACCAACTAAAGCTAGACATTGAAAGCACAACACCAGTCTGCAATACCCCCGGCGCACCGCACACCTTGGTTCCTTTCTAATTCACACTCAACTATTCAAGTTAGTGTCACTCATGGATGGAGTAGCATGGGAAAGGCATATCGTGGGTTGTGCAGCGGGGTTGTCCGGTCTCGATTTGCAGATCAACAAGTCTTCACAAAGGAGCTTCACTGTAGACGAGGTTGTAGCAGAAGACATCTTTAGCTCTACCTGTATCCAGGGCAGTGTTTCCCAGACTCTTTTAGTTTGAGGCTTTCTTCTTATTATTCGAACAAAAAAACTTTTGTATCCGAAATCGATAAAGTGATTTAAGTGTGATCTAACAGATTAAAAAAATAATACCTAATTTACCTTATTGTTATTAGTGGAGTGGCTTTTATACGAAATTGTATTGTTTTTAAATTTATTGTCGCGTTTTGAGGGCAGTTTGCTACCGATAGGGAGGCTGAAATACATACAGAGTCTCTCTCCATTATGAACACAAATAGCATAAATGTACTTTGGTTTTTTTTTTCATCCGATTGTAATCAAATTTGAATCTGATCGACACTTTTTACTAAAAACCCTCAGCATAAAACCGAACAAAAAATCCCGCCCGGTGGGAGTAGGAACTGTTCCATGCGGAGGATGAACAACCAGGCAGGCGAACAACAGACATGACGTAGCGTATGGTCGCTTTTCCCAGTTGTTTGGCATGGGCATATAGAAGTGGATCCTACAGAAATAGAATGGCAACATGTGGATTGGATTCTGCATGTGACATTAGACACGAATAAGTGGCCCACGACTGTGAACACGATAGTGAATCTTCGGGTCTCATAAAATGCATGGTATTATCGACTTTCCGAGGAACTGTTAGCTTCATAAGATGGACTGTACTACATGGTGTTAGTTGTAAGATTAAAATGTATTCTGCTTTTAGGTAATCAGCTCGTTATTTGTCGGTCTCCTCAGAAAGATTCACTTTTCCATGGGGGCACGTGGTTCGAATTTTCGGATATATTGCTTTATCGTAATGAGTGTGTATGAAAAGATGTCTGCGCCTGAAGAAGAGGTGATCTTTAAGAAATAAAAGAAAAGGAATAGACGTATAAAGTAACACTGAGACGTATTCGTGTAAACATTGGTGTCTTGGAAAAGTAATAAGTATTACGTATTCTGAACGTGTGTCTGTAGCCTTAGTTACCAGCATGCACAGTACATGTGCCGTATTATGTTGTCATCTGTGGCCTCTGTGGCTGTTCCATATTTCTGCACATTAGCACATAAAGGGCTCGATTTTCGGAAAAGTTATTGAACATGCTATTTGTGTTTTGATTTTTTCTACAACACTTGTCTGAAATATTTCTCATTCAAAGATTAATTCAGCGACATAACATTATACATGTATGTACGTGTTCGTGTAAAGTACCCGTTATTCTTGTCAGATTGTAGTCAAGATTTTTTCCACGATAGATTTGCTAAAATTCCTTAAATATCAAATTTCATGAAAATAGGCCCAGTGGGAGCCTAAGTGTTCCATGTGGACATACGGACGGACGGACAGACAGACAGAGAGATATGACGAAGGTAATAGTCGTTTTTCGCAACTTTTGCGAGACCGCGTAGAAATTGGGCAATCGTGCAAAGGGAAAATTGCGCTAAACGCATCCTGTGCTTTTCACCGTAGGAATGAAACGTGTCCGTTCTTGTTCTGTTCCAATGTTCTGTGAACCACAACATTCCCAAATATACTACCGTTTAAGTAATAATTTAGCAATACGTAATTTTGTTTATGAAGTGAGTAATAAATTACTGAGCAAGTTAACATATGAATTAACACTTCTGATTTGTACTCGGGGGTGTTTAGTTTTAATCTCGGCTTAGAAAATGGTCGTTCCTTGCGAGAAAATCCCGAGGTAGTATTTGTGGCTTCAACGGCTTGTTTTCACATCCTTGCAAATTATTTTTCACTAATCTTTGTTATTAGAATTATTAGAGTTATTAAGAGTCTGAGATATAAACTACGGCGTTAATTTAATCATTAAAGGGAAGAATTTTTAAATAAATTCGAAGCAAACAAAGAAAAACTATAATTGTTAACAATTAGGAGTTAACGGAATTTTGACTTAGTATCCAGGATGTTTCCCGCAATTCCAGAACGGCGTTTAATTCTTTACGAATATTATACATAAACTTTCTCAGTTTTTCACGTGTTGTAGGAGAAGCGTTAGTACTACCCTAAGAATGCTGTTTAAGTACCATGTTTTGGGGTTTCAAGTAAAAAAATCTGGAGATTTGAATCGAAAGGAGAAACCTTAATATGAGGCAGCGGATGTCAAGCCAAAAGTTTCGAAATTCACCCTAACTGGGCAATTAGACTTAGAGAATGCAGAAGCTACAAAATGTAGAGTGGTACAGCCACCTTGAAGATAGATATTTAATAAATGGAGTCATTGGAGAATGGATCGCTGTACCAACTACTTTATACGGCCTTAAGTAATAGTCATGGACGGTTTAACATATGTTTCAGAATAATTTTTGCGAATATATATATATACATACATGCACATACATATACACATAAAGGTAAAGCAGTCCCGTTACAAGCCTGGAGTGGTCCAGAGGGTTCCAGGAAGTTAAGGTTCCTAGATTTCGTGACAACGGCACAGGATGGTGGTAAGGTTGTCAGCCTTACGCACCGGCCGCCTTTACCCCCCAGGAAATGCTCCTGGTACTCATTTCTATTAGAGGCTGAGTCGACCCCAGAGCCATAGTGCGATCGGAAGGATTTTGTCCATGAAAATTCCATTTACACGAGATGGATTCGAACCAGCGACCTTCCGATTTTTAGTACAGCGCCTTAACCATATATATATATACACAAGCAGGAATTGTCAATATATACCAAATTAGTTTCCGTAGGTAATAGGATTTGTTTTGGCTCTCCGGTAACGAATGATGGCCAGTGGTACTTGATAATATGCAATTATAGGCCAGCAGCTCTTTCAGTTTCTTCGTTTTCACTTTAATCATTATAGTTCTTCTTGAATGAAGAGTTTTAGGATGCGTGGACGGTGCAGTTTGTTGTCGACTTTCATCAGTACTGAAATGAGAGAGGAGGAATCAGTCTTTACGGATTGTATTGGGGACGGAGATGAGAGCGTCGAACGCACTGGTAATTAAGTTGTGGATGGTGATGTGTGTGTGTGTGTGTGTGTGTGTGTGTAATCGTTGCTGTGCTTGAATTCTAGGATTTTATATATCTCCGATCACTTAGGATTATTTCGGTCAGGGAAGAATTGAGTAATCAATCGATTTTTTTAATAATTACTCTTTCCCTGTATCCATTCTGTGCGGTAGCATCCCATATTGAGCCATGACCTCTGCTATGTCTTGTGTGAAGAGGGATGAGAATCACTGTATCTTATAAATTGGTTGTAGAAACATCAGATGAATGGTAATGCAACGTAGCTTACGAAAAATTGACGGAACACGTAAAGGAATGAACTTTGAAAACCACTGAAAAATTTTGACCTATTCTCTATCGTTTAACGGGTTGCGCACACAACGCAACCGTTGACCCACCCTTGTGCCTTGCAACCATGGACTTTTTCGTTGAAATTAAGCACTGCCAACTTGAAAAGCTACGGAAAAATAGCTAAGAACAAGGATGGTTTAGAAGTGTCTCTGGCAAGAAGACAACCTTTTTTTTATTTCTATTCGTTCTGAATGTTTTTTATTTTATTTTATAAGAATATATATATATATGTGTGTGTGTGTGTGTGTGTGTAACATGAAAGTAAAACTGGTGACAAGGGCGCATGCGAATGGAGGAGGGAGAAAAATTAAGTGCGTCAGAAGACAAATTACTGATCCAATTAACTTCTAGATAAAATATGTGACTAACAGCAGGCTGATGAGACGTAAACTGGGTTGAGTGCCTTCAGATTTCGATTCTTCTCGGTCTCTTCATTGCTGTGTTGGTACGGTAGGTCTGTCTTGTATTGCGTCATGGACAATTGCTTTTAGATCTCATGCAATTCAATTTTCATGATGAATCTAACGTTGAATATTTATCTAACTATAAGAGTAACTGAAATTTTATTGGCTTACATTCAGTGAATAATAGCGCCTTTGTTTGTGGTCGTTTGATTCTGTCACACATGCGCGGCGCCTTCTTCCTGAATCACAGTTATTTTGATTTTCCTGCACTCTATATTCGGCAGTCTGTGTGTACTGCCTACATTTTATCGACCGTCGGCTTTTATTTTTTATTTTTATTTTTGGTAGTAGAAATCTTCTCAGTTATAATGTGGGAACAAATTGTGTAACAAAATTGTAAGAGCAGAATATAGTATGTATTAAAGCGGAGTGTTTATCGTAAAATTCCCGTTTCCTTCTTCCAGGCTACGTTTTTTCCTTTTTAGAAATGATTTTCCGTTTGTTGTATTCTACACTATAAAATTCTGATAATTTCCCAATAAATTGAGTTTCGCGTCGTTTAAGAAGATGTAAGTGTGTGGTTGCCACTTGTTCTAATCTACACTTTTGGTTTTCACATTTACTGGAATGATGGATTCAAAGTCTTATTATGTTTAATCAACAAAGTTGCCATTAAGTGAGGTCTGCAGGCTATTATCATTGATTGTAGCTTTAGTATTTAGAATATTTATTGGTTAAGCATATATTAACTTCTCAAAAACGACTCTTCTCCTTGGGGTTTAATAAGCCTTTGTGTTGTATGAATATACGTGCGTATTGCAATCATTTTTATTCATTTACATAAGAAGGACACGAATTTTCAGGTTGTAGTCTTGTGAGTTTTTACATCATACCGGGGTGCTGGTAAGTTCTTAACCCGACCAGGAAGGAAACAAGCTGCGCCTGTCAAAAGTGTGATGGGCAGAGGACTGGATTGATTTGGCTAGGGTAGGGATAGGTGGTGGACTGTTGTGAATGTGGTAATGAACCTCCAAGTTCCATAAAATGCGGGGAATGTAGCTTGTTTCCTTCCTGGCCGGGCTAAGGACTTATCAGCACCGCTGTGTGGTGACGTTGACATCAACTTTCAGAGGAATGTGCTCCATTTATTTTTAGGATTAAGCGTTTTTTGGCCCCATAGAATTTAGTCCGTAGGAAGAGACAGGAGGAAAATTTAATCATTCTTCTAGAGAACCTATGCACTTTAACACGTGGTTCCACCTTCAGTTCTTATGTTCGGACCTATCTTCAACACTGCAGGTAGAGGCAGTCCGTTTTACCAAAACGTCAGTGCTAATCCACTGACCTGTGCGGTGTCCAGATACTATAAGTCTACAATCTGAGCAATCTCGACCTTGAAGACTTGGAAAATTTTACCAGTGACGGCACAGTGCGTATGTACATAGAGTTAAAAAGGCTGGTGACAGCAAGAAGACTGAATGAGGACAGTGGAATTAGCCTTCCGAAGAGTCTTAACACTCAGCCACTTTGTTAATCATGTGTCACATAAACGACGGGCAAAAGGATACGGCAGAGAAATAGCTAAAAATCCGAAATAAGGTTCAGAGATATATTTTCACTTTACCCAAATATATATATCATGTACATACGAAAATATATGTAAATATGTATACATAAATGTATATGAGGGGGTATTATGCTTATGTAGACCAGAAGACTCATAATGGATCCTCGCAGGGGCCTTGGGATTAACCATTTTCAGAATTAGTTCTAGATTCTGCATATCGCTGCAATTATTTCGTGAGTCGTCATTCTTCTGCGTATGGAGACATTTTCGAGCGTGGGACTATGTTTTAAAATATACACCCTTTATATAAGAGGGGTTAGATTTTCCTCCTGTCCGTCCCTAGGGACTAGCGCATTAATCACATCCAGAGAATGGCACACAGGAAAAGGGGCGTCTGGGGGTTCTGTCGTTGCTATGACAACCTAGAGAAATCTAATAGGGAGGACTCTCCTTCCACCCATACTGCACCCCCACACCTTCTTTCCTCATACCATAGCCCCCATCCCCAAAGCTCCAAATTGTCTGAATTATCATTTCAAAATGCAAAGAAAATATAGGACTGTGAAATGGGTTTTAATTGCCAGGGGAGTTTTAGAGACAGACGCAGTTTTTGAAGGATAGGGTGTGAGGAGGGGGTGGAGACGCGACAAAGTTTATGCGATGCTCAAGGCGCGGCGCGTACGTCCCACGAATTAGACTGATAAGATGTTAAGAAGGAAGCTGTGTTTCAACTGCAGAACACGTTGTGTTCTTGAATTGCTCGCATGGATGCCAGCCTTTTTTTATTTTACCTTAGTAGTGTGCTTCGTGTTGGTTCTCAGTTGTTGGAAATGCTGCAATTAATCGTTTTTTGTTTAACCTTTCAAGTTTAGTTTGTCACTTGCCACAGGTAATTCACCACGCGTTGGACTGTCGCGGGGTGGGCTACGTTAATGCGATAAGCGAACCGACAGGAAACGGCAACCGGTAGTCGTCACATAAAATGATATTCTGTATGTAATTCAGCAGAGTTTCGTTTTGAAGTAATGTTTTGTAATAATTCAGTCACTTTTACAAACCTAAAGTTTCTTTAATAACGCAATTTCAATTTCGTAGGCTACAATACAGCGGCGAATAGTGTAACCATTTACACACCGACACATGTCCGTCATCCGTCTTGCTTGACACGTCACATGAGCGAAGGGCAAAACGATGGGACGAAGAAATAACTAAAAATCTAAGAAGGCATGTGGGGTGTAGGCCTATTTGAAGTAATTAGCTCTATAATATTTTTCTTGTTAATGAAATGGTGAAGAGGGGACCACTTAATGGCCATAAATGACTGTGATGAGCTTTATAATGCTGGGCTTATTTCCATTATAACGCTCTCAGATTATGTTGTTGTCAGACATGCGTGGTTGTTGAGTTGCTAATGAAATGTCTCTTCATTTCCAGACAGCCGTGTTCAGAGATGCAGTAATTGTCTTGACTACATAGTATCCAATTTAATAGCAGATTGGTTTGCGTAAGCTGTTACGGAAAGCTTCCTGCGGCAGATGCCGGCCTTGCTGTAGCAGGATACGGAAAACAGTCTGCTCTTAAAATGTACACATTCTGTATAATAACCCTTTCCTTATCCCTTATGCTTGGCACCTGCTAATAGAGTTTAAGAATCGAGAGGTAATTCAGTTTCCGGCGGCTGGTGACCGATTCATGGCCAATATCGAAATTGAGGGCGAAGGCAATGAAGTTGAAGTGCATCGTGATATGCGTTAAACCTGTTTGGAAGAGGATGATATAGCGGCTGATATAACATTGAGAATAGGAAGTAAATGAGCAGAACAGGCGCGAAGCAAATTTACTACGACGCACTCTTGTTTGCTGTCTCTCTCTCACTCATTCGGGTACAGGCGCGATATTTCGATTTGAATCCTCATGAGGAGGACTCTTGGTGAATATTTAGATGGTGATTGTATGTGAAGGAAAAGGGATAGAAAGAAGATGCGGTGGGAAGAGAGAGAAGCAAGTAGTCTATATAGGGCTAATCTTGGGCATTATTCATGTGGGGGCTTTCTCGAGCTAATAACACACGAAGTCGAGGGATGGTCCATGGGGGAATGAAAAGCGAGAGAGATGGAAATAAAAGAGGATGGCTGTATGAGAATGACATAGATGAAGAAAGCAGAAGAGAAAGAGGTTAGATGTATTCATTCTTCTTCAGCAAGTATCTCATCCTACTGCCTTATACCTTTTCTTGTTTTATTCCTTATGCTTTTTCTTGAGTCCGGTGCCGACTCCTGCTTGCTGGGTGCAGCACATTGATGCATTTCGGGAATAGTATAGAGAAATGAATATAGAAGAGAGAAGTAACGTAGAAGCCATATTCCCTCCCACCATCACCACCACTACCAACACCTCACCCTTAAAAAAAAAAGTCTCTTCGCACACAGGTCCCACACTTCTGCCGCTGCTGCTGCCTTGAAAACTCCGATAATTTACATTCTGCGCCTTAGAATTAGGTTCTTCACTGTGAAGCGGTGGTGGTGAGGATATGTACTTTTTTTTTACTTCAAATGCAAAAAGTTTTTCTTCGCATTTTTTTTCCGTCTCCTTCACTCCTCGCCTCTTACATCCTCCTAATCAGAACTCGTGAGCCTCCTAACATCCATCTCTCAGTTCTGTCGACAAGTTCCACCCGGTAATGCAACATCTTCAGACCCTGTAATGAGAATTATTCTGTTCATGTGTAGGCGTGTACGTCTAAGGGCGATGTGAAAGACCTGTTGTGTGATTAACAAAGACGGCATGTTATTTCTAGCATCTGTCAAGGTTAAATACCACCCCACGTTGCATCAAGTTATATGTGCGTGTACTGACATCGAGTGTGTATTCATTTTTATGACAATTGTGCCTAAGTCAGCCTAAAGATTTAACGTTGTTTTAGTGCTCAAACGCTTCAATTTCTGAATTACTTGCTTTGTTGTTCAGGTTCCAGTATTCTTTTGCTAAAACAAGTACTACTTACTACTAGTAGTACTGCTATTACTCGTCTTCAGGCGTTAGGATGGAAACCTGTTCTGATATATGTTAATAGTGCTAGCAGAGCTACGGACTGTGCTATGGTTCCTGCTGTTAGTCGCCTGCCTGTTACCACGGAGGCTCAGGTTCGATCCCAGGTCACTCTATTTTGGATTTGTGGTGCCCAAAGTGGCACTGGGACTGGTGTTTCTCCTGTCAGCATTACCCCACCAATAATCGATACTGGTTCGTCATGACATCAGCGGTATATCGTGTCAGCAGTTATCGGCATTGTTACATTACACGCTTCAAAGAAAGCAAAGATTTTCTTATGCTTAAATAGCTACCTTAAAAATATGTGAGGGAGTGCGGGAAAAGTTCAGCGCATTTGTACATTCGGTGTATGGACGTAAATGGTCAGCTTTACGCTCCTTCCATTTTACCCCGAGGAAAACGCCCGCGGTACCCGTTGGATAGGGGGTTAAGTGGGTACCAGACGTAGTAATGAAGAAAAAGGTCCGTACCGCTGCAGTGAATGGAACGCCGTTTAAAGTCTCTAGATCAAGGGTTCGGAAAATGTGGTGCGCGTACAAATTATGACACGCCACCCATTGTTCACTTGTGTTTGGCCTCAAAAAAAATTCGAAACACACCAAGGGATAAATATTCTAAATAATAAAAAGTTACTCGCGCATATTTACGTATATGTAGCATTCCTGGCGATATTATGTAACTCATCCCCATTGTCATTTACCACACTTTCAACTTTTATTATTTAAGTACAAAAAATAGTTGGTGCAATGAAATTCGTAAATTACATTTAGTTCTACACCAGCGAAGTAGTTTGAGAATCCGTGCTCTAGGTGAGGATAGTGATGATATTATTTGAGTGAGGAGCTATAAAATTATCATCTGTGAAGAAGTATCGTGTGTACACATGTAAGTATTCTTTAAAGCTAAGGAGAAACCAACTAAAGGTAAATTGTCTTCAGACTTTTTGTGACCTTGGTTTGAAGCACTAATGCTGTCACAAACTGCCGACGAATTTAGGAATGACTTGTTTTTCCGAAATATTCTAAATTTTGGATTACATATTCAGAATTATTTGGTACACATACAAAGAACGCCAGACTATAATCAGCATGATATTATACCACAGTACAATTCTGATATTGCTTGATAAGTTCATTATTACAAAGTAATTATTTGAAACTACTTCTCATTTCGAAATCAATATTAACTTATTACTAGGGTAACTTAAATTTTCGGAGATGCATATTCTCAACGTGGAGTGGTGTACAGAAAGACGTATCGCCGTTGATCTCCCTTAAGTTTCCTTATGTTAGACTTACTTCAGCACAGGAAGAAACGGACTTTTAAATGCAACGTTTTGCACCACAGCAATGTAGTTTACAAGTTGGAATGTAAGTTGTAGCTTCTTGAGATACATTGTTCTCGGAGTATTAATGAAGGTTTAAATGGCCAATATAAGCTTTACACAAGAATACAGTAATTTATAGTGTTGACTTTGTGATGTACTCCTAATGCAATCTGTGTTACAGGAACTCAAATTTCTATTGCGTTCTGTTTATACAGAATAATAATCTGGCACGTTCTGCAGCATCGCATCCTCTATGAACCCTAAGTTTCGTTACATGCGGCTATTAATTGTTTTGAAATATTTTCGTGGTTACGTTAATTGGTGAGATGGGAACTGTGTGAGACTAAATCCAACAACCAGTTGGAATTTTACGTGGAGAGCGAAAATGAATGCGTTTTTGACAGTGAAATATAGAACAAGATTCTCCACGTAATGGAAATGAGATGCATACGAAATGTTAAAGGAACTATATATTGTAAGGGTAAACGAGAGGGTTAATATTATCGACCCCTTTATTACAGTCCTGCTCCGACTGTTGTGAGGGCGTTAGATTAAGCGACTCTGCTCACGTCTCCCTTAGCTTCTACCCCCATCGCCCTTACCCCAATTTTATAACGCCACTTCATTGAACCACAGAGCGTAAAATCTATCGATTCCTTCACATGGGGTGTCTTTCATTTCAGAGTTCCATTTTCTGTTTCAGAAATGTTTCGAGAAGAGGAATGATGGGTATTAATATGTTGTAATTACGGACCATAATGTGACAGATCTGAATGAACAGTATTAAAAGCATTACAGTGCATTCCAGTAACTGTCCTGGAAGAATTAAACACCCATTTTTTTCTCTAACAATTTAGTCGCGTTCGTGATTATTTTGAACTCTAATTCTTATTTCAATTATTCCTACAAAACGTCATTACAGTAACTTTCGAGTGTGAGTTTTTAAACGTAATTATTGTAAAGAGATCATATCCATGCGTGCTGATCCAAGCTCTGCGTTTTTCCCTCAGATGTTCAGAGCCATCTTACATATTTATTTCTTGGATGTAACTGGTGACTGCTGACGAAGTGCTGTGACACGATATGCATGGCGAAGATGTGGCAAAATAGTATGATTGTGAAGTTCGTCCTTCTTACTCGTGTTTCGCGATAAAGCGCGCACTGTTATTAGCGTTTGTGTGTTAATACCCTTTGTGTTCACTCCGCTGTCGGTGTAATTTGTCTATATTTCACATTGTAGCGCGAATACAAGAAAGCATGAAGTGCAAGACGTTTTTATCTTGGGGGTTTTGCTTACATGATTATTTAATTCATCCTCAAATATTGCGACTTTTCATTCACACCAATTGTGTGCCAGATAAATATGTCGAATGCCGTATTACTTATTCCTTTTCTTCTTTTATGTTTTGCTTGTGAGATTATTTTTCCAGTACTCTTTATTCTCCTGTTTCTTACCGTCTTTTATCATTTTGTCTTTCTTAAAGGAATGTAATTGGCACCTTCATAATTAGGAAAATAGTATTCAATTGTAGTGAATTGTACTTGTAAGGAATAAGCTATAACAGTTTAAGATCCTGATTGATTGAGTGCCCGATAAATTTGAAAGAATAGTCTGTTTGAGACACCAAACTTTGATTTGCAAGTCGTTTGCGTACGCTGTTCAGGAACTGCCTGAAGCTTCTGCGGACCTGCTCGTTGTTCTAAATTCCAATGAGTGTTTCTCGTATGGGTGAGTAACATTGGTCAGAGCCTCTACTCTGTGGCAGGGTTGAGCGGATTGAAAAGGTTGGCAAGACTGTGTGCCATGGGAATTGTAGAACCCAGCTAGCTGCAACGCACGGGATTCCCCTTGGGATACGAACTAATCAGAGTTTTGGCGCAGAGTTTTCACAGCGGTGCATGTCGAGCACTCCCAAGCCTGCTGCGGCCACTTGGGAACGGGAGATGGAATGAAATGGAAAGGTGAGGGGAACCCATGTCCCTAGGGATCATGCGTACCTTCATTTCTATCCCAGTTGGAGAGGAATTCCCAGCGGAATGGGCCTTCTAAAGATAAGGGTCTCTTAGTTCTTCATCTCTCACAGAAAAAGAGGATGTCGTGTTCTCTTTAAGGGCGGAAGTTTACTTATCGAGGAATTTGATATCCTGTTATTTGACTACTTCTATGTTAAGAGAAACGTGCGGTTTATGAACTTCTGAATTTCTGGCGGTCAAGATGTGGGTTCTAGATGGAATGTGAGAGTAACCAGTTGTTTATCGACTCTGTCACAAACGTTATTTGCAGACACTCCCCGGTCCCAGGTATATGAAACCGTATTATTAGCATAAACACTGATAAATATAATCTTATATTCAGTTACATTTCTGTATCTATCTAGTCCTAACATGAAGTTTAGTAATACTTATGGTAAAGTTGTGATTGTCAAGGCACAGGCTCTTAATCTTCAACATTTCTTGAAGTTGAACTATAGTCTTTAGTGGTTTACCAGATACCTTTGTATTTTGATGTATGGTTGACCGTGCATCGTAGTTCAATGTGGATAAAGAGACCAACTAGATGTCACTTTTGGTATTATGTTTATTTCTCCTTTATAGGTTGCTCAACATGTTTCGGGCCACCT
>Ga0123355_10001722_pt1 | contig 30484 bp, 19 predicted proteins | sample TergutEmb28metaG_3_FD_89872 | JGI IMG/M metagenome (GOLD analysis project Ga0123355, IMG submission 89872) | Embiratermes neotenicus P1 segment gut microbial communities from Petit-Saut dam, French Guiana - Emb289 P1 | ecosystem: Host-associated > Arthropoda: Insects > Digestive system > Gut ... | reverse complement strand
CCTTCCTGAAATGGAGTGAAAACCTATACCGTACCATATTCCTCCCATGTAGTTATTGCTTATTTTTCCACTTCTCCTGCAGATGGTCGTCTTGACCCCCCCCCCCCCCCCTCTCTTGCATGCGCACATGCACAGACACACACACCAGTCCATTGTTCTAGTCTTTTGTATAAACATGCTGAAATACCATGTAACAATTTGCAGTAAGAGCAGAAGAGATCTATTTCTGTCATTGCATTAAAGAATCATAATAGTTGAAAAGTCACCTTTTAAGTTTCATATTGATTGTAATAAACAAGAGGTTTATTTTTTTCATAGTTAAGGTTAATTTTGGTATTCATACAAATATTCCTAAAGAGCAGCAGAAAAACTACTAAGTCAACCCTGTAGATCTGAAGAGAAAGAGATTGGTAGAAAGGGAGGTCCTACTAGGGACATAGTGGTGTTGAAGTCAGTTAAAAAAAGGTGTACAATAAATAAAGCATTGTAAGGAAATAGGGAATTTCACAGCAATTCGCCGCTGCTGTGTAGTCTGTTTTTCTTGTGGAGCAGTTCCCATCATCCATTTCACTTGTGCTGTTGGTATGAGCAGGGACCGCTGGGTAGTCACTTCATCTTAAAAATGGAGAGCATAAGAAGTTTCAAAATTTTGGCATTTTAGCCCACATTCTGAAACGGAATTGTCCATAGCATTCAAGGAGCAGTTGAGAAGCATTGCTATTGCATTAGTGAGGCAGACATTCATTAAACACACCAAAAGCTTGGTTCAGTCCTGGCAGTTGGAATAGTACTGTGACAGAAAAAGTGTCAAAGGCATAGGCTTTTCTTAGAATGTGTATTTTTTGTCTGCTGATGAGGATTCCATCATTGATCCATTCTTATCTGTCACACAGCTGTTGTGATGTGTAGTAAACCTAGCTATATGGTCATTGTTCTGATACAGTCATTTTCACAGCAAACACTGTTCAAACATAGCTTAATACAGTTGTATCTCTCATGTAACAATGTATTATTTATTGTTTATCAGGTAACATTCTACAGCCAACTGATCTTTTGGCATGCTTGAAGCACATTTTGGATGATGCATCTCCTCCTGCTGAGTACCCAATTGGGGTGTTAACTACTGAAAACAGGAATACATGGGCCAAAGCAAGGCAACATCTTGAAAGTATAGGCAATGCTGAAGTATTTTCTTTAATTGATTCAGGCGTCTTTACGTTGTGCTTTGATAATGTTGAAATTGCTGGTAACCTTTACTTTTTGCTGCACCATTTCTTGCACAGCGATGGATGCAACAGGTAAATGACTACAGACTGACCTGCATTGTCCCATTACATTCTTAGCACCTTATTACTATAATGTACTTTTTTTTATTTTCCTTTCAGTATCTAAGTTGTTAAGTAACAAGCATCCAAAATGGTCTCATATTGAAGGTTTCCTACAAATTTTATACATTTTTATTGTTTTTTTTCCCCCTTCTTTGAAAGAATGACTGGAATACTAACCTCTTACTTATACAGTTTTTTTATAAAGTGGCCACATGTTTAGCCTAGTGCCCAGATCAATGAAAAGTCAAACACAGGGACATGGCTCCATCCAATCTGTGCCAGATTTATGATGAATGAAGTTTTGTTTAGGCAAATTTTTTAAGTTTGTCTCTTTTTCCAAGTGAATTAAACACATTTTCTAACATTCACTCTTATTATCAACACTAAATATCTGGAGTAGTTGATACATCTTTATGTACCTAGTGGATAAGTCATCAGCCATAATTTCTTTGGTTCAAAACCTGTACATATGTGATATCCCATGGTCTGTCGTAGAGATGGTGTCTGCAAGAAACTGCTTTAACCCTTTGATGCCTAACGACGACTATAGTGGTCGTACTGCACTGCTAACCTCTAAATGCTGCATTTTATGTATTTATTCAACAAATATAGGTACTGAATATTTTAAACATGGTATATACTCTCCGTTTTTTTTTTCTCTTCAAAATGCAGTTTGTTACATAATTCTAACTTATTTGGTTCCTGTTTTATTCACATTTTATATACAGGATGTGCTAAAGTTTAAAAAAATAATTCCGGCGCCAAAAGGTTAACCATAAAACGAGCTCAGTGTAAAGGAAAAACCGTATCTGCCTGTATATCTTTCCAGTATGCAGGTAATTTAGGTAAAATTTTGAGTATAGTTAGTGTATTGTATGCTACAAGTTCTTTATCCTGCTTTATAATATGCACCAAAATTTGCATATCAATAAATGTCTCCATTTTTGAGACTTAATCATAAAGAAAACTCCTGATTCTAGTAAGGCATAGATCTGCAATTATAATAGGAGTGTTAATGTGGTGATATGGCGAGATCCTGCTGGCATGAACGGATTTTTACAGCATTCACATGGATGAACTTGTCCCTCATTCTCTCTCATTTTGTAATTAATTGCTGCTTCCTTAATTGAATTACACTGTTCGCTGTATAACTTTGTATGGGGCCTGGTTGTTACTGCTATTTTGGATTTATAACATCATTGCACATTGTAGTTGCCGCCATTCTATAAACTGTGTAAGAATCACAGTCACCAGTGACAGTGAATCTTCATTTTAGCAGGTGTTGCAATGATTTTTTAAGAGTAATCATCCATGTATACTGTAATGACAGGAATTATCATGGCTTTACAAAACATAGGTGATTTTGTAGCAGTACCTACAATGTGAAAGAGCTAGTTATCTGTATATATTGTGTTAGAAACTGCTGGAGCTGAGGTAGATATATTACAATACTAAGCACAGTGCACTAGATTCAGTGAGAAGTACAAATAATTACTTTAACAAATAGTATTTTTTTCAAACTAAATAAACAATCCAACACAACTTAATTAACTGGAAAAACAAATATTATTGGTTTCTACAGTATGTCTACATGCATTAAATTTTATTTTTTTGATAACATTAATCTACGTGTTGTTGTGCTTATGTGTTATGTCACATTCTCATATGTTACAGATAATTGCTTTTCTTGTTGTAAGTGGAAGGTTTTTATTTCAAATGTGGATTATTTTAAAAAATATTCAATCACCTTATGGTTTTAAGTGACTTTTTTATTCTTTATGTAGTTTTACAAAAAAAAATAGCTTTTATTTTCCGTATATTTCATTTTTCTTCCCATTGTATTTGTCCAGTGGTGAATGGTGTCTTGTTGTGACTATATACTTTATGTATATGGTTTTCCCTTCTTTTCTTGTATTTTAGGTTTCTTTCCAATGCTATATCCAAATGAAGAGGGATGGAGGGGGACATTAATCTTGTTTCGGTTTCATTTTGATGTTTTAGGTTGGTTTGGATGCTTAATCATGCTGTGCCCCTATGAGTCAATGGGAAACTGATCCCTATTTTTTTTTGAGAATCAAGGCAGTTAAGCCAGAATTATAGTTGAGACAGTTATGGGAATGTCCACTGTAATTGTAAAATTACATGTTTTCATGGTTCACTGACACTGTAGTTCTGTTTTTTGATACCAACAGTGTACTTTAATGCGTTAACATTTCCTTGTGATGTGTGTCATGTGTAGACTGATAATGCAGAATTTGTTTACAGACCACATTTATATGTTTATAGAACATTATTAATATATTCTTTTTTGCACACATTTGTATTTACTATAAAAATTGTTGTTGAGTGTTGTGTGCAGATGTTTAACACAGAACTTATGTTCTATTTCAACAGGGCTGATTTTCAGTCATCAAGTTTTGTTACTCATGAACATGCAGTGTGAATGTGGAGATTAATGTAGTTTCAATTCTCATTAAGTTCATAGACTAACAAATTATATTCTGTATCCATTTACTGTCTGTTTGTGGGAAGTAGAAATAGAAAACTGCATTTGAAATGCATATGGGATTCCCAATATCAGAGTCAACAAAACCGTACATTAAGGTTACTGTATATCCATTGCAAGGAAAGAGAAGAAAAAAGGACATACCAGTGAACACAGGATAAAAAGTCCCTTTCAACATCTGTTTGTTAATGAATGAATGAGTATGAAATTCTGAGGGAGACATTTTGCATGCATGTTTTTCACCAAGTTTTGAGCTTGGAAGTGTACTGAGATATTTCAAAAGTTAACTGCTGATCATGTTTTTTTTTCTCAGATGTCGATAGCATATTATAATTATTTATTTTGTTAAGGACGTAGTAGAAATATATGTATTTTTTTTTCAAGGCTATTAAAATATAAACACTTTCTAAGAAATAACTAATGATCAAAACCCTGAAATTTCTACAAATTTAAAATATCTGTCTGGACAGAAATTTCTGGGTCAAAAAGAGGACATGTCCAGGTGAAAGAGGACACAGTAGCTCTACCATATGCAGTTTTTGCACATTGCAAAGTAGTATGTTAACTTTAAAAAGTCTTTAATTTCCTGGCATTAATGTGTGATTTATTCTTATATGTGAAAAAGGGTGCTCTTAGAACAGAAAGTGAAAGGTATTGACAGCAGTGTTCATTTGCAGTTGATGCTGGTTTGGAAAGGTAATAATATTAAAATACTTGCTTTTCTAGATGGTTTGATAAGTCATTTTCATTGATTATAACCAAGGATGGACATGCTGCACTGAACTTTGAACATTCATGGGGTGATGGAGTTGCTGTCCTTCGATATTTTCAAGACATGTTGAAAGATAGTTCTCAGAATCCACAGATTCACCCAGACTCGAAGCCATCCAACTGTAGACCAGAGAGTTTGGTCAAGAAATTAGGTGAGTATTTTGTGTCCTTATTATAGATGAATCAGACTTGTTTCTCTCAAGTTGGATCCAAAATTTTTTCTTGCTGTTTCAGTTTCTAGTTTGTCTTGTAAGTCATTGATGCACAAATCCAAGGCACCAGGTTGCCATGCAACTAAATTTTGTATGGTGGCACATTATATTTGTGAGTCTTCATTATGGAACTTGCTTCATTTCACCCCTTTGGTGGTTAGAATTTGGAGATCGTGCATAGATTTTTGGAGAATTTGTGTATTTGTGATATAAGTTATGATATGTTTGAAGTGAATGAAGCATTTTTATCATTGTATTTACTTGATTCATTCTGCTAAGTTTATTTGCTGCAAAGGAATAAATTAAATTTCTTCAGCTATTGTATTAATGTGTGCAATAGCAATTGTTTTTATGGACTAATATGAACTGTGACTACATGTTTCAGCTAAAATTAGCCATTTTCACCTCAATTCTATATTTATTAATTCCAAGAACTGTGTAATGCATTTAGGTATCCAGGTGTAGAACCAACAACCAACATTAGCAGAGGCAGCAAGAATAACTTGTCTTAGACACCAAAAACTGAAAACTCACTTGGCAGAATCTCACTTTCACCAATTATATGATCATCTGGTTCTTTACTGGGAGGTACATCTGAAACACATTATGATATATTGACTGTTACAACAAGATTTAATGTAATTTTAATTCAGTTTGATCTTGTTTCCTGGTTGTAGTTTTTATTGTTGTTGGGTGGTCAAGTGCAGGCTTGCAGGTTGATTTTATATGGCACACAAACACTCATACAAAGCATAGTTTATGTAATAGAAGTAAAGTGGAGTGGTTATGATATGCATGAGGTGGTCTGCAATTCTACTGCAATAAAAATTTAACAGTAATGTCTCCCTGTATCATCCAGAGTTAGGGACTTTTAAATTTGTTGCTGCAGGGTTGGTGGTCATATTTGAAATAGGCAGCTAAGATTTATTGTCTGGGTATGGGGGACTTTAAATCTCAATTAATATTGCATGGTCATGTGGGATCAAAAGTTGTTTGTGGCCCATGAACTGTAGATGTTGTATCTATAGAAAAGACTGCACTGCTGGAGGATTTTGGACCATTGTGTTGTAACATTTTGTATTATTTTCGGTGTATTTAATTCCACTATTTATTTCTGTTTTGTTACCAGAATTCAAATTGGATGATAAAGCAAAAGCTTACATATCTCAAGGCAAGAAAAATTTTGAGACATTCTGCAATTCACTTGACATAAATTACATTGAGGTTCCAGAGTACGGCAGAAAGGACTGCAGGAAATTTGGAGTTAGTCCAGATTCACTCATGCAGCTGACTTTTCAGGTAAGAGAAATTTATAAATTTTTTTAAAGTTTGTGTAGCTGCAGCTTGCTCTGTTTATTATGGGTGTGTGATCTCTGCTACTGTTGCAAATGTGTGTGCGTGTGCATACATGCTAGGATGAGTGTGTGCTGAAGGTGGTAGTTTTAAGAGGTGTTACAGAAACTGAGTTAGCATTGTACTACATGTAATGTGTAACAGTCATTTTTTGTAACATTGATGATATTCAGTTTTATGAGAAATTACATCTAGGGATATTTAGGTTTAGTTGATTACCAGTTTTATTTCTGAAACTTTTAGATGGCATTCCACAAGCAAACAGGGAGGACTGTGTCTACATATGAGTCTAGTAGTACAGCAGCTTTCAAACATGGAAGAACAGAAACTCTCAGACCATGCACAGTGGCTACAAAGGTGGGTTTTAAACAGACACATGCATTTTGAATAATTAAGGAAGCCAGAATTTCAACAACAGGACAATTTTCAGTGTGATATGGGGGATAGATACTGTGATATTTTGTGGTCTGGTTGATTGGTTATGTTGACACATTTGATTTTGGGATGGGTTTTAATTTGATTGAGGAAACTGACCACACATCATACTGTTCATTCTTTATTTACATAATCTAAGAACTGTTTATTTATAGAATTTTATGGGTTAAAAGGTGGTTTACTTACAGTCACTGACTGGGACTTGCACAAGCAACTTAAATTTTTACTTCTATTTTATACATTATTTTCAAGGGTAGTCTTAGATTTGATTCCCTTTGTTTTGGGAAAATACACTGTATTATTGGCTTTTGTGGCTACTCTGTTCTGGTAAAAGCCTTTAGTGAAAGCATATGTGTGCATAGCTTCTGAAGTTTTCAAAATATTTGGGTCAAAATAAAATTTAAACTGGCTTCTTATTTAGTGGTTTGATGTATTTCCCCCTCCCCATATTTCTGAAGGAAGTAGACATAACGAGTTGAAGTTTTGTTACGTGATTGTATTTGCTATTAATCGCAACATTTTGTTTGTGTAAGGCTTTATTAAAATTCCTCTTTCTTCATACTTCAGAAATGTATGACAAGTGTCAGACTTCTTTATAGACCATTGTTTAATGAACTTCACCCACTTCTATTCTCAAGTCATATGTACAATGACATGTACTAGTCACTTTCTTATTTTTGTTTGGTACTGTGAAATTTACTGTTTTGTGGTGTTAATACCCATACCTTTTACTCTAGTATTTGCTGGACATACCATATGTTAAGTTTTACGTACTATATTACTTTGAATTTAAGACATACTCAACTTTTAAACAGGGGTTTCAAGGAAAAAAAAAATTGAATGATAATTAGGAAGGACTAAGTGTGTTTTAAAGGAGTTTATTGACAAATTAAAAGTGTCTGACTCAATAGTTGTTGCAAGCTAATACATTTCACTGTCCATAAAAGTTACCACTTTTTTTAGCAAATCCACTTGATCTAGAGGAAAATGATGTTGTCAGGACTTCTGAATAGTGAAAAATTGTACCTCAAGTTTAAGGCGCACCCTACTTTTCAGTTTGGAGAAATCCTGAAAAAAAAGGTGCATCTTAAATTAAAAGTAATATGGTATTTTTTGTTCATGGAAAAATGGAACTAGTGTGGGAAATGGGAGAAATTGCAGTTGTAGAGAATAAAAATAGTGAAGTATTACAGAATCCTGGCATAGCTGTGAAACAGTTATGAACCAGATTTCTGTTTATAGGTATGCCATCCTTCTTTAGGACATTTGCCTGTCATTTCAGGCATATTCTGTGGTTAGCAGGTTAAAAGTGATACAACCAGCAACTTGATTATCTCCACAGTTTTCCTTTTAAGTATCAGAATTATTGACTCATACATTCCTCTGTAAATATTATAAACTTCTCTGTAAAGATGTTAATTTTACTGTACTTAATACTAAGGTGTGTAATTAAGAAATTGAAAATGGAATAAATGTGAATCAAACCATATTTTATAATTGCTGTCTTACCTTATGCTACGTTAAAATTTCCCTTTGTTTTGGTTGTAATATTAGATTAATGTCAAAGCTGAGTGGTGCATAAATTCCTTACAACTGCCGTGTGTTTATTTCCAGGCTGTCTGTGAAGCTATGAATAGTTCTAAGCGGCCAAGTAATCTGGAATTAGCTGCCATGATTAAGAAGTGTTCAGAAATTCATGTTACTCTCACAAAAGAAGCTGCTATGGGTAATATTCATATGTGTTAATTTCAAAGACATTCTGGATTTTTCATTTCCAGTGCTGAGCTTTTGTTGTCACATGCTTGAGAATCATGTTTGAAAGTTGTGATTTACAGTTTGATTGAAATTCATTTGCATGTAATGTGTCTTGAGTATGCAGTTTTAAAATTGTAAATTAAGTAGGTTTTATCGAGCTAAATCTTTAACCTATTTTCATTACAGATTTTTATTTTGAATTTTTTAATATATTTTCCACTTCATGGCTCTAAATTAATGTGTTTGGTTTGCAAGGGACAGTGTAAGTAAATAAATGTGAGCCTATGTAAGCACTTGCATACTGCAGTGCTTTTGTGGTACCATGTTTTCCAGATAATGGGGTGTGTGCAGATTATTAAGAACAGTGTTTTGGAAATAACATTTTGTTGCCATGGTAAAATTCAAACTTTCCAGTATTTTGAAGTAGAATGGCAGGAAAACATCCCCACTGGGATTTGATCTGTGTACCTTCCAGCCTATAGTGAGTCACTATACCAGCTCTGCTATTCTGGTGCCCCTTAATTTTGAGTATCTTACCAATTTTGTGTACTTATACATGAATATTTTAACAGTTATGTAACTGAAATAATCTTTGGCTGCAGTTTTCCAACAACCTCCTTGAATCACAGCTGTGTGTGTGATTCCACAAGTGTCCCATTGTCTCCGTTTTATGTCTTGCATTGGTCACACATTGTTAGAAGGCAGGCCACTTCATTTTTTGATGACACCCTCATACCTTTACTTTAGCTTAATGCCAGTTTTCTCTTTATTGTCTAATTGTACCTGTGGACAGAACATGCAATTGTAGACAGCATTTCTCAGGGAAACATATGAATTTGATGGCTTGTAAATGTGTTACATTTACAACTGCATTTGGCTGCTGTATATCTTAGTTACCCTTAAGCTCAGCGTGTTTCCTGAGTCCACCATGGTATTCGAAGTAGAGAAGTAAATTCTGGACACACATGTGTAGTAACATATATATTGTAACATAACTTATTTCATATAAATATATTTTCTGTGTTTTATAGGTGAAGGGTTTGATCGCCATCTGTTTGGACTTCATAAATTGGCTGAGAAGTCTGGAGGAAAATTGCCTGCTATCTTCCAAGACCCAGCATATGCTGCCATAAATTACAATATAATTTCCACTTCTACACTTATGTCACCATCAGTCAGAGCTGGAGGATTTGGGCCTGTTGTTAGAGACGGATTTGGTGTAGCGTAAGTTTAAAGGAATATTTTTATTGTGGCTGTTATATTATTTTGATATATTGTTTCACTGGTGATCATTAACCATGAGAGCCTTATGAATTTGGGAATAGAGATTAAACTCTATAATTGTGAGGCTTAATTTTACCAAAATGTAGTGTCTTTCTGTGATTTAAACCTGTGTCATTCAATTCAATTTATTTTTGTTCATCTGATCCAGAAGGGGGTTGTAACCCATAGGATATAGAACATGTCAATTCCATTTAACTCCATCAATGAGTATTACAATACATTACAGTAGACACAAGCAGTCTAAAATAAGGTAAAATACAATGCAGCCTCTGTAGAATCAGAAGTAGTCAAAAGGTTGACAATATGTACTAATTTAAACATACATTTCAATTGTACAATTTTATAATATGTTATTATTTAAACTTAATTAATAGGTCAACAATTCTCAAGATGAAACTTTAGAACATAAAAAATAGCTAAATAATAGTAAATGTTTTAAATCTTATTACAACTAAAATATTAATCCAAGGGGTATAAAATGAGTGAAAATACAGGAAATTTTTGAAAGCACATTTAAATTAATTTCTATTATGGCGTAGTTCCTTTATTTGAGAAGGCAGACTATTGAACACCCTAATCCCAGTGTAATATGTTCCATTCTGATATACTGGCAGATGTAGATTCAATTTATTCCTAGTTTTGATGTTGTGTATCTCAGAGTTCACCTTAAAATAATCCCCATTATCGATCACAAAAAGCAAAAGTTTCAAATTGAGATTGTAATGGTAATATTTTTAACTTCTTAAAATGTTCTCTTCATGAATCTCTACCTCGTATCCCTCTAATAATTCTTTTTTGTAGTCTGAAAATAAATGTTACTATGATGGGAATTCCCCTAGAATATTAACCCGTAAGTCATTGCGGAATGAAAGTAGGAATAATATAGCATTTTCAGTGAATCTAGGGACAAGAATGGCTTAACTACTGTCAATGCAAAACTAGCTGAACTTAGTTTAGGTATAATGGTATTTATGTGAGTTCTCCAGGAAAGTGTGTTATCTAATGTCAGGCCAAGAAATTTTGTGTTGTAAACATTAGCTATTTTGTTATTGCCATGCATAATATTAAGATCAATTGAAGAGCTGTTCTTAGTAACAAAATGTACGAAATGTGTCTTATCCAGGTTTAATGATAACAAGTTTGTATTATACCATTCATTTATGTCCTGAATGATTTTATGTACACTTTTTTTTTTAAAATTTAAAGGGTTTAGGTTAGTTATAAACATATTAGTGTTATCTGCAAATAATACAATTTTAGAATTTTCATTTGTTATTTGTGGCAAGTCATTAATATAAAGTAGAAAAAGTAATGGACCAAGTATTGATTGTTGAGGTACACCAGGCCTTGTTTCACCCCAGTTTGAGTATGAGCTATAGGAATAATTATTTAAGACCCCTCTTTGATATCTACCTTTAAGATAAGATTTCAGTAGTTTGTAGATTATTTCTGTTATTCCATAAACCTCTAATTTTGTTAGTAATATGTTGTGATTAATGCAATCAAAAGCCTTCTGTATATCGCAAAAAATGCCTCCAACCATCATTCTGTTTTTGAGCACATTTAAGATATCGTCATTTAGTTTATATGAGGCCTTTTCTGTTGATGAGGTTCTAAAACCGAATTGTTCAAAAGCTAAAATATTATTGGTCTCAATATGTTTTAATAGTCTGTCATACATAATTCATTCAAAGACCTTGGAAAATGAGGTTAGTAAAGAAACTGGTCTGTAATTGGCTACTTTTCCTTATCTCCTTTCTTCATTAAGGGTTTTACTATAGCATATTTTAGTCTACTAGGGAAAGTTCCAGAGAGCATAGAAGTATTACATGTATAACTCAAAGGAGAACTAATAAAAGAAGCACTAATCTTTAATATCTTTGTAGAAACCTCATCATAGCCAGAGGATTCCTTTATTTTTAAGGAGTTAATAATTTTTTTCACTTTTTCTAGGTAATGCATTTTTAAACTTTATACTAGGAAAGGGTTTATGAAATAGGTTTAGCAAGTAATAGTTTGGATTTTTGTTAATGTTGTGACCTTGTTTGTTGGTGCATCTAACATCTTGAAAAATATTTTCAGTTATTGGCAAAAAATATTTATTAAAAGCTTCAGGAGAGTTTTGATTGTTGTTAATAGTTGTAGTTATAGGTTCTTTTAGTCTGTTTGTTTCTGCTTTTACAGTGTTCCAAGTTGTATTCATTTTATTGGTAAAGTTAATAATTCTGTTATTATACATATTTTTTTTGCTTCTTTAATAACACTAGTTAAAGTTTTACAATACTGTTTTAGTAATTTTTTGGAATAACATCATCACTGTCATTAGTAAGTAAATAAAGACATCTTTTGTGCTTGCAAGAAATTCTTATACCTGGTGTTAACCAGGAATTATTGTTACTTCTCTCAATTATTTTATGAGAAGGAAAACTAGTATAAAATACCTTAGATAGTTATTGTGAAATAAGTTAAACAATATATCTGTATCTATATTTCCATTGCAACTGAAGATACTGATCCAAGATTCATAACTTAGTCTGATTTACATTCCTCTGTTGAATAATTATTTTATTTCTGATGGTATAAATACGATGGTTTTGTAATTGAATATCTACATCGTTTATTTTTAACACTTGAGCATCATGATCTGATAATCCATTATGTAGAGGGGAAACAGTAAAATGTATAAATTTGTAGGTGTCAATAAATATATTATCTATAGCAGTATTAGAATAACCTTGAGATCTAGTGGGGAAATATACTATAGCCGATGAATTGTAAGTCAGAAGCACTGCATCAAGCTGTCTTTTTTTATTATTATCTGTAAGATAGTCTATGTTTACCTCACCACATATAATGAGCTGTAAGTCAAATTTATAAAGTGTCTTGATTATGTCATCCAGTCTATTAAGAAACAAGTTAAAATTTCCAGTGGGTGCCCTGTAGACTGCCGTTATACAAACATTGAAGAAGGTTGATTTTAGTTTTAACACACAAACTTCTATGTCTTGATCTTTACAATATTTACCCAAATCAGGGTTTTTTTTTGGCAAATATAAAAACACCACCTCTTTTTACAATTTGTCTACAATATGCAGCACCAAGTCTATAGCCATCAACATTAATTTGATCAAGTTCAGGTTTTATGAGGTGGTGTTTGGAAAAACATAAGATGTGAGGAAAATCATGCCAACAGTTTTCTTAGAAATGTTTCCTGTCTAGCACTAATTGCCAGTTGGTTCGTTCTCAGCATGTGTCTTCCTTCTGCATGTTCTCTTGCTGTGTAAAATTGAACCTGTTGATCCAAAGCTTGTTGTTTATTTATAAATAGCTTTTCCATGTGGAACTGTTGCATGAGGAAACTTTTTTCTGAATTTACTTGTTGCAACTGTTTTTAGTATACACAAATATGCAGAGTGACGGCATGTGACCTAGGGATCTCATGACATCTACGACTCAGAGTGTGGGAATAGAGTTGGCAAGTGAGAATAAGCAACCCAACAGGAAGTGATTAAATGGTGGGGGGTTTTAAAGTAGTGGCACTGGAATTAGATTTACAGAAATATTAATCGAGCAATCACATTTAAAACTTTAATATGGAATTTCAGTTGATATTAAAGCGATTGTCATTTAATTTACTAAGTAACTCAGTGCCCTTCTATACACAATGTGTATCATAATACTGCATTTACCCAAATGCAAGACATCCAAGATGACCCCCCAAGGGAAAATGTATTGATCCAAATCTAAGATAACCCCCCAGAAATAAAACCTCTGACAATAAAAATATTTTAATATTAATTGCATACACTTCATACACAAAGCATGTCAGATATTGTCTACCTTTACCAATCAGTGTTGCTGTCTCCATCTTCACAGTGAGTGCCTTCATCTTCCTCAAACTAACTCTTTACATTCCAGTCCTCTGCACTACCCTTCCAAAAGACATCGTCATCAGTCCCATCCGTTCCATTAGATATGCAGCACTTCTTAAACCCCTTCACAGTCACTGCTGGTGAAATATGCTGCCATACTGTTATGATCTACCTTGACTAAATAATACATTTATATTTCTTGGTGTGTAAACTTATACAAACCCACGAAGAAGATTCAAAATTTGCTCCACAGATTGGGTTAGTGGTTTTAAGAATTTTACAGACTTGTTTTCTGGAATTTTTGTTGTGTGTATGGTCTGATCAGTGTGAATTCTTGGCTCTTTATGCTTTTTAATTTGTGGATTGGACCAGGTTTCATTTTTGAGCGTTGTATTTGTTTTTAATTTTTCAATTGCCATTTACCTTTTACTACCTTTGGACTAGATTTGTTCTCAGGTACTCAACAAGTTACTGTTTTGATGGTGCACAGTGATTGAGAATAGTTTGGTTTAAGGGGTACATGAGGTTACGTGCTTCTTTGCCTGAAAACAGAAACAGAGCCAGCTTCCAAGATGTTGTGCTTCTTTAAAAAATTAGATGATGGACAATGTCCCAAAAAATATTGTGTCAATTGGCCTCAGTCATTGTCTGTTCTCTCGTTTTGATTTGTTGACCTTTGAAGATGGGACTGATATGTTGCCCCAAAATGTAGGTAAGGAATTACCACTCTGTGATGTGTAATATCCCTGAACAGCACAAATCTCACATGACAATTTGGTGATGCAGGCCTTGTGTTGGCTCTGCATGGTCCAGTTTGGAGTGATCCAGTTTTGTGCAGTACAGTTTGGCACCTCATACCTGAATTAAAGACATCCTCACATATTTTGGTGCCAAATTTCAGGGGGGAAACCTTGTCTTGCATTTGAGTAAATATGGTACTTATCAATTTCCGTAGAGAATGATTCTTGTATCTTCTATCTCTTGATGAGTTTATTTCATGTGTCTTCTGGTGTGGTGTCAGTTTTTACAATATGCACATGTCTTTCATTCTTAGTATGTATGTGTAATATGTAATCACACCTTTCAATTAGATATGCAGTTTTATTGTGTTAATAATAGGTTTGTAATATTCATCTTTGAGCTATATAATCTGAATAATTTCTTTACTGCAGTTTTCCATTTTGTAATGCTAATTGGAAGAAGGTTGAATGGTGTATTGTCAGTGATCAGTTTGCGTTATCTCACTGTGTTTATGTTACTCCTCTCTTGCCATAGGTAACTGACTTCACTTCATATTTTTCATGCCAAGTCTTGGAGCCTGTCATACCCACCATATTCTTGTTAATCTTTCAGTTTTCCGTTTCTCTCTTTCTTTCTTCCTTTTTTATTCCTATTTTTTTGCTTTCCCTCTCTCTGATCAGATTATGCAGTGACCTTGAAACCATTGTCTGGAAATATTATCGCCCATTATTTACTTATTTTAATATTTATTTGGTGAGGGTGGGTATTTCAATTTTAGGGCACAGTTTATGAAAAATGTATTATTTAAACGGGAAAATATAAAATTATGAAATAAATGGCATTTTGTAAAAAAATAAAACAAAGATAATGTCTTGTAATCATGTCTTGTAAAAATGCTGTAAATTTCCTTGTCGCCTGAATATATAAAATGAATTTCTGTGGGTGTTTTCTGTGTACATTAGCATGTCTGTCAGAAGTTAATCAGCTTTACCACATTAAAACATGTGTTGTTTTGTATATAATAAACTTCAACTGGAAAATTTAAAGTCTTAAATCTTCATCCAAGTGGTTCTGTGTAAATTATGTGTCATAGTAATCTGCATTTTCACTGTGTTTCTTTACCATATTGTGGTAGAGCTATGAAATGTTAATAGTTTTATAAGATCCAGTAGTTCAGTGAACTAATACAAATGCACAGTGCTGTTGAACGTGTCTATGCATCACGCAGCATGGTCACACTGTGAAGACCGATTGCAGAAAGAACTGAGATAATAGGAACAAGAAAGTATATCATATGTAGTAAAGGAGATGTTTGTGTAGTTCATAAAGGTGAAAGTTTGAAGGGTCACAATAACTAGTAGGGCAACAAGTCTGTAGGGTTAAAGATTCCAGTCTTCTGTGATATGCCACTCAGTCGAGTGTTAACTATTTACCAGCATTTAGGAAGGGCTTGTTGTATCTGTCTTCAGGGTCTTAGCAACCCATTTACTCTTGTTGGACTGCTTATGCCCTGAAGGTGGGTGCAGCAGACCCCCCCTCCAAAACTTCAGTAACTATCTACCAGTCAACATGGCTTCATGACTGAGACATGAATTTTCATGAACATTGCTGTGAGAATTTCAGATCTTGCAAAGTATGGTATGTTTTCTTAAGAGTATTTTGATATACTTGGTATACATGTTTATTTGTGGTGTGTTTTATTCAGTTACTGCATATGGGATGATTCTCTTGGTGCTGCCGTGACCAGTTACCCCCCAGCAAGAGATGGTCCAGGCTACATAGACTGTTTAAGAGCTGCATTTCAAGATATTTTTGAAATCTTAAAGTCATCACATACATGAAATGAAGACATTTTGTGTGCTCTGGGAAAATTACATTGCAAAGTAAGATACAGAATTGTCACATTATCTCTATTATCTTCATGGCCTTTTACTTAATCATGAATAAAATAAAAAAATTCTTGTGCATTTTTTTTGTTTATTACAGAATACAGTATAATACCAACTGTGTGTGCTCAGATTATCTCTGCCTGCCAGTTTTACGTAAATAGTGGAATATGTGAACTATGCTTTCATCCTCTTTCTGCACCATACTGACCTGTTTGGGGTGAGGTTTAGAGTGCTTGCAGAAGGTGTGGTCAAACAGTACCTTTTTTTCTGTGCAGTCTTGGTGGTGGGGTGGAGAGGTTTGTTCCATTGGTCATGTTGCAATGCATATAGCACAGCCTGCAATTTCATATGAAAGGTGTCTACTTTTAAATCTTCACTGCTCCTTTCATCATTCACTGTCACTTTTCTGACAGGTAGTAAGTGTGCATTAGTTACAAAAGTCATCCATGTCAGTCTTTTCCTTCAGTTTTTACCATATTTTACAAGGGCTCTGAAATGCAGGCTTACTGTCAGGTAACTTGCTGATCTCTACGTAAGTCGATTTTTCCCTCTGGTTCTTAGTCCTCTATCTGCTCTCAGATTGTACACACATCAAATATAATTCAGTTATCTTTGGCTAGAATGCTTTATGGTCGCCCACTTTTGACAGGCTCAGGTGGCAGTACACACTACACCTGAAGCGGTTTTTTTGCAGCAGACAATTGGTATTGTTCTGTATGTTAACAAAAACACTGCCAGATTTGATATGAATGGAAGTGTCAGTCTGGTATTTCCTGTTGTACAGCCTATCTCATTATGGAGACTTTGTATAAAGTGGCTTGTTATATGAGTCAGAATAAAGGACAAAGCTATGCTGGAGTCAGGTCAGTACACAGAAGTCACATTTTGAACTTGACCCCTTCAGAGTTTAATGAAATTTGATAATTTGTTAGATAGCAATTTTGGTGGTGGCTGAAGCTGACTGTGTCACACCTAGACGTGTGATGTGATGTGATGTAGGACAGTGTCATTTTATTCGTTATTAAAGAGATCTCTAGCTAAATTAGGGTGATAATTACGGAGGTTGTTAAAAGCTGTGTCATGCAAAAGTGCGTCATTTCATACAAATTCTGAAATCTGCCTAAAAGTTGGCATTTTCACCCAATGTGTTCAAAAGGTGCATCATTCCCTTTTTACATCAGTATGTGGTTTATGCTGATGATGTTAATATGTTGGGAGGAAGCGTCCATACTATAAAGGAAAATGCAGAAGTTTTGATAGTGGCTAGTAAGGAGATTGGAATAGAAGTAAACACTGATAAACCTAAGTACATGCTTGTGTCTCGAGATCAGAATGCAGGACGCAGTCACAATACGAAGATTGATAATAGATCCTTTGAAATGGTGGAAGAGTTCAAATATGTGGGAACAACCTTAACAAATCAAATTATATTCAGGAAGAAATTAAGAGCAGATTGAAGTCAGGGAATGCTTGCTATTCTTCAGTGCAGAATCATTTTTGTCTTCCAGTTTGCTATCCAAAAATTTAAAGCTTAAGATATACAGAACAGTTTTGCCTGTTTTGTATAGATGTGAAACTTGGTCGCTGACATTGAGGGAGGAACATAGGCTGAGGGTGTTTGAGAATAGGGTGCTGAGGAGAATATTTGGGCCTAGGAAGGATGAGGTAACAGGAGTGGAGAAAACTACATAATGAGGAGCTTAATGATCTGTACTCGTAACCCAGTATTGTTTGGGTGATAAAATCAAGAAGAATGAGATGGGCGGGGCATGTGGCACATACGGGTGAGAGGCGAGGCATATACAGGGTTTTGGTGGGGAAACCTGAGGGAAAGAGACCACTTGGGAGACCCAGGCATAGATGGGAGGATAATGTTAAGATGGATCTCCAGGAAGTGGGATGTGGGGGTATGGACTGGATCGAGCTGGCTCAGGATACGGACAGTTTGCGGGCTTTTGTGAATGCGGTAATGAACCTTCGGTTTCAATGAAATGTGGGGAATTTCTAGACTGGCTGAACACCGGTTAGCTTCTCAAGAAGGACTCTGCTCCCTGGAATAGTATGGAGTATGCTGCTTGGTTTACTGATTTTGAAACATCAGTCATCCCATAGATTTCCTCAGCTGCACAAAGAGATAAAAACTATACGGGAGAGAATTTTGCACTAAAAGGAATGATGGGAGAATAGGGAAGCATGTTCCAGCTCATTTCTCCAGTAATTTTTTTATGTACCTAGCAGAACAAGTTACAATCAACACCCAATGGCCTATCCGGATACAGTTCATAGTTGTGATGATCTTTGTCTGCAAACATCCACATTTTTCTGCTGCTCCCTGTCCAGACCTTTACTTCTTATTTTCCAATCGAATTCTTTGAGCAGTTCTACCGTACATGTCTTTGAGAACTTGACACAATACCAGACTGAAGCTTTCAGACTGATTTTTTTTGTCACAGTATTACTTACATTTTAATATGTATACTACTGAGCACTTCATTTTGGCTGTTCTCTCTCCCTCAGTTTAGAATGTTCTGAAATTCTATAAAACTGCAGCTGAATTTGTGTCAGTTACTTTTGTCAAAATCTTATGCGTTTGTCTTCAACATTATGGACACTTTACTGAATCACTGCAATAAAATTAGTGTGTATAATTTATATTAGATATACATACATATACAATATAGTTATCATGTATGTAATTAAGGTTTCCCTGGGTACTTCTTTTCTTTTAAAATTTCCACTTAAAGAGTATACTCAGCAACATTAAAAATATGAAATTAGAGATCTTAGTAATATACAGGTCACAGAACTGATTCAAGGGGCCTGTAAGACTGAATATGGTCATATTATTGTGGTACAGTACACGTCAAATGAAAGAAGTATTATGTGACATGGTATTACTGTTCAAATTGTTCATTTTGTTACACATATTGAATAGTCTGTGTTAACTTCACTGTATGACCAAGCTGTTTGCTAAACTGAAATAGTAAATGTAAAGATGTTCCTGTGTACATCTGAAGGAAAATAGGGGGAAAATAAGGAATAACACCATACATTCTTAACTTCAGCACTAGGTGGTAGCACTTGGTCATTCTCATACTTTCGCCATTGAATAGGCAGCTGGGTGGCTCCAGAACCAGTATGTTTTGGTCAGAAATTAAACCAAAATTGCTTGGTTTTCCAGTGCATAGCCTGGTCAGTATACTGATTATTCCGTTTGCTAAAGCCGAATGTTTTGATAATATCCATTTAAAGAAATTCAGTCACGCATACATAGTAGCACAGTTGTCCCTGTCCACAGTGTGGGCATACAGGGAGTAGAAATACAGCACCACTTGTTCTTAACCTATGCACTAGATGGAGGCAGTGAACTTGATGCATCAGCTGCTTTACTCCCCACTCCTACCCCCCACTGGGAAAGAACTCCCATATCCATTGAATAGGAGACTGCATTGGGCCCCAGAACCAATTTGGGCATTTTGGAGAAAGAGAACTCTTTCTCGTTCCCACTGGAATTCGAACCTTATCCCATAGCTTAGGCACTATCCCAACTCCTGAATCACACATATTTATGGGAAAAAGGAAATGTTTCCCATGTGAAATGACAATTGTTTAAAAAACAATTGTATTTTCTGTGTACAGACACTGTACTTTGTGTGTGGTATGAAAGTGGTACTGTTTTCGTTTGAAATACCACTTGTGATTACTCATCATGAATGTTAAGTATGGTCAGTGATGTGTGCTTGTCATGATGATGGGTCAGAAAGGGTACTGACATGACAGGACAACAAAGGGCATGAATACAGTTAGCTTTAGAGGTTGGACGAACCCATAATGAGGGATCAGTGGAGAAGGGGGAATTCAAAGTTGCTGGATTTTGAGGACAAAGATGTGTAAGGATGCCCTCTGTCATTTGTTTTAAGGAAATTTGATCCTGGGAACACCTTTCAGAAAGGACTGCAAAGAACTGAGCACTACTTTATTTAGAACTTCCAACTAATCAATGGTTTTGTAGCATATACATGGAAGAGTCTTACCATATAATGCAGGTATAATTCATGAGATACAATGATGCTACAGCTGGTCCAAAGGCAATGTATAAACTGGGTGACAATGTCATATTTCAGATCTATAAGTATTCAGCTAATATTCTAACAAGTGTACAAATTCACAACAGCATATTTTTTATGTCAACTAGCCACATGAAACAGAATTACACAAGAATGTGCACAGGTCAAATATATTTCACTTTTTTTTACAGACATTTATTTGGTGAGTGCAATTACTCATATCTGAAAACTTAAATGCAGAAACAAACCCTATATCATAAATTCCATTGTACGGGGATTACAGTATTAAGTTACTTATGCAGCTGTTCAGATTGTAATACAATATGCACAGAGTACACAAACTTTAATATTATGTGAATGAAGTCCATGGAGGGCCAACACACTTATCGAATGACATGTGAATGCAAAATGAATGACAGAACAAAGGTGTGCAGTGTTTTGGACACAATGACAGCTGACAGAATAAATAGAAAAATATACACAAGTTTAAAAAAACAACAGTTCATCTTTAACGTGTTGTGCAGACTGCATGATGTAAGTACGTAAGACACACCGATTAATATCAAAACATTAACACAAGAAGCTAAAAACCAGTACTTGGAATAAATGCAAGACCAGAGTATTTTCTATTGGGAACAGTAAACAATAATTTACGCAAATTCTGTTCCCATGGAACTCTATGAGAGCTTCTTGATAATTTAGGTACACCCCCTATAACGCAGAAAAAATCACATTAATCTCTAGGATACGTAACACAGGAATTATTGCACGGCATCAGATCTTTCAAATTTTTGAAAAACTGACACAATTTCTATCATCAGCTCATGAACTGATTTCGTAAGGACTTTGTATGCACTTAACAAATGTCAGGTTGTGAGTGTAATATTTACAGTTCAATAGCAATTGAAGCATTGATCTGAATATGAATAACCTACATGAAGATACCTGGAAATGAGATTCTTACCAAATATATGCAACTTCAATAACTTTATGCTATTACAGATAAAGTATGAAATGCTGTCATGACACACACATAGTATTCTGATCATTGCTTCAGCTATATTACATAATGAATATGACAAAGTATCTATATACAGAGACATGCACCTATATCTTAGATCTGGAAGTCAACCAATACCCTATCACACAACTAAAAATATACACTATTATACACATTACATGAATTTTGTCACTGACTCTTCTTCAGCAAACTTACATCTTGTCACCCATCCTTACTCTGGAAGTCTAAAAAAGGAACAAATATGTTATTAGTACTTAAACCATACCCAGGAAATATAATACCATGCACAATTTTTTTAAAATTTACATTGATATATGTAATCAAGTGCAATGTATCTCCAAAATAATGTAACTCATACTGCAGATTCACATATACACAACCACAAGTCCACACAATAAGAATGGCCATGCCATTACTCAGGCACTTAGTTCCTGCACCCTGGAGGCCTGGGTTCAATCCCAGGGCAGACCAGTAAGATATGTAGCGGACAATGTGGCAATGGAATGGGCTTTACTCTGAATACTTGTTTTTCCCTGCCATAATCATTCCATCAGTTCTCCATCCTTGAATTCATATGCCTACCATCACGTTATATAGCCTTAGTAATGGGCAGTGTCATGAAACAAAAATTGGAATACTTTGTATTTTGTTGTATTCTAGCATTTCCACTTGAGTGAAGAAGTTCAGCAGTTACTTTAAGGCACAATTACCCAAGACAGAATTCTGGGGATAACTGTAGTAAGACTACACACTTTTCTCAGTCACATTTCTTGCACTGTCACTTGCAGTACGACATTTCCTCCAACTATTGAGAAGCTGTGTGGATCTCTGTTTCTCAAGGAAAGTATTCATGGAGTGTAGTAACTTGGAAGTCCTTATAGTGTACTCAATCTGTACATGCACAATGTACAAATATGTTTATAAAATTCTTAAATATGGTAAATATTTAAAATGATATGCCATGTCCCTACATATTGTCCCAATTTTATCTCTACACAGCAACAGGGCAATATACTCATACATGCCAAGAGGAGGATTCAGTACTGTATTACTGCACTGTGAAAATGATTATTAATGTACTGACTTCCTTCGAGAATTTTTGACACTGGGTAAACCATGTATGTCAGCAACAGGACAAACACCATCAATAACACCGCATTACTTCTGACCATAACAAAGAGTTGCATGTTTCTCAAAATAACAGCAGAGTATATTGGGGGGGGGAGAAGATGAGGACTAGGAGAAGCAGGAGGAGGAAGAAGATGGAAGAAAGAAGGAAGGAAGAAAGAAGAAAAAGGAAAGAAGAAGAAAAAACAAGAGATGCTGCAGGTCAGTAGCATGTGGTTCAACATTGTTTTTCATATCTTTTATAAACCAGCCACATGCCATATGGTGTACTACTCTGATTCCTATTTAATAAGAATACATATCTACAATAGCCCATACAAAACCAATACATTTTTATATATTCTCTGTACCCATAACCAGCTGAGAGAATGTGTAGCCATGAAACTGAGTGCACAGGTTTTGTTTAATAATTTTACAGAAAAGTGATCACAAAAGATCTGTAATAAAACCACTCTCAGACAATGCATACTGAATGATACCTTTATCATTCTTGCATACGAGTTATGTCCCAATCTTTCTTAAGTTAAAATTCTTTAAATTCATTAAATATCTTCTGACAAAATATCAAGAGTCTAAGAAACTAAAGCAGTGAAATGCTTTTGAAATAGTACAAAACCCTGTTTTTTGTGTAAGAAAATGCAACAACAAGAGCTACTTCATCTCTCATTACCTAGATATACTTTTGCATCTAGTTCCTGCTATGAAACTTACAGATGGAACTGTGTATATTTTAGGTAGGAAATAATGAACTTCACAACAAAACTGATATAATGTTTGTTAACATATCTCTAATAAGTCTTTCCTTTCATGAAACAAAATTAAAATTAACCTAATTTTCCATTAAATGAGTTGTGTTAGACTATACATATTGCAATTTATATACCTACATTACTGTTAATATTAACCATTTCATAGATTTTTCTTACCATGTAAATTCCAACAATCAAACCAAACAGGCCAATAGCACTGCCAAAGATTTCTACAATCAGGATCTTCACAAACAATGTAGAATCAGCAGCATCAGAAAGTGCTGCACCCGAACCTGAAATTAATGATATTAAATTAGTATCTTTAAGAACCAAATCAAACTAAAATTTCAAAAGTACATATAAAATACACGAACCTACAATTCCCACAGCTATGCCACAGAAAAGGTTCACAAGTCCTACACTTACACCTGCACCAAACATCAAGTAACCAGACAACCAGTTCTGATTGCGAACTTCAGGAATTTCCATAGCTCTTGTATATGTAAATGGCTGAAAAGAAACATTAAATTTTCATATTATCTTGATGTCTGTCAAGCTTAAATTTAGTACCAAACCATGCACTTTGGTTAATTCCGTCAACAGTTGGTCATACTTGAGAAATGTGCTCTTCTGGGTTATTACGCAGCAAGTAGTGGAAATTACCAATACTTGCTGCGTAATAAGCCAAAAGAGTGCAGTTCTCAGCTACTTCGCAGCGGAAGCCTGAAATCATGTTGGTCACATTTTATCAACATTTACTTATTTCCTAATTTTACTTATGTTCTCAATATAAAGTTTGTCACTGTAAACTATGAATACCAGTGCAAGCATTTTTGTCATTTCCTTCAACACTTGGTCATAATTCTACCAATCATTATTTGTTCTTTCACTTTTCTCATATGTTCAATAACATGATAATTTTACACCATTCTTAACATCAGAATATTGTTTAATATAATACCTCAAGCATTCCTGACAGAACGATGGCAGTGATTAGACCATAAATTGCTACTGCTTCACAGAAAATAACAGATATCAAATTTTTTGTTTTTATACGTGGTGCTTTCACACCTCCTCCAACAATGCTCACACCTGTTGTGTGGATCCCTCTGAAAAATGAGGAAAAAGAATAGAGTAACAATATATTCACCCCTATATTAAATCAACTAGATCATTATGAAGATAAAACTTACAAAGCAGCACCAACTACAGACAGCGCTACAGAAAGGCCAATCCCAACTGTTGCCCACATGTAAGGACTGGTATTTTCCAGAAACCTGAAAAGCAATAACCCATGTGACAGAAATTGGCTCATCCTAAGCATGCAATTACTGGATCAAGAATCATATTTACTAGTAAAATTCGATTTTATAAAATATTTTACATTTTTATACAACTCAGCATGTTTTTAATGTTTCATTCAAAATTTCCTGAAAACCAAATTTTTTTTAGAATTTACATATGTAGTTACATCCTACACTGTGAACTACGGTTTCAAACTTACATGTTGATCAGGTACACAAAGTATTCATGCCTTTAATAGGTACATATTCAAATAAAACTGCGTGTAAGGAACGTTCATTATTCACTGCAAAACTGTTACCAGCATTAAAAAGAAAACTTCTCAGTATGCTGAACCATGGAGGTTACAATAATCATGTTTGCCTTGGAGCTTTATTATATTTCTTGGTAGATGAACTTACCAGCCAAGACTAACACGCTCTCCTTTCCCAGTAAGGACATAATAGAGAACTGTAACAAAGTATAGCACTTTTATATTACTTGTAATAAAAACTTTGGGTGGGAAAAAATAAAGGCTATTACTCAGCTGTGCAATCTTTCTGGTACTGGAAATATACGTTGTTTTTATTGAAATTACTGTTCTGTGTGACATCCAACAGTTTCATAGATGGTACCAACATTTTAGAAATGTACTGCTCCCATCTACAGTGCTGAAACTATAGATTAAACCAGTATGTTCCTCAAAAATGCTGATACTCATCCACAAAAATACAAGGTACCACTTACCACAGGACTGTAATCTTAAGGTACTACCATGCCTCTCAAATTTCATACAATACTTTAATTGATACAATACTTTATCACTGTCCATTATAAATTTAACAGTAACTCCTAATGTCCTTTCAAATCCTACAATTACAACTTTCATGAATGGAAAATTCTGATCTGCAAACACATATATCAGCATATATGAGGGGAAGTCAGAAAGTAAGGTTCCCTATTTTATTGCCACCAAATAACTTCACATAGTGAGATGCCTCGTTATTCACTTAAAGTTCAGACATTGGTTGCTAGACAGTAGCACTTTTGTAGCTCAAGCTCCACAATTTTCATGGATGACGCAGTTCCAAAATGGGTACTGTACAGTGTGTGTGGACACAAACGATGGGGCTGGGAAATTCTTGAACACCAGCCCTACAGTCTGGATGCAGCACCTTCAGACTGTAATCTCTTCCCCAACATGAAAAAAACATCTTTGTGCCAAGAGATTCCAATCAGATGATAATGTCAAACATGAGGTGCAAGTGTGGCTGCTTGGTCAAGATCCCACCTTCTATCTACAGGGTTTTGAGAAATGGATTTCCTGCCTAGACAAGTGCCTCGACAGAGAAGGTGACTATTTGGAAAAATAAATGAAGTGAAGTGTAATAAGTGAATAAAGAGGCATCTCACTATGTGAAGTTCTTTGGTGGCAATAAAATAGGGAACCTTACTTTCTGGCTTCCCCTCGTATGTGTAACATATATAAAACAATAATAATGTAAATCACGGTGACAACAAACTATTGGCCTGCTATGATTTTATCACTTCAACCACTCTCCTCTTATCACAAAACCCATTCTCCCAACCACTTGTAACAGGCAGATTGACACTCTTGTCAAAGAGGGTGCCACAAGACTGACAGACAGCAGTATTCAATTTATAACTGATCCAGATCATTTCCTTCTTGCTCGGCCCGGTTTCTTTAGGTTTTGCTCTTTACTCTAATATTGGTATACAGGTGGTATGAGGATCAGTTGGCTAGTCCGTACAGTAGACAGCGAGGCTTATCTCAGGGAATATAACACAGTAGGTGTTAGGTGGTGCATGTACAGCTGTAACTGTACATGAATTTATGTCGGTAAATTGAACACTCTAAACAGAATAATGTCACTTCAATGACCAAATAATTGACAGCCAAACACGTTTCATGAACAGAACCAATACACCATCATCTCTACTGGCACACCTGGCGGGTTGGAGTGCAGGACCTCGACCGACTGTGTCTGTATTATCTGCATTTCCTTCCCATGGCCAGCGCAACGGCCTGGCTTATCTCCTTTTTATGACCTTTACGACCCCAATGTCTCAAGTTCTCTTGGACATGGTGTGCCAGCCACTGTAATCCTCTCACTCGCACACACTACTCCCATCCTCCTCACAAAGACCAAAGTGTATGGTTATAACTTCTAAGACTAAGACCTCATCATGAACCCTAAGACAGACTCCACATGCAGACTAAATGACTGACTGATCATCGAGCATAATGTAACTCTATGACTCTGTTTAACTTGCAGCCAATTGTCCCATACACTTATTCCTCTCAGACCGCCCTAAACATAGCGGTAAAGTGATCCCCCGAAAAGTCAAGAACAAATTACCAATCAACAGTGTCACAATACCCCAACAAACCGTAATCTTCATACAGAAACAGGCTATAACGCAAAGTCCAGCAACTGGCGTACTTTATAATCGTAAGGCAAAATAATCTTCCTGTATTGACATTATCATAGTCTGATTCGCTAGAGCTGCGCTAACAACACTGCAATAATGAATTGAACATAATTCTAAGGAGATCATGACCTATCCCCTCGAGTTAAGGCTGTAGCAAAAGGAACATATTTTTATCATTTGTAACATAATAAATTTAAACATCCGTCCAAACGTCCACACAAATGTCTCAAAAATGGTACCAATTCTGTCATACTGATGACTGGAATAATTTTTATTTCTGTGCAAGAATAATCAGGTGTATCCCCTATGGAATCGTGAAAAATTTCACAAATGCAGCCACACACTTACTTATTACTGTTAATGCAATTGACACAGTTCCGATGAACGTATATGCAACACGTGTGCGTAACATATTCTTGTAAAAAAAACAAATTTCTTGCTTTCAAAACCTCAACTTCCTAATTTCTCACCGCAATCATGTGACGTACGATGGCGCACTGATCACGCTGCAAAATACAAACAAGAGCAGTACCAATAGCGCTACATACGGTGGATTTTAAACTGCTTTTCTGGAAATTGTTTTTTATTGTTGATTTAAAATAAAGTAGCCTTTTGTGCTAAGAGGGCTTATATTATAAACAAAATTCCCTTCTTTCCGCATATAAATCTCTACCAATCACAAGACAACCAAATTTGACGGAAGTATTTGGCGGTAATAATTGCCACACAAACGGGCTGATACTCTGTGGCTGTATCCCTGCCACAGATCATACCTATCCCTGCCTACAGAACGCACTTCTTACCAAGATCCACAGGTTATCTAACTGGATCACAGTTTAATACCTGAAAGTTCGTGCCAAAGTCGTCCGTGAGTACAGGTCACGGATGAGGGATTTGGCTATGGGTCTATACTCGTGCAATGCTTGTGACGTCACCAATTTCATGTGCTCGTTTCCTCTGGTTACTTGTTAATCTGTGATGTGTACCGGGTCGAATTTTTTTTTTGTCTGCGGTGCTGTGCAAGGGATTGGAGCTGCCACAGCGTAGAAATCTGTGTATTGGTGTTGAGAATGGGCGTCATTCGAAAAAGCGATCCAAAGATGGGAATATATGCTTCGTCAGAAGAATCTCTTCAGTAAGTTTCACATTTTGCGATATTACTGAAGTTATTCACATGACGTAGGTTTTGTTTCTAGGTTCAGTGAATCGGGGTTTTTGGAGTTATGCATGCTGTATGTTCAAAGGTCGTTGTTGATCTCGGTACCGCAACGTACCGTTTGTCCTGTAAGGTTAAGCGTTTCGTGTGTGTAAATAAATTGTCAGGTACCAAAATAACGAAAGATTACACATCAGCATAGATTTGACTTACGTTACCGCCGTTGATGTGGATTATGTAATTGTACTATTAATTGTTGTCAGCCACAGCAGGTGCAATGTGACCGGTGCCCAGGAAAGTAACGGACTGGTAACAGTAGGTACTTAAGTTATAAAAGGTTTGAGGTTCCAGCATTGAAGATTTAGATCGTACTCTAACGGCATATGCGAGTTGTTTACTTTTAGCCCCCGTGTTTGTAGACCATTAATGTAATAATACATTAACTTCCAGTGAATATCGTGGATAAGATGCAAGGGCGCCTTTCGGTTTTTGCATCCCTTCATACTATATATTGTTCTTTTATGGGTTGTAATGCCACGTGGTCTTGTAACTAATTACACGTATTTTGGAGGAACGAACTACTGTCTCATGAAAGATGTACTGTGAAGATCGGGAGGTAGCAGGTTCTTTCAAATGTTGACAGCCCAGAACTCTCTAATTGTTTTGTTCCATTCCTAATAGTAAATAAGTGAATAAATAAAAAATAACCTGTAAGACCACTAGTGTAAATTAAATTTGTGTATGAACTAGGAGGTCCTTCCGTACTTTATTAGTATCTTCACTGGAAGAGATGTGTATGGCAATTGTATAATTATGTGGTTTACGTACACAAAGGTTAGAACTATTTAAGTTGCATGTGGTGTGTATTGTATTTGCTGTTTTAAGTGAACACATGTCAAGCATACAGCTTTATCAGTTGGTGTGGAGGGTTATGTGTGGGATAGTGAAGTGAATTCTATGGAATGTACCAGGGTTGATCAGAAACTTCTGAACAGTGCTTTTTTCAGTGTTAACAAGATTTACTTGGTATTCCATGCTGTCACCTTGTGACCTGATACATTTAAGCTGAGGAATTATGCCATGGTTGGAGCACTTGCTAACATCCCCTGTTTGGAACTCTGCAAGTGTGGCCTGTGATTATTCTTGAATCCTGTTGACATGAAATCTCCATATTTTTCTTTCTAATTTAAGTTTTAGAAAAAGAAAAGCCAAGTGTGAAGGGTGGGGGAAATTAGTCATATCATTACTGACCAGAAATATTCGCACAAGAGCACTGCAGTGGAGAAACTAGTGTCCAGTGTGTCACATCTCAGGTTTTCTTTAAACACATCTGTGTAAGAAGTCTTCATTCACAGTTTGTTTCTGTGCTATGAAATCATGATGCACAATTCCAGGCATTAAAAAAAAAAGATCAGCGGTTACTTCACACTGGAACAAATTTCACAGCAATATTTGGGCACGGAGATCATGGACTGTTGCATTGAGAGGTTTGTTGCAATTTTGTCGTCTGGTGGGCAGTCCAGAAACTTTCTGACCACACTTTGTGTGTGATAATAAGGAATCTGCAAACTACGTATCTCATTTTCTTAGGGTTTAATATTTTTTCCTATTTGTTATGTACATGTCTTTTTATTTAGAACACTCAGAGAGAATTTTTGTGTCACTGATACCAGGACAAATAAGAAGTCATAAGGGTTCATTTACTGTTCTTCTTCAGTGAGTAAGTTTGTAATTAAGACTATGAATATCAAATAATGTTGGTTAGCAAAATTGGATTTTTTTTTTTGCATGTATATGAAGGTACACGAGGAAATGAGGTGTATACTTACATGTTAATTTTTTTTGTGGCTATTTGAGATATTAATATTATGGTAAAACATTCGAATTCTTTCATAAATTTTCATGTTCTTATGTGAGGTTTGTTGTATAGGGTGTGGGGGTCAGCTGAAGAATCACACCTCATGACAGATCATTTGTTTTGGCCACTGAAGCAATATTTTGGAGGTCGCGTGTTCCACAGAAATGAGGTTTAAATGTCTGCTTTTCCGTGGTTGAAGATGCAAGAGCCCAATTTCTCCTGCAGGGAGATTTTTAAACTCATGGCATGGTTGTACAAGTACATCTATGCACTTGGGAATTATATTGAAAATTAATTATGCTTAAGTGGAATAAGTGAGCTGTATTTCACATTGTAATGACCTCACATTTAATTTTTATGACTTAGGGAATATTTTTTATTGAATATCTCACATAATTATAATTGTTTACTTTTATTTTTTCAACATCCAGGTAATGATAAATTGGAAACCCTTCAGAATTGGACCCTTGTTTATGTGACATTTGTGATGTGGATTGACTTCAGGATTAACCCTTTCCCCGTTCAATTTAAATCGCTAGTGCCTGGGCAGAAGAGCCGAGTTTTTTCACGGGACATTTAAATTTACGTACTAAACCAGAAACGCTTTAGAGCGTTTAGAGGGGG
>Ga0123355_10001721_pt1 | contig 30484 bp, 19 predicted proteins | sample TergutEmb28metaG_3_FD_89872 | JGI IMG/M metagenome (GOLD analysis project Ga0123355, IMG submission 89872) | Embiratermes neotenicus P1 segment gut microbial communities from Petit-Saut dam, French Guiana - Emb289 P1 | ecosystem: Host-associated > Arthropoda: Insects > Digestive system > Gut ... | reverse complement strand
CAGCGGGATGAGTCTTTCTCGGGTGCGGACATAGGTTACTGTCTTGGTCTCTTTCTTCATGACTTGGGGTTAATAATTGATTACAAAGTTAAACATTTTTTTCAATTTGCAAATATAAGGTGGTGCGGACATCCACGTCCGTACCGATGTGGCTTCGGCTCCGCTCAGCCACCGGAATCGGTTGTTGAGCGGAGTGATGCATTGAGCATGCCGAAGTGTCGAGACGCCCGATTCCCAACCACCAAATCCTTAAAAAAAATTAAGGATTGTTAATGCTTTTTAGGTTTTTCTTTCGGATTTTTTGGTGTAACTTTGCAGAAAAATTGCGAAAATGGAAAATCAAACAGATGTAATTCTTTATCAAACCAACAACTTGCCACAAGCAATCAATGTTAGAGTTGAAAATGACACAGTGTGGCTAAATCGCCAACAAATAGCAACGCTTTTCGACAGAGATGTAAAAACGATCGGAAAGCACATCAACAACGCTTTAGCCCAAGAATTAATGGGGTTTCCAACTGTCGCAAATTTTGCGACAGTTCAAATTGAAGGCAATCGTAATGTTATGCGAGATATAGAGTACTACAATCTTGATGTGATATTATCGGTTGGATATCGTGTAAATTCGCCAAATGGTATTGCCTTCAGAATTTGGGCAAATTCGATTTTGAGAACATATTTACTCAACGGATATGTTGTTAATCAACGTTTCGAACATTTGGAACGCAGGGTGTTAGAGCACGACAAGCAGATTGAAACGCTTGTTATGCAAGCATTACCGCCACAGCAAGGAGTTTTCTTTGACGGACAAATTTTCGATGCTTATGCATTCGTTTCCGACTTGATAAAGTCTGCGAAAAAGTCAATCATTTTGATAGATAATTACGTTGATGAATCTGTTCTATTGCTACTTTCCAAACGTAAAAAAAATGTGGCTGCAAAAATTCTGACGGCAAATTTTAATGAAACCTTGAAACAAGATTTATCCAAACACAACGCCCAATACCCACCGATAAACATTGAAAAATTTACAAAATCTCACGATAGATTTCTAATTATTGACGATACGGAGATATTCCATATCGGAGCATCATTGAAAGATTTAGGCAAAAAATGGTTTGCTTTTTCAAAAATGAACCAATCGCCCCTACAATAAAGCAACTGTGTGAATGCAGAAAGTGCCTGTTTTTCAGACAATTTCGCCAAATGTTAAATTTTTTTAACACTTTTTAACACTTTTTAAGTTTTTGCTTTGGATTTTTTTTCATATCTTTGTAGTCTCATTAGGAAAATACACATTTCCGATAAAAACTACAAAAATGGATAAAATCAGAATTCTTTGGGTAGACGATGAAGTGGACTTATTAAAGCCGTATGTCTTGTTTTTAGAGACGAAGGGCTATGAGGTCCTAATATCAAACAACGGCGCGGAGTCTTTGGATATCGTTCGTTCCGAAAAACTGGATATTGTTTTTTTGGACGAACAAATGTCAGGGCTTTCCGGACTTGAAACATTGACGGAGATTAAGAAAATAACTCCGATGCTACCTGTTGTGATGATTACAAAAAGCGAAGAAGAAAACATCATGGAAGAGGCTATCGGTTCGAAGATTGCCGACTATTTGATTAAACCGGTTAATCCGAATCAAATTCTACTTTGCCTTAAACGAAACTTGGAAAGTAAACGCTTGGTTAACGAAAAGGTGACACAATCCTATCAACAAGAATTTCGCCAAATCAGCATGAATTTGTCTGCTAAACTACCTTTCTTAGAATGGGAAGAGTTATATAAAAAACTGACTCATTGGGAGGTCGAACTTTCGAAAGCAGAAGATACCGGTATTTTTGAAATTTTGCAAAGTCAGAAAGACGAAGCCAATGCTTTGTTTGCGAGGTATGTTGAGAATAACTATTTGGATTTTCTGGCAGGTAGTACCGAAGAAGGTTTAACGATGTCTCATACCGTTTTGAAACAAAGTTTTTTACCGTTATTGTCGGATGAAAAGCCTACTTTCTTAATTGTGATTGACAACCTGCGTTATGACCATTGGATAGCACTCCAACCCATGATTGAAGAATATTTTCGAGTGATTTCTGACCGTGTGTACATGAGTATTTTACCTTCTGTGACGCAGTTTGCGAGAAATTCACTGTTTGCGGGACTTTTACCGAGCGAGATTGAAAAAATATATCCGAGTTTATGGATCAATGAAGACGAAGACGATCACAAAAATCAATATGAAGCAGATTTATTCGATAAGTTTATTCAACGTCATGGAAAAAAGCAGAAGTTCACATTCAATAAGATTTTTAACCAATCTTACGGAAAAAAGATGGTGGAAAGTATTCCACAAATGATGGACTCTAAGCTAAATGTTTTGATTTACAATTTTGTAGATATGCTTTCGCACGCCAGCACAGATGTGGATTTGGTGCGTGAAATGGCAGGTGGCGAGTCTGCTTATCGAGGCTTGATTTTATCGTGGTTCGAACACTCGATGTTGTTTGAATTTATCAAGCAATTGTCTGAAAGGGATGTGAACTTAGTTATTACAACAGACCACGGCTCTATACGTGTGAAAGACCCTGTTCGTGTGAGAGCAGAGCGTGATACCAGTTTGAATTTGCGCTACAAAACAGGTAGAAAATTGGATTATGATCCCGATCAGGTATTTTTGATTAAAAAACCGGAAGACGGCTATTTGCCGAAACTCAACGTTTCGTCAAGTTATATCTTTTGCAGGAATGGCGACTTCTTTGTATATCCGAACAATTTTGTTCACTATGCAAATTACTACAAAAATACGATGCAACACGGCGGAATCTCTATGGAAGAGATGTTAGTGCCATTCATTATTTTGCAAAACAAATAGAATGCAAATCTTCGAAAGAGACATCACAACTTTGGAACAACTTCCGGAAGTTGCAAAGGAAGTATTAGCCGTATTTCCAAAAACTCGCTTGTTTGGATTTTATGCTGAAATGGGTGCAGGCAAGACAACATTTATTAAAGCCCTTTGCGATGAACTTGGCGTTATCGACGTTGTAAATAGCCCAACATTTGCGATTATCAACGAATATCAGACCAAGCAGCATCAACCCATTTTTCATTTTGATTTCTACCGTTTGAAAAGCCTCAAGGAAGCCTCTGATTTAGGATGTGAGGAATACTTTTATAGCGGGAATTATTGCTTTTTGGAATGGACAGAACTCGTAGAGCCTTTGCTTCCACAGGACTTTTTGAAAATACAAATTACGGTTTCCGGTTCGAAGACTCGACGACTTTCGGCGACGCAAATGCATTGATTCTCTATGGTTACACCACTACCATTCAACACTTCGTTTGCTACGCTCGAAGATATGATCGCTATGATTGAGAGCAATTACAGCAATTCGCTATGCTTTATTTTAGTGGAAGAAAACACGCAAAAAAATTGTATGCCACATGTGACTGCTTTGGAAAGTTTGTTCGCAGTGCCCTCATCACTTCGCAATGCAAAAATTATTGAGATACCAGAGGGGGGAAAACATAAAAATTTAGAAACATTTGCCAAGGTTATCGAACAGTTAAGTGTGAACAATGCAGACAGAAACTCGTTGTTGATTAATTTGGGTGGCGGTATGATTTGCGATATTGGCGGATTTGCAGCGGCTTGCTACAAACGCGGCATAGATTTTATCAATATTCCGACAAGTTTGCTTGCGATGGTTGATGCCGCACACGGTGGAAAAACAGGCATAGACTTTAATAATTTGAGAAATCAAATCGGCGTGTTTGCACCTGCAAAGATGGTTGTCGTAGATGTTATTTTTTTGAAAACTCTTCCGGAAGACCAGGTTTTATCAGGCTTTGCAGAGATGGTAAAGATGGCGCTGATTACGTCCGACGATTTTTGGACTGCGATAAAACATGCCGAGTTGGACAAGGTGGAGTCCTTAGAGCCTTTAGTTATTGAGGCAATTCAAAAGAAAATGCAAATTGTAGAAGAAGACCCAACCGAAAAAAGGATTCGGAAAATTCTAAATTTCGGACATACATTTGGGCATGCTTTTGAAACGCTTGCTTTGGAAAATGACACGCAACTTAATCACGGATATGCTGTAGCCATGGGCATGCTGTGCGAACTTTGGCTTTCCGAAAAAATGCTGAATTTTGATACTGCGAAACGACACGGGATTACTGAATTTATTTTGTCTAAATATCCGAAATTTCCAATTCAATCGGAAGATTTTGAGAGATTGTTTGCTATTTTATTGCACGATAAGAAAAACAGCACTAATGAGATCAAACCGATACTTTTGGAAAAAATCGGAGGTCCGCGATATGATTTAATTTGCTCGAAAGAGCTGTGTTTTGAAGCACTTCAAGCGTATTCAATCTTGTAATGACTTATGATTTTATCCAAACTATCTCCCGATTTTTGTGCAAAGATTGATTTGCCGGCTTCTAAAAGCTTATCGAATCGCTGGTTGGTTTTGAGCACTTGCATGGATTCAAACATTAGGCTGCATAATTTGTCGAATGCAGCAGATACTGTGCTGATGCAAGAATTGTTGGATAAAATTTTGCAATCAAAAAAGTCTACAGAACCTGTTGAAATAAACTGTGAAAATGCAGGCTCCGTGCTTCGTTTTTTAACAGCATGCCTCTCTGTAACGCCTGGAAAATGGATACTTAAAGGCGATGAGCGTTTATCTGTTCGACCTATTTCCGATTTGGTTGATGCATTAAAAAAAATGGGTGCAGAGATTTCTTACAAAAATCAACTGAAACAGTTGCCCATTCTGATAACCGGAAAGTCTAAGTTTTCACAATCTTACGTGAAGTTGAATATGCAAAAAAGCAGCCAATTTGCGTCTGCGTTGATGCTGATGATTTCCAAATTTTCAAACGGATTGACAATTGACTTCGAAGGCGAAGTTATTTCAAAACCGTACTTGGAGATGACTGCAAAAATCCTTGAACAATGCGGTGTTGAAGTCAATCGCTCTGAAAAAAGTATAGCATTGAAAGGTATTCCAAAATGCCCATCTGAAATTTTTATCGAATCGGACTGGACTGCTGCGTCTTATTTTTACGCCTTTGTCGCTCTTTCAGAAAACGGAATAATTGAGATAGAAAATTTGCACTTACAGAGTTTGCAGGGCGATTCGATAGTGGCGAAATGGTTTGAGAAACTTGGTGTTGAAACTACATTTGCTCCAACTAAAATCACGCTAAAAAAAGTCTCAAAACCGTTGCTATCTGAATTGGAATTAGACTTTATTGATTATCCGGACTTGGCGCAAACGGTAGCCGTAGTATGCGCGGCATTGAACATTCCGGCACGATTGACGGGCTTGTCATCGCTTCGAGATAAAGAAACCGATCGTTTACTGGCACTTTCGCAAGAACTCAATCAAATCGGTGCAAAAAATATCATTGAGCAAAGCACACTAATTCTTTACAAGCATGATAAATTGGATTTTTCGAAGCCTATAAAAACCTACGGCGATCACCGGATGGCAATGGCTTTTGCGATTTTTTCCGGATTGTATGACTCTGTAGAGATTATTTCTTCCGAAGTTGTGAATAAATCCTTCCCAAATTTTTGGAAACAAATAGATAAATTAAAAGCAGTCAATTCACGAAATTAAAATACTGAATCTATGAGACTAAAAGTACTATCGGAGGATGAACTTATCCAAGAAGCCCTCAACGGCAGTGAAGCACACTTGAATGTGCTGATTTCGATGTACGAACCGTTTATTATGGATCACATCAGTAAACAAGTCGAAAATTACCAAGATTTGTTGGACTTACGACAGCATGTCTGCTCTAAAATCGCAACACAAATCAGCCTAAGAAACTACGTTCATCAAGATAAATTTTCTCACTGGACAAGCACGATTATCAGAAGCGAGGTAAAGAATTTCTTTCGACAGAAGAAAAGAAGCGTTGCCTTAGACTATTTTTCTTCGGATGCTTTAGATGAGTTTACCGATGAACATTTGATGGCAGCTGAAGATGAATTTCCACAGACATCTAATTTATTGCGCTACGTTGATCAATTATCGCCAAAACAAGCTACTGTCATCAAACTAAAGTGTCTCAAAGACATGACTTTTCGGGAAATATCTGAATTGTTAGGCGAATCTATCAACACGATTATGGGGCGTTATCGTTACGGAATTGAACGCATTCGTGAGATGATGGCTAAGGAGTCGGTACGCTCCTGTTCCTCAAAACTATCGCAGTTCGATTAGGAACATACAACTTCAGTATGGCTTTGCCACTTTCGCGACCGGTAAAATATTCCAAGCTCGTATCAACCCGATCTTGTCCGCCGAACTGCGCGTTATCACTGCAAAGCACGATGTCGTAAGAACCTTCGTCAATTTGAAAACCATAATCCGTAAATGATTTTTCGGGATTAAAATTGAGCACAAACAATAACTCGCCACGCTTAAAAATCAGCACTTGTTCAGAAGTGTTTTGCACAATGGCAAACGGCTGAGATGCGAAGATATTGTGCTGTTTGGCAAGATGTATCATTGCTTTGTCAAAAGCGCTCAAAAAATGATATTTCAGTAATTTATCATCGTTCAAACTCCACTGACGGCGGGCGTAGTGACAACTCCAATTATTCCCTTCTCTTGGAAAATCAATCCATTCGGGATGTCCGAATTCGTTGCCCATAAAGTTCAGATATCCATTTCCGGCAGTTGCCAACGAAATCAAACGAATCATTTTGTGCAAAGCAATTCCTCTGTCCACCAATAAACTCGGCGTAAAAACGCTCATCGACGTGTACATTTCTTTGTCGAGCAATCGGAAAATAATAGTTTTATCGCCAACCATCGCTTGGTCGTGACTTTCAGCGTAACTTATCGTTTTTTCGTCAGCACGTTTGTTGGTCAATTCATAATACAAATCACCTACATGCCAGTGTTCGTCGGACTTTTCTTTGATGATTTTAATCCAATAATCAGCCACACCCATACTCATTCTGAAATCAAAACCAATACCTCCATCGCCGAAAGGTGCTGCTAATCCGGGATATCCGCTTACATCCTCGGCAATGGTTGTTGCTTCGGGATTGACTTCGTGAATCACTTGGTTGGCGAGAGCCAAATAAGTAAGAGCATCCTCGTCTTGTGTACCGTCAAAATACATCGAATAATTTGTAAACGCTGTTTCCATGCCGTGATTCCAGTATATCATGGACGTTACACCGTCGAAACGAAATCCGTCGAAACGAAACTCGTCCAACCAATACTTCAAGTTTGAAAGTAAAAATGCGATCACTTCGTTTTTTCCGTAGTCGAAGCATTTCGAATCCCAAACCGGATGATCACCACGTTCGCCGTCATAGAAAAACTGCGTAGAAGTTCCGTCGAATTTCGCTAAACCTTCCAGTTCGTTTTTCACGGCGTGGGAATGTACAACATCCAGAATTACGGCAATACCTAACTCGTGTGCAGCATCAATCAAGGCTTTCAACTCTTCCGGAGTTCCGAACCTCGAACTCACTGCAAAAAAATTCGACACTTGATAGCCAAATGAACCGTAGTACGGATGCTCTTGAACAGCCATCATTTGTATCATGTTGTAGCCCAAATCTGCGATGCGTGGTAAGACGTTTTCACGAAATTCGTTGTAGGTTGAAATTTTTGCTTCCTCTCCGCTCATACCGATGTGAACTTCGTAAACCAAAGGATTTTCGATCTTTTTGAGCGGTCTGTGTTTCCATTTATAGGGTTTTGGATTCCAAACTTGTGCGGAAAAAATTTTGCTATGTTCATCTTGAACTACACGTTGAACGTGAGTCGGCAAACGTTCGCCTGCTCCGCCGCCCCATTCAATATACAACTTGTATAAATCCCCGTGTTTTATGGCGTTTTTCGGAAACTCGACTTCCCAATTTCCATTTTCGGTACGACTTAAACGAAACTCATCGTTTCGTTGCCAATCGCAAAAATCGCCCACCAACCAAATGTTTGTTGCATTGGGTGCCCATTCACGAAACACCCAGCCTGTTTGGATTTCGTGTAAGCCGTAGTACAAATACCCGTTGAAGCAATCACTCAATTTTTTCTTGCCGTGCGTAAATTCAAATGCTTTCAAAAGCGTGCGTTGCAAGCGATTTTGAATCACACGTTCGTAAAGTTTCAACGATGGATCATTCTTGATGAGGGGTAAGGTCTGCAGCTTCATGGTTCTGCAAATTATTTGAGTTCATTTTTCAACAGCTCATATATTTCTCGCCACGACTTTTCATAAAGCCCGGTTGATTTGTCCGAGAGGTCTGCAAAAGTTTTTGAAGTGTAAAAAATATCGGTCGCTTGTTTTTCATCAATGCTCAAATCAATCATCAAATGCTCAATAATCGATTCTGAAATTCTTACTACATACGAAGAGTATTTGGTGTCTGTTTTTTTCAACAGTTGCAGCGAATTTACGGTACAAAAACAGATTTGATGTGTTTTTTCGTGATATTTGAGTTCCTTTAAGAAATCTTGCTTGGTTATGATACCATCTAAATATTCATTGATTCGATTTTGAACCTTGTCGTCCGCAATTGGACCTTCTACAATGTCATAATCATGCCGATTGGCTGTAAAAGCAGGATCACGATTTAACACAACAAAATCCAACCATTCATCGCAGTAATCTTCAAATCGCAAAGTTTTATATCTGTCTTCTTCAAAAGCACGTTCGTAAAACGTAAATTCGGTTACAAATGGCTCTTTATTGTACCGACCTGCCATGTTTATTGCCCACGTTTCGGCATGTTTGCGGAATTTGGTTATATAGAAACCTTTGCCAAAATCCTTGTTAGGTTGGCATTTTGACAAGTCAATGTCGAATATTTCTGTATACCCACCGTGATAAACTTGCATTATCGTAGCCCTCCATTCTGACGACACACATCATACAAATATCTCACTGTCCAAAAAGGATTGTCGGTATGCAATGCCCACCAATTTTCATTGAGATAGTCCCAAGCACCGTACTTCTTCAAATATCCATACGTGTCGGGCATCGGCATTTTGTACGATTTTGCAAATTCTGGAACAATAAAACTCAAAAATGCAATCTTGTCGCTCGTTTCTTTGTCTAATGTTTGCGTGTTCATAACGAAACTTTTTACAAAGATACAAAAAAAACTCGGAAATCAAAAATAATTCTCCATTCTCCATTCTCAATTTTCAATTAAAATTCGTATCTTTGTAGTCAAAAAACGCAAAAAATATGTTATACCTACTCAGAAATGATGAAAATGCAGCCATCGATATGGAAAAATCGAACAAGGCTTTGCTTGATGACACTGACTTGCTTGTGCGAATATTGGTAGACACTATTCGTAGTGTAGATGGGCCGCAGGTTTTTGAAACACTTGAAACCCTGCACAAATATGGCTTTCAGTTCTATCGCAACAACGACGAATCGGCTCGAACGAAAATAGAAGAACTTTTGCGAAACTTGTCCGATGTCGAGGTAACTAAAGTTACCAGTGCTATCGGCTACTATTCAGCTTTAATTAATATCGCCGAAGATCACCACCACATGCGCCGTTGGCGTGCACACCAAAATGCAGTGGGGGCACCTGCACGTGAGGGTAGTTTGGAAGCAAGTATCGAATTTGTGAAAGAAAACGGCTTTGGCGACGAAGAGTTGAAAAACTTCTTCAACGAAGCCTATATCGCTCCGGTTTTAACTGCACACCCGACACAAGTTCAGCGTCAATCCATATTGAAAATTCTTAATGCGATTTCGGCTTTGCTTGAAAAACGCGACAATTCTGTGGATATTACCGCAGAGGAACGCGATGAAATCGAAACCGAACTTCGTGCAAAAATCCATACGCTTTGGGAGACACGCGTGCTTCGTCGATCGAAACTTACTGTTTTGCACGAAGTCAAAAATGTAATGGCGTTTTTTAGCTCTACATTCTTGACTGCTGTTCCGAAGTTGTATAAATCGGTAGAAAAGGCGATTGATGCAAAGGATTTGCCTCCATTTTTGCATATTGGAAGCTGGATTGGCGGCGACAGGGACGGAAACCCGTTTGTAAACGCAGATGTAATGAACGAAGCTCTTGCTTATCAGGTGGATTTGGCAATGAGTTTTTACCTTTCCGAAATAAAACAGCTGTTTGAGGGTTTACCGCTCACATCCAATAGAATAAGTGGCATTACGCCCGAATTGCAAAAACTTGGCGAATTGTCCCCTGAAACCGACGTACATCGTGCAGATGAACCTTACCGTTTAGCTCTTGCAACGATAAGAGAACGTTTGAGAGCAACCAAAACCACACTTATCGGCAACGAAGAGGGCAAAAAATATGACTCATCTCCATACAAAACGCCTGAAGATTTTATTACCGATCTTACAATCATAAAAAAATCTTTGAGTCAACACGGTTCTAAACTTTTAACAGAGGGGAAATTAGATGGCTTAATTCGTGCGGTTCGTGTATTTGGCTGGACTTTGGCACCGCTTGATATTCGCCAAAATTCGGCAATTCATGGTGCGGTTATAGCAGAACTTTTAGAGTTTTCTGCTCCTGGTACAAACTATGCCGAATTGAGCGAGGAGGCTCGTGTAGAAGTTTTGCTTAAAGAACTTGAAACATCGCGTCCACTGGTTTCTCCACACGCCACATACAGCGAGGAAACGACCAAAGAACTCGGAATTTTCTCCGCCACTCGTGCCGCTCACCTGAAGTTTGGAAAAAACTGTATTCGCACCTCTATAATATCTATGACAAACGAACTGTCGGATATTTTAGAACTTGCAGTTCTACTCAAAGAAGCCGGGATTTTACGTCTTGCCGAAAATGCACTTGACCTTAACCTTGTTCCTTTGTTTGAAACCATCCAGGATTTGCGTGATTCGTCAAAAATTATGGATAAACTTCTTTCGTTGCCGGTTTATCGCAAACTGCTCGAATCTCGCAACAATGTTCAAGAGGTTATGATTGGATATTCAGACAGTTGTAAGGACGGTGGCTACCTCACTTCGCGTTGGGAACTCTATCGTGCGGAGGCTACACTTGTTGAAATATTTGCAAAGTATGGTGTTAAAATCTGTTTCTTCCATGGTCGTGGCGGTTCGGTCGGACGTGGTGGGGGACCGAGTTATGAAGCGATTGTTGCGCAACCAAGCGGTGCCGTGGAAGGCATGATTCGCTTGACGGAGCAAGGCGAAGTAATTTCGGCAAAATACGGAAATCCGGAAGTGGGCAGACGTAATTTGGAAGTTATCGTTGCGGCAACTTTGGCTGCAACAGCAGTTCCAACACTTTCCGAACCACCGAACGAAAATTATTTGAATGTGCTTGACGAACTTTCGGAGTTATCATTCAGAGCATATCGCGGATTGGTTTACGAAACACCGGGTTTTGAAGATTATTTTTGGCAATCAACGGTTATTTCCGAAATCGCTGCACTCAACATCGGTTCACGCCCGGCATCAAGAACAAAAAGTCGCAGCATCGAAACCTTACGTGCCATTCCGTGGACATTTTCATGGTCACAGTGCCGTGTAATGCTCACGAGTTGGTACGGTCTGGGAACTGCGATAGATAAATTTCTTGAAAAACACGGTCAAGAGGAAGGCATGGCACTTCTCCAAAAAATGCACAAAGAATGGACGGTATTTTCAACCTTGCTTTCAAATGTCGATATGATTTTGACTAAAGTAAATATGGATATTGCAGAACGCTATGCCAATTTGGTAGAGGACGAGGCACTTCGCAATAAGGTTTTTTCCATGATCAAAGCGGAGTACGAACGTGTTTACAATTACGTGCTGAAAATTAGAGAAGAAACAAGCTTACTTGAACACAATCCTGTTCTCAGACGTGTAGTAGAAGATCGCAACCCGTATATCAATATGCTCAACTACGCTCAAGTTGAGATGATGCGCCGCTATCGAGAGCAAACCAAAGCTTGCAATCCTGAAGAAGCAAACGAAAGAATCCGCGATGGGATTCACATTTCGATAAATGGGATTGCTTCGCTTTTGCGGAATAGCGGGTAGGGGAGAGTGGCTTTATTAACTAAACTGGCGTGAATTTCGTCAGTCAATTGACTAAATTCATATAAATTTTGTCAATCAATTGACTAAATTCATATAAATCTTGTCAATTCAAAAACTTTTTTGTATCTTTGCAGCTGATTTTAATATCAAAATGCCATGAATACGATTATAAGAAATCAGCAAGCAAGAATTATAAAAAGCCTAAAACCCAATAAAGTCGTTATGATTTTTGGAGCAAGGCGGGTGGGAAAAACCGTACTGATGAGTCAAATTGCCGAACAGTTCGACGGCAAAAAGTTAATTATGAATGGCGAAGACTACGATACGTTAGCTTTATTGGAAAATCGTAGCATCAGCAATTATCGGAATTTGTTGGAAGGCGTGGAACTTCTGATTATTGACGAAGCTCAACATATTCCTGAAATTGGAGCAAAATTGAAGTTGATGGTTGACGAAATCAAAGGTGTCCGAATTATGGTTAGTGGATCGTCTTCGTTTGACTTGTTCAATAAATCGGGTGAACCGTTGGTTGGGCGTAGTGTTCCGTTTCATCTGACTCCGTTTTCTCAAACAGAAATCTCACAGACGGAAAACCTACTGCAAACTAAACAAAACTTGGAAGCACGCTTGATTTACGGTTCATATCCTGATGTGGTTTTGATGAACAGTAATGAAGAACGAAAAGAATATCTGAAAAATATTGTCAATTCTTATTTGTTGAAAGATATTTTGATGGTTGATGGATTGAAAAACGCTTCAAAAATGAGCGAATTACTACAGCTGATTGCTCTGCAAATTGGAAGTGAAGTGTCTTATGACGAACTCGGAAAACAACTTGGTATGAGTAAAAACACCGTAGAAAAATACTTGGACTTACTTTCAAAAACATTCGTTATTTTCAGACTTGGTGCGTTTAGCCGCAATCCACGAAAAGAAATCACAAAAGCCGGAAAGTGGTATTTTTACGATGTCGGAATTCGCAATGCACTTATTGGTGCCTTCAACTCTTTGCCATTAAGACAGGATGTTGGACACCTTTGGGAAAATTATTTAATCAGCGAACGTCTCAAAAAAAATCTAAACGAGAATTCGGACAAAGATATTTATTTCTGGCGCACTTATACCAAACAGGAAATAGACTTAATCGAAACGGCAGGCGACAAAATTTCTGCGTTCGAAATCAAATGGGGCGACAAAAACACTAAAGTGCCGTCAACTTTTGCAGAACATTATCCGAAAGCGAAGTTTCGAGTTATCAATCAGAGCAACTATTTGGAGTTTGTGTAGTGAGAATAATATTGGCAGCAGTCAATACTAGCATCTTTATGCCTGAAAAGTCTAAATATCCTCAAAAAAGTCAACTTCTCCGGTTTCCAAATGATAATAACCACCGATAATTTTGATTTTTCCTTCTTTCTCCATTTCTGCTAAAATCGGAGATTCTTTACGAATTTTTTCAACATTCAAAATTACATTTTTGATGGCAACCGCATCAACGAATGCAACGCTATCTGTTGACTGTTCGCCCTCGTAAGTTGCTTTGGTTTCTGCCGATGCCGGTTGAATTTTGCACAACATTCCGGTAATGTTTCCAAGCTCTGTTCCGTTGATTGCATGTACTACAGCACCACAATGGTTGTGCCCGAGTACCATAATTAGTTTTGCGCCTGCTGCTGCACAAGCAAATTCCATACTTCCCAAAAAGTCTTCGTTTACAAAGTTACCTGCAACGCGACCCACAAAAAGATCACCCAAGTGAGCATGGAAAACATCTTCCACAGGAACACGAGAATCCAAACACGACAAAATAACTGCCATTGGAAATTGCCCGTTAGCACTATCGCGAATGATTTCTGGGTTGTTTCTCAAAGTGAGCTCGCCTCTGACGAACTCGCCATTACCTTTTTTCAGGATTTCAATTACAGCATCAGGGGTCAATGCCTGCTGTTCTGCTTGTGTCATTACTTTTGTTCTCATATTTTTTGTATTTTTGTGTTCGAAATACAAAGATACGAAAAATAATGCACAATTACAAATTGTAGGGGCGGGGTCTACCCGCCCTGATAATGTTATGATGAATATCAGCAAGGGCGGGTAGACCCCGCCCCTACGGGTTATGCACCAATATGTGTTTTGTATGCTTCGGCATCCATCGATGCAGAAAGTTCTGAAGGATCGCTCATTTTTACTTTGATGATCCAGCCTTTTCCGTACGGATCGCTGTTGATTATCGCCGCATCGGCTTCTAAATCCGAATTGAATTCTATTACTTCGCCACTTATCGGCAGCACCATGTCGCTAACGGTTTTCACGGCTTCAATTGTTCCGAAGATGTCGCCTGCAGAAAGCGTGTCGCCTTCGCAAGTTACATCAACAAAAACGATGTCGCCAAGTTCTTTTTGTGCATAGTCGGTAATGCCGATTGTTGCAATTTCGTTTTCGACTTTGATCCATTCGTGATCAGTCGTGTACTTTAGTTCTGCTGGAATATTCATGGTTTTTTGATTTTTTTGCAAAGTTACAAAAAAAATCGGAACCACGCAAGTGTTCAATGAAGTTAATTTACCCACTCTCTTCTTTAGGGTGATTATTGACTGATTGTAAACCTAAAACTAATTCCCCCACTGGTGGTTGAGTTGAAGAACATAGTCGGCAAATGTGGACGGTTCATTTGCTGATCGTAGAATAAACGGATGGTAAGGTGCTGCGATACTTGATAATCTGCCGAAAAGTTTAAGGTGGTAATTCTGCTTCCTGCAGAAATTAAATTTACAGGCTGATCAATTCGTCTGAGCATGGTTATATTCGAACGGATTGAAACACCTGCTCTTACATTGAGATCACTTCTTATATTGCGTCTGCTTTGCCCGCTTATCACATTAAATCCAATATCTCTAAAAACGTATCCGACACTGAAAATCCAGTCCTCATTACGAGTTTCCGTAAGTTGGTTATTTGTAAAGCTCAAGCCCAAATTTCGTGCTGTTCTCTTTTCTGCATTGACTTGGAAATTGTTTCTCGTTTCTACGTTAATCCTTAGTAATGGATTGAATTGTTCGGATATCACAACGTTTTCAAACAAATTTTTACCGATAAAGTTGTCGCTGAAATCCCTGACCGGCATATAGAATTCATCATATCTACCAAAAAAGATATTTTGTGTGTATGACCCAATCGTAAACCTCGCACTATAGCCATGTTGGATGCTGATGCGGTTGAAGTGCTGTCTGAAAAACGGGATTCGTGTCAAACCATTATAGGTTATGGTCCAGTTTGGTAGAGGTATCATCGAAAATGGCGACAATGAAATGTTGCTTGGATTTCGTCCGAGGTAAGCGGCAATAAATGCCGGAAGCAAGACTTGTTGCGAAGTAGCTCCGTAGCCATCCGGGAACCATTGCCCCGAAGCAGAATCAAAAACGAGATTGTTGTTTGGATCTGAGTGCGGACTGCCTTCTGCCAAACGACCGGCTATAATTTGGCGATAATCCAAAAATGTTTCGAAAGTCGGGCTTATTCGATTTGATCTATCCGATGTAAATGCTGTTCTTATAGCGATTGTTGTAATTTGGAAGTTTCCACCCGTTTGTGGTGCAAAATTTCTAAATCTACCTTCTGTGGGGTCGTATCTAAAGAATTCGCTATGGTTTCGGGCCTCGGTCATGCCGGCATTGAATTGCACACGAAAATCAGTAAACGGTTCAAACAAGGCATTTACGGTAATCGACCGTGTATATTTTTCCATAAATGGTCGGTTTTGTAACGAATCTTTACTCATCAAGTCCATGTCTGCGGCTCGTTGTCGGATATCTCCTCTTGTACTTCCGAAAGCAAAAGGCAATCCGGGCAATCCGGTGGCAAAATCTGTTCCCAAGAGTGTGGGAGACCCCATAAATCCGGGCAACATAATTCCGTTCGTTACACGATATTCAAAACTTGCACTTCGAAAGCCCATCAAGATTCTCAAAAATCCTGTGTACAAAGTTTCCCATGTTGAAGTTTCTTCTTGTTGCGGTTGCTGTGGCTGCTGTCCGGGACGAGCCGGTTGTGGACGTTGTGGTGTAGTTCTGCGAGGCGTGTTGATTCCTCTCAAAAACGAACTTCTGTTGTAAAGTCTGACAAAATCCAAGTTTGTGCGAATGGTTTGTGTGTTGGCATTTTCAACGGTATGTCCCAAATGTGCCATGGCATTCATAGCCCCTTCAAAGCGGAATGTACTGTTGTAGCTTGCCGTTGCCGAAATCCAATCCAGAATCGGAATCCTGTCTATCGGAATTGTCCAAACTAAATTTGCTGTTTGATTGAAATTTCGCATTGTTCCAAGTGAGAAAACACTTTGCCATACGGAATCTCTTCGTTCTCGTGTGTCAATTCTTCCTCCGAGGGGTTCGTCGATAATTGCAATTGCTGTTGCACTGTAATCGAACTGCAAACTTCTTGTCAAATCCCACCTCAAATCATAGTTTCTCATCCAATCAAATCGCTTAAAATATGTTGGTCGAATCAAAATTTGGATGTGTTCCGGAGTTTTATCTCGAAGCCTCATTTCGCTGAACTCACGCATAACTTCCGTGTTGAAAGCAACTGATCTCGGAAGAGGGTTGAAGTTGAAATCCGTAAGAAGTGCAAACCATCTATTTTGTGCCATTCCCGTATTTGCAAATGGCGTTATTGTTCTCGCCGGAATGGTATAAGCGTAGGTAAATCCACCCCTGTGAACTTCTCTGTTGTGATATTCGATGTCTATATTTCGTGCTCGCATTGCCGAATAGGAATAAGAAAACGTGAAATTAGAGATGTCGTAAAATTGAGGTGTTCGCTCCATGTTTGTACGCTCTCTTCGAACGTTTATGAAATTGATATTTTGACGAATGACTATATCTTGAATTTCTTCTCTAACTCGACGTCTTTGCTCTGCTGTTGGCCAGGTCTCTAAATCACGACTTGTTCTGATATCCGGGTCTAACGGATTAAATTCAGGATTGCTCAAACTGCGTGAAAAATCGAAGTGAACAGGGATTCTCAAACCGACGTTGGGCGGAAGAAATCGTCCCAGTTCAAGACTTGTAGAAAAATCAAAAGAAGTTACGTGATCTTGTTGCAACTCTGTGATACGGGTTTCTAATTGTCCGAAATTCGCAGTGGTGTGAGAACCGGAAATACTCACACTTCCTAAATCTCCGAGGAAAGCCTGTGCTCTGCCCGTTGCTGCCCAACCGCTTTTATGATTAAAGTCGGTAACTCTCAATTCGTTTATCCATACTTCTACGGATTTAGCTCTGCCGTCATCGTTGTCGTCTGGTCTACGTTTTCTCGGATTTCGAATGCCGATCATAATGGTGTTTATTGCACTCAACGAGGGTGATCCCACTACGGTATAGGTTCGTGGAATATCAACGCCATTTATTCTTTCATAAAACGTTTCGCTGAACGGTGTTGAGAAAGAAACCGGTGCTCCGGCTTGTCGGAAATGTTCGTTTCGTCTTGCTTTCAATTCAACTATCCTTTCGAGATCAATTGTCACTTCGTTTTCAAGAGGCCATATATCCCTTGCCGAACGAGCACCCCAATCCGTAAGTTTTAGAGGCAACGAAAATTCGTAGTAGTTATCTTTGAAATCTGAGCCCAAACGAATAAATAAATGCACATCATCATCTCTCAAACAGTCATTTTCAAAAACCTGCTGTGCATGGGCAAACATACGAAGGTATCCGAACTGACGTAAATCCAAATCCATAAGTCTGTGAATAGCACGTGCATCACCGTCAGCCAAATTCAGAACTCGCATACTCAATGCTTGCTCGTTCATCAGGATATTGGTCATTGTGCCGTAATTGATCTGACGTTCGACGCCCGGAGGTGTAACGTAAGGAATCGGAAAACGATTGCTGTTTTCCTCAACATTTACAGTGGTTATATGAAATTCGGTTTGATCATTTGGAGCTGACGTATAAACACCGTCTTCGAAAAGTTGATGATTGTACCTACGCCATTCGCTTCTCACTAACTCTAAAGTTCCAAAGCGTAACACGACCTCTTCGTCCCAACCTTGCAAAAACATTCGGATAAATCGGATGGATTGGAAATTCTGGATTTGTCCCACGACTCTATCCGGATTTCGGATGGGAATTCGGAATTGATACCAGTACACATGAGTATCTGTTCCGTTTGCAAGTCTGACGGGAGCTCTGTTAATATCGGTAATGAAATTTTCCCCAACGTTCATAAATCCAGGCCTCAGCTGCACTCTATATTGAAAATAGTTTTCTGCTTCGTTCAGCGTGTTGTCGTTGTTGATGTCTTCCGTATTCGGGCGTGTAGTTTGTTGTTGTCTGAAATCTTCGGTGGTTTGTGCTGATGACGGTGAGTTACCCTCCGGACGAGTAAAATATCTGTAGCGTTCCAAAATATGTCTAACTCTATTAGTCGGAGGAATATTCAAGTCATAATGACCGGGAACGTTGTCCCAATCGCCACCTAAAAAGTGTCGAAAATCGTCTGACGATGGGTCGCTGTACTCTCTCGTTGAGCTTCGTGGAACTCCACGAAGATTAGCTATATCGTCCAAAAACCAACTAAAAAAAGATCGTTCATCTTCATTGTTAAGTCCATCCAAACCGATATCTTGAAACTGTCGAGAAGCCGGGTCGCTATCGAAAGCATTGACTAACGATTGCAAATTTGGGACACGTCCCCAAACGGTGGTATCAACAACAGAAACCTCCTGCAAATGATATGGACCGGTTGGAAGTCCATGCTCAAAAGACATTCGTCCGTCACGTAACACATCTTCCGAAATATCTCCCAAATTAAAAAACAGATCTCCTCCACGAATGCCGTTTGGCAACACTCCACCGTTTGCATCCCTTTCTCGCGCAAACGGATCCATCAACCAAAATTCAATATATTCTACGTTAGCAGATTCAAAATCCGTATTGTCGATTCTGCGCTGAATCCCGCCCCATCGGCTTGGAGGATTGTTCAGGCTGCCATCGGGATTTATTCCGTGAGAAATTCCGAGAACTCCACCCACGTCAAAGTTATAGGGACCTCTCGCTCTTGGGTCAAAATGTAAATTCAGTACCGATACTCTTCGATCTTGTGTATGATCAACCTCTCTGTTCGGGAAAATTTCAGTAACTAAAACCTCTCGTGTGGCATGGTCGGAAAGGTCATCTCTGCTGATGTTTCGAGGTCGAACACGATCGTCGTAAAAAATACGATCAATGATATACCATGAAAGATGAGCCGCATTGAAGCGATGTTGTAGTCCAAGCCATGGTCTGCTCGGATCGCTGCCACGGGGAGGATTCACAGCAGAAAAACTTTCCGGAAACAAATCACTTTGTCCTTGTGGCGTGCTTGCCATAGTCCACGAGAGATGGTCTCTCAAGTTGATCGAGGATGTACTGGCTTCAAAATCGTCGATGTAAATCGTTCCTGTTCGTCCGATAGCACGCGAATGTCCGGGAATAAAATGTGCAAACTCGCCGTAAAGATTCAATCTTGAAGAAGTTGTACTCGGTTGAAACGGTAAGATTCTGTCCACCATTCTGGTCAAAAAACGAGATTCGTTGGAGTAGGTTACATCAAATCCCCAAATCGTGTTGTTGATCGGGGCTTCGCCAAAGGTTACTTTTTGTGTAATCGGGCTTTGATGTAAATTCATAAATGTACCACCGAAACTCAGATTTCTATTGTAGTAATGATCAACACGAAGTCCGATCATTCGCCGTGTCATAATGTTGAACATCGAATTATTTTCACTCGTGATATTGATCGGAACACCCGAATTGAGAATACCCTCGTTGATGATTCGAACTCGTCCGAGCATGTAGTCAACCGTAAAATCTACACCTTGAATAAGCGGCGTATTTCCTGCCATTACACGAACCGAACCATGAGGGATGTTCATTGAACCAATTGAAATTTCGTTGCTTATGGCAGATCGAAATGAGCCTTCGAAATAAAACTTGTTACGCGTTGGAAACTGTTGTGCTTCCGCACGTGTGTGGTCGTACAATTCCGTAAACATATATCGTGCGGCTGCCACGCTGTCGCCCCCAAAAATTTCAATCATACACCTTCCGAAAGGCTCGATAAACGGCAAAAATATTCGACCTGTCGAAGACTCAATCAGTCCGCCGACAGTTGCAGCATTGTCAATCCAGTCAAATACGCCGTCCGGTCCCGGATTTTGTCGAGAATCCATACGATCCAAACCAAAAAGCTCAATCAATGGGATACCTTGCATGGGACCATCTTTGAAAAATCCGGTTTTGACGCCTTGCTCATCTCCGGCAAAAAGGATGTTCAATCGAAAATCTTCAGGGCTAACTTGAAATGCGTTCAAATTGTAAACGTTTTTCATCATCAATCTCCAAAGGCTGCCTCGTGTGTCTAATCTCGAGCTTCTCAGCAATTTTACCATTAACGCATCCGGTGCATTAATCCCTTGATCTGAAAATTCGCCCACTTGAAAAATGGTTTCTGTCGGATCTCCAATTACTTGATATTGGAATGCAACTGCCAAAACCTGATCTGAGGACAAACGTGAATTTAACGAAATAAAGCCTAATTGTCTGTTGAATGTAAATTCGTTTTCATTCAAACGGCGAGCGTTTTCGATTCTTTCAAAATCCCTTCCCAGTACAAAATCCTCGCCAAAATTTGCTGCAAAATAGTTTGAAACATTGTTGATATTTCGAAGCTGCTCTCTGTCAACAAGTTCAAACAACCTGTTGGCTCCATCAGACGGACGAGGAGATGCTCCGGGAATACGTAGATTCGAATTGTTTGGATCTGCTTCGCCTAAATCGGTAAAAGCAACAATGTTTCGGTTGTTTGTAACCGCTGCACCAATGTTTGTTACCCAAACTTCAATCTTCAGGATATTGATGTTCGAATTGATGACCGGAAGCGTGGACATTGCACGGTTGTAGGTATTCCGAAAATAATGACCGATAAAGAAATGGCGATCTTCTTCATATTGGTCGGCCTTAAACTCAAATCGGATGGTTTGGGCTCCACCTTGAAGTTGAATATGTCTTGTTTCGCTTCGTTGTTCGGAGAATACGGTTCTTACAAATGTATTTCCGAACTGCAATTCGGCAGAAAGTCCAAACAAACTTTGAGCACCGTGGATTAAAGTTGTCGGTAGCGGAAAACTAACATTTCCGGCTTGGATACTTTTGATGATATTGTCTTCGTCTCCTTCCCATTGAAGTCTAAACAGATTGTCGAATGCAAACATTGCTTCCGTGTTATGATTAAAACGAAGGTCAAAGTTGTTTCCGATTCTTGCGTTTAGGTTCATCTCCATTCTCGCATCAAAATTCAGGTCGGTTCTTCGTTGGTTCCGAATATTTATTGCGGGGTCGTCACGTCGTGTTCGAATAAGACCCAAAATCAATTCAACGGAACCATTGACCGACACTTCGAATAAATCGCCACCGAACATTTGGCTGAAAATATCTTCGGAGCCAAATCGGAATGCAGGTACCAAATCAGACAACGAACTTCTGTTTCGTCCAGTTCCAGCTGCGTTTTTTGCTCTCCAATAATTTTGTATAGATCGTTGCAAATCAAACTGTGAAAATTCGTCAAAAGTCATGGGTTGCCCGCCCAAACGGAAATTCCCGATTCTACGGTCTAGAATGTATTGATTCGTCCCGGGATCAAATTCAATGGTAGTTGTAACTCCATGAGGTTCTGATCCCTGCATACCTCTTGAAGTTGGTGTTGAGCCATCAGGGCGTTCCTCCGGTATAGGAAAACGAAGACTTGGCACAGTATCTTGACCATACGAAGTCACTCCCGCCAAAAGAGCGAGTTTTACCACTAAGAGATATTTCCAAAAACTATACAACCTAAATAATTTTTGCGATTTTTTACAACATTCGTAGTGCTTCTTTAATCAATAGTTCAGGTGTTAAGTTTGGATTTATTTTCAAGATACTTTGCAATGCTTTTTCTGCGGTAACACGATTGAAGCCCAGCATAACCAATGCTGACAATGCTTCGTCTTTGTTGGCTCCCGTTGAGGAAATTTCCGATGATGCAAGGGCTGTACTCCAGTCTTCTTTGGCAACCTTGTCTCGTAAATCGACAATCACACGCTGTGCGGTTTTTGCACCTATTCCCTTCACTGATTGAATTTTATTTGCATTTCCGGAAAGAATAGCATCGGTTAATTCTTCCGGCGACATAGACGATTGCATCACGCGTGCTGTGTTTGCACCAACACCTGAAACGCTGATGAGGTGTAAAAAAAGCTTGCGTTCGTGTTCACTGCTGAAACCGTGAAGCAACTGCACATCTTCCCGCACAATGTGATGTGTAAGAATTTTTGCTTGGGCACTATCTTTGATAGCAGCGTATGTATGCAAAGAAATATGAATGAAATAACCCACTCCGTTGCAGTCCACAACCACGTACGTTGGTGTCAATTCGCTAATTTTTCCTTCAATGTATGCAAACATAATTTGATTCCGAGTTAGAAATAACTGACAAAGATACAAAAAAATCTTGAGAAAAACAATTTTTTGGATTTTTGTGTCAAAATATTTGGTTAGTTCTTTTTTTATTTGTAACTTTGTGGTCCCAAAACAACACTAACCAAATTTTAATTTTCTGAATCTAATAACAATTATGTATGAAAAAAGTTCTACTGACTTCCTTGTATGTACTATTTCCGTTTTTTCTGCTTGCACAGCAACCCGTTGTAGATAGCCTCCCCACTACTTTTTCATACGATGCTTCCGGCAATCGTATAGGTAGAAACACAATCGTTCTTTCAGCTCCGCAGTCTGCCCCGGTATTTGCTCCAAGTATGGCGAGAGCTATGTTTGGAAATATCGAAGATGAAAGTATCGACACTTACGGCAAGGAGGATTCTTTGGGACTCAATGCTTTAGGAACTCCCGAAGCCAACCTGCTTTTCAATAATTTTTATACCGACAGATTGAATGAAAGCGATGTTGTGATTTTCCCCAACCCCACAAGAGGAGCTTTGGCTGTTGAGATTCGGAATAAAAATCCAAATATTCCGCACCAAATAACGGTTTTGAGTCTCAATGGTTCGATTGTTTTTCGAAAGGACAATATCGGAAGTTTTACAGAGATAGATCTTTCTTCTCGCCCCAGAGGTGTTTATTTATTGCGAATTTCTACGCCCGATTCATCTACTACTTGGACAATTATTAAAGAATAGTTACTGTTATGAAAAAACTTCTACTTGCGTTACTTCCGTTTCTTTTATTTGCACAGCAATCCTTGTCTGCGGACACGTTGACTTTTACAAACAGTTCGGGATTTGATGTAACTACGTCTTCCTGCCTTTCAAACTCGGTAACTGTTTCGTCGGGCTCTGTCTTAAAAGTTTCCGGTATTTTGAATTTTGCACCGGATCCTTCAGTTGTTTCTATGTATCAAGCCTCTACTTTTGGAGAGGATCATGGTGTTTTTAATCCTAAACAGGTTTTACATGTTGAAGCTGGTGCTATGTTGATTATCGGCGATGCCGAGACAGGCGTATCAGGCGAACTTCGTGTTACTGCAAACACTTTTTTGTTTATTGAGGATGGTGCCGGTTTGCTGATAGAAGACGGTTCCAGTCTGGTTGTTGAGGAGGGTGGTGCCATCGTCATTCAATCGGGTGTGGATGTTACATTTATGGGAACTTCGGCGTTTATTATGGATCCGTGTGTCATGCACTGTTTACAGCCTGAAATTCACGCATTATCTGAGAGAATGCACGATATTGACTGCCCCCCTTCCCTCATAATAGTTGATATTTGCGATAACCCTTGGCTGCCTCCGATTAATCCTCCGGTTAACCCTCCCAATCCACCTCAGCCTCCACAACCTCCTGTGGATCCCTACCCATCAATGGTTGCTGACAACGATTTGGAGTTTGTAAATACCTTGGTTGGTATTGTAGGTACTACACCGACGGGGGCATTGACTTACACCATTCCGATTACGGTTCCTGTCGGAACAGCCGGAATGACTCCTCAACTTGCGATTGTTTACAACAGTCAGAATAATTCTAATGGTATATTGGGTCTTGGTTTTGGGCTTTCGGGCCTGTCATCAATCAGTCGTATTGGCAGGAATTTTTATCACGATAATGAGCGAACAGGTGTAACATTGACGATGAACGACCATTTTGCTTTAGATGGTCAGCGTTTGATTCGAATAGGAGGAAGCGAAGTAATAGGAACAGATGGCGTTATCTATGATACCGAGATGGCAAGTTTTTCTGAAATCAGGTCGTTTGGACATGGTGGCAATCATTTGGGACCACAGCGATTTGAGATTAGAACAAAAGATGGTAGGACTTTGCATTATGGGACAACTGTTGGCTCGATAACTCAACATACCACATCTTCACAAACGGTTGTTTCGCAATGGCAAGTTAGCAGAGTGGAAGATGCCAACGGTAATTTCATGGAATACTGGTATCATGACAATTTGGGTGGGTGGGCGAACCAAATCAGGCAAATTAGCTATACCGGTCATACTTCCGGAATCACTCCCTACAACAGAATTGTTTTCACCTATATTGACAGACCTGCTCAAGATAGAAGGACTTTGTACCTTGCCGGCCATCCTATTAACAACCATAAACTTTTGAACGAAATTCAAGTTTTTTCTGAAGGTCGGATTGTAAAGATATACAGATTTCAATATACAACGGACTGGCAGCGTTTAGTCTATATGCGAAAGTTTGTCCCTTATGGCAATACGGAGCGTATTGTTGGGGAATTGAGGTTTGATTGGAGTGAGCCTCAACAGAGATTTGCAGATCCGGTGCGTTGGACTACGGGATTTGGGAGCAGTCCAAATTCCGGTAGCTGGCAAGAAAGCAGACATCTTCGTATGCTGGCAGATGTGAATGGCGATGGTAGAGCAGATATTGTTGGTTTTGGAGAGTACAATGTATATGTTGCCCTTTCTTCCGGTGCCACTTTTAGCGCAGCCTCTCAATGGGTTACCGGAAATCTTACCATAGGCAGTGGAGGTTGGTATCGGGATAGGCACTCTCGTCATGCAGTGGATGTTAATGGCGATGGCATAGCAGATATTGTCGGATTTGGCTACCATGGAGTAAGTGTAGGCTTGTCCAACGGAAATAATAGATTTTCTTTGAATGGTTGGACACTAGCATTTGGGGGAAGAGACAGTTGGGATAACGTTCGGGTACATCCCCGACATTTGGCAGACTTCAATGGCGATGGCTTGCCGGATATTATCGCACATGCTTATTGGGCTACAGTTATCTCCCTAAATACAGGTAATAATTTTAATGGCGGTTGGATTCAGACAGAGGAGTTTTCTGCAAGACATTGGAGATTTGGTGAGGGTAGTATAAGTCTTGTCGGAGATATCAACGGCGATGGAAGAGCGGATATGATGGTCTTAAGACGACATGAAGCTGTTGGTAACCAAAAGCGTTATAGCATTAGTTTTGCACTGTCAAACGGCACTTCTCTGGGCAATCCGGTTCCGTTTCGCCAAGCCACCGATTTAATGCCGTTTAATAGACGCTTCAATAGCTTTTTGCAAGATGTCAATGGTGATGGTATGGCAGATTTGATTTTTACAGGACGGAATGGATTATATGTTGCTCTTGCAACAGGAACCGGCTTTTTACTTCCACAACCTTGGACAACAAACTATGGATCAAATACCCCCTATAGTAGTGACCCTCGATTCGTACTAATGATGGCAGATGTCAATGGCGATGGCATGGCAGACATAATAGCCTTCGACGGAACTTCTGTTAGAGTATCGTTAAGCACAGGAACCGGATTTGCACCTGAACAAAATTGGACACCAACCAGCACTTATTGGGGTTCAACTCAACCTCGGTGGAATAACGAGAACAATTTTCGAACCATGGCCGATGTCAACGGCGACGGTCTGCCCGATTTGATAGGCTTTGACAACTATGGCGTAATGGTATCGCTAAACATGTCTGGACAACCACTATTAATCGGAGTAAGGGATAACCTCGGAAGAATATTTACAGCAGAGTATGATTTTCTGACCAACTCGGAGATTTATACAAGAGGAACTGATCCAGTGGCTTTTCCACTGATGAATTTTCAAGGTCCCTTGCGGGTTTGCACACGACTTACCACACGCAGTAGTGATAAGCGATTTACTTATGAAGGTGCCGTAATCCATAAGCAAGGACGTGGATTTTTGGGCTTTTCAAGAGATACGGTAACAAACTATACTCTACAACTGAAGCAGGTTTCGGAGTTTGAATTAAACACAGATTTTTTTGTAAAATTACCGAGAAGAACGCAGGTTTTTTCAACGGTTAACGACCAACTTCTTTCCGAAAACATACAAACCAATGCCATTCGTCATTTAGGCGGAAGGCGTATTTTGAACGAAGTCACACAAACGATAAGCCGAGATTTTCTGACAGGTGTTCAGCAAACCACCAATCTCACATACGATGGCTTCGGAAATGTCACTAGCGAAAGAACATATAGAGGGTTAATCGGTCAAAACCCACAGGCTACTTTTGTTACCCGAAACACCTACGCAGCAAGTGCCGGGCGAGCCATTCCCAACCGTTTGCAGACAAGCATAAGTTACAGTTACTATATCGACACATCATCGCAGCGTTTCTCAAACACGACACAGTTTAGCTATGATAGCAGAGGGAATTTAACTCAAAGAATAGATCGTCACGGAACTCCGATAGCTCGTACCACCAGCTATGTGCTCAATAACCGTGGCTTGGTTATACAAATTACGGCATCTGCCGATGGAGTACCGCCAATGGTACAAACTTTCGGTTACGACCAACGCTTCCGCTTCCAAACTTCACAAACAACCGTAGGACTTGGCACATCAAGACAAACATTCAATACTTGGGGACAAATGCTTACCCAAACATCCATGGGCGGACAAACTACAACTTATGAGCACGATGCTTTTGGCAGGTTAAGAAGGGTTACAAGTCCCGAAGGTTTTGTAACTACACATACCATCCGTCGTGAAAGAAATACGCCGGGTGTGGTTTACACTTCGTTCGTAGAGCGAGAGGGGCGACCTTCTGTAAGATCGTTTTTAGATATTTTGGGCAGAACCGTACGCACCGAATCGCCCAACCCAAGTGGCACCGTAATTACCCGAACAGAGTTCAACAACAGAGGACAGGTTACAAGAACTTCTATGCCTCACTTTGCCAACGAAACGCCAAGATGGACAACATTTGCGTATGACAACTTCGGACGACTGATTAGCGAAACCTTTGAAGGCTTAACCACAACTTACACTTATAGCGGACTAACCACAACGATAACTCCACCCGCAGGATCAGCTCAAGCCACAAGTAGAACCCACAATGCGGCAGGCGACTTAATCCGTGCAACCGATGCCGGCGGAGCAATTTACTACCAATACTTTGCTCCGGGCTTTGTAAACCGAATCACTGCCCCCGGAAATGCTGTTACCACAATAGAATACGATCAATTTGGTCGCCAGACAGCCTTACACGACCCCAATGCAGGAAGAATTACCTTTAGTTATGATGCTTTCGATAGAATTGTTTCTCAAACCAACGCACGTGGCTATACAACCACAAACACTTTTGATGCCTTGGGCAGACTTTCCACAGTTACAGAAGCAGGTAATCGAATAACCACCTATGCCTACATTGCGTCCGGACCAAATATTGGTCGTTTACAATCCATTTCCGTTAACAACGGCACTTCACACATTTTTGAATATGATGAATTTGGTAGAATAACTCGATTCAAGGATGTGTCGGAAAGCAACACATTCATAACAGAATATACTTATGATCGGTTCGGAAATTTAGCAACCTATACATTTCCTTCGGGCTTTACACTACATTATACGTATGATGCTAACAGCTTCAAAACCCATATTCGTGAAAACAACAGCGCAGGTAGAGTGATTTGGCAGCTGGGCTCGGTCAATGCTTTGGGACAGGAGCTAAGCAGCACCGTGCTTGATCGCAGTAAAACCCAAACCTACAATGTTTTTGGTCAACCCACACGCATGACCTTGCAGGGCTTGATGGACTATACCTACACCTACGATCTGCGCACGGGCAATATGCTTTCGCGTAGAAATATTTTCAACGGACAAAATGAAACGTTTACTTACGATGCCCTAAACCGCCTAACCACAGGAGTAACTTTCAGCCCCTGTGGAAACATCCTTTCAAAACAGGGCGTAGGTAACTTCACCTACGACCCTGTCAGAAGACATGCCGTAACAAGAATTGACGGCACATTGAACCAACGTTTCGACCATAATATTACCTACACAAGTTTCCAAAAAATAAGCACAATCACGGCAACCAACAGCCCTAATTTATTAAATGCAAATTTTGTTTACGGCCCTAACCGCCAACGCAGGCAAATGACGGTTTTGTTTGGTAATAATACTTTAACTAAACACTATACACAAAATTTTGAGCAATCCATAATCAACGGAACAGCAGTAGAAACCAAAGAGTATATTTTCTCTCCATTCGGACTAATTGCCATCCGCAACAACGGACAAATCAACGCCATAGCAACCGACCATTTGGGCAGTATAGTTGCAAGATTTAATCCACGTGTGGGAAATTATGAGCATTTCGGTTACACCGCTTGGGGCAAGCGTTATCGTTATGCAAACGGAACGAGGTTTTTCTTTAATGAAAGTCCTCTAAACTTTGCCAATTCTACAAGTATTTTGGACTATTTTGCACGAGGTTTTACCGGGCATGAGCACATGGATGCCTTTGGGCTAATCAATATGAACGGCAGGCTTTACGACCCTGTGATCGGACGTTTTTTAAGCCCCGACCCGTTTGTACCCGATGCTACGTTTTCGCAGGATTTTAATCGGTATATGTATGCTCGGAATAATCCGCTATCGTATATCGACCCGGATGGGGAGATTGTTAGGCTTGCAAGAAACTGGATTAGTGGATTTGTTAGTGGATTTTTCAGCACAAGCAGTAACAGGTTGGAAGCAGGTTGGAATACTGCCAACCAAAGAGCTGGTAATACTATAGATATTTTTCGTGGCTTATTTCAAGGTAGCCCGGGACAAGTTTTATCCCGTTTTACTTGGGAATTGCCACAAACATGGCTTGGATATAACTTTGCTCACTTTTCCAATTTTGTAGGACAAGTGGACAGGGTAGATCATTGGGGTGGAGCAACTGTGGTAAGCGGAAGAAATTTTGGGATGGACAATGCTGCAGTGGCTTTGGGTAGCTTTATTATCGGGGGCAGAGAACTTAAAGCCTGTCCAACCAATTGGTTATTTCAGCATGAGTTCGGACACTATTTGCAAAGTCAAGCATTTGGATGGTTCTATCTGCAACGGGTAGGTTTACCAAGTTTGTTTTCAAGCGGAAATGATAATACACATCCTGTTGAGTTAGACGCAAACAGAAGAGCCTTTAGGTATTTCAGTAATAATGTTTCAGGATTTAATTGGGTCGATGAACATGGTAATCATGATAGCCATTGGGATAGAGGAAGAAATCCAATTCCTGGCTTCTATTGGAACAGACCATTTAATGATGATGCCAACCAAGCAGCATTAAGAAACTTACGTTTAGGATTAGCTTGGCATGACTGGATGCCAATACCCACAGCCCCAGGAACCAGGTCGCTAATTAACATATTAAGATTAAACAGAAATCAATAAACATCATGAAAAAAACATTTAAAACCTTGTTGGTGTTATGTATGATTGTATCAACAGCTGTTACTTGTGAAGGAAGAGATAGTGAAGACTGTCATTTTGGCATCACTATTATTAATTCGAGTGACTATGCCGTATATTTTAGGGATTTACCCGATATGGCTTATCGGCGGTATGCCCCAGCAGCAATGATTGCCAATGCTCGATCAAGTAGGGTTGGTCCTGGTGAAAGCAACAGAACTATAAGTAGAAGTTGTATAGAGTACAATTTTACGAAAGGAGTTGCATTCTATGATGGCACCTTCGGACTATTAGACACTCTTCGTTTTTTCATTTTTGATGCAGAAATTTTAGAGCAAGAGTTGAGATATAAAGTATTAAAAAGGTATGATCTAAGTCTCGAATGTTTGCGACAGTTGAACTTTAGGGTAAGCTTCCCGCCAGGAGAAGAGATGAGGTATATTGCACAGTATCCGCCGTTTGGACAGTAGAACAAACTCCCGCTACCCGCTAGCGCCGGTTTGTAACCGGTGCTCTAACAGCAAACAAAAAAAACAACAAAAATAAGTTTGGAAAATAGAGTAGAAATATATGCAAATGTTAGACGCAGCACCGATTGCAAATCGGCGCTACCCCGCTATTCTTATGATATTTGCAAGCAAAATGAATAATTTTTTTCATATGGTTGATTATTTTTGATTACAGCGAACATTCTTGCGATAAGTTTAGCTCTAACAGCGTTGAGTACGAGCATTT
>Ga0123355_10001720_pt1 | contig 30486 bp, 28 predicted proteins | sample TergutEmb28metaG_3_FD_89872 | JGI IMG/M metagenome (GOLD analysis project Ga0123355, IMG submission 89872) | Embiratermes neotenicus P1 segment gut microbial communities from Petit-Saut dam, French Guiana - Emb289 P1 | ecosystem: Host-associated > Arthropoda: Insects > Digestive system > Gut ... | reverse complement strand
TTTTTATCGAAAACTGCTGATGAGGTTTCTTTAGTTTGTGAAACGGATTATACGCCGCCTAGTGTTATTGTATCTGAGCCAGGTTGGAAAGCACTGAAAATAGTAGGCATTTTAGATTTTGGAATGATAGGGGTAATTGCAAAAATTTCAAACTTATTAGCAGAGGCTGAAATTAGTGTATTTGTTGTTTCGACATATAACACTGACTACATTTTTTTAAAATTTGAAAACTTTGATAGGGGGATTAAAGTATTAGAGTGTAATGGCTATATTATTAAAAGTTAGGAAGTATGTATATGAATAGCGGAGAAAAAATAGGAATCATAACTTGCGCTAACGCTACAATAGAGATGGACTGTTGTGCAGCACCCTGTTTACGTGATTTAAACGGGCACTCGGGCAGCTTTTTAGAATATCATGAAAACCCGCCTATACTGGCGGGGATGATTACATGCGCAGGATGCCCAACACTCGCATATCCTGAAAAGATCATGAGGAAAATAAGGACGTTAATTGAGTTTGAGATAACTGCGATTCATTTTAGTTATTGCATGGTTGCCTTATGTCCTTTTTTAAACAAGTACATAGAAATCATAAGTAAAGAATATTCTGATGTTAGACTGATAAAAGGGACACATGTATCTAGTTTAAGCCATGAGCAATTTCGTAAATATGTCAATATAGCGTGTAAAAATCATATGAATATGAATGATGTTATCACACGTAGGGTAGCAGAGACTAGTTAAGAAATTTGTAATTAGCATAACAATAAAAATCTATTGCATACAAAGCCAATAATTGTTAAACTATATAAACAATACAAATGACATAAGAGGTGTATAAATGTTTTTAAAAAAATTATTCGGCTCGTATAGCGATAAAGAGATTAAAAGAATAAAACCGACTGCTAATAAAATTGAGACGCTTGAGCCTTCTTTTCAAAAGCTTACTGATGATGAGCTTAGAGGGAAGACAGAGGAGTTTAAGGCTCGCCTTGCCAACGGTGAGACATTAGACGATATTTTGCCTGAAGCATATGCGGCGGTTCGTGAGGCTGCTGTTCGCGTCCTTGGACAGCGTCATTATAATGTCCAGCTTATCGGCGGGATTATCCTTCATATGGGCAGAATCTCAGAGATGAGGACGGGTGAGGGCAAAACGCTCACCTCTACTTTGCCAGCTTATTTGAACGCGCTTGAAGGAAAAGGCGTGCATGTCGTTACGGTTAATGAATATCTTGCGAGTCGTGACGCTGAATGGATGGGGCAATTTCATAGATTCTTAGTTCTTTCTGTAGGTGTTATATTAAACGGTTTGACCACAGAAGAGCGTCAAGAAGCATATAATTGTGACATCACTTACGCTACAAATAATGAACTTGGATTTGACTATCTGAGAGACAATATGGCTGTTTATGAAAATCAACTAGTTCAACGTGAACTCAACTTTGCAATAATTGACGAAGTTGACTCTGTTCTTATCGACGAGGCGAGAACTCCTCTTATAATCTCTGGGTCATCTGGTAAGAGTACTCAGTTGTATAAAATCGCTGATAGCTTTGCAAAGACTCTTAAAAAAGGTCGCGTATTAAACGAACAAGAAGCCATGAACCCTCTCATGCGTCAAGATATAGAAGAAGAGGGCGACTTTGTTGTTGATGAGAAGGGCAAGAACGTTACACTTACTCAAGAGGGTGTCTCAAAAGCCGAGCGCTACTTTGCTATTGAGAACTTATCTGACCCTGATAATCTTGAGATTCAGCATCATGTAAACAATGCTTTAAAAGCGAATTACAACATGCACAGAGATCAAGACTATGTCGTACAAGATAATGAAATAGTAATAGTCGACGGTTTCACTGGTCGTCTTATGCCTGGTAGGCGCTATTCAGATGGTCTTCATCAATCAATAGAGGCGAAAGAAAGTGTGGATGTAAAGCGTGAGTCAAAGACGCTAGCCACAATAACATTCCAAAACTTTTTCAACAAATATACCAAAAAGTGCGGAATGACAGGAACTGCTATGACAGAAGAAGGCGAGTTTAGAGAAATCTACGGCATGGACGTGGTAGAGATACCTACGAATAGACCAATGGTGCGTGAAGACCTAGCTGACAAAGTTTTTGGTACGGAAAAAGCGAAGATTCGTAACATTGTGAAAGAAGTTAGGGAAAGTTATGATAAAGGTCAACCTGTTCTTATCGGTACTATAACTATTGAAAAGTCTGAAGAGCTTAGTACAATGCTTCGGAGAGAGGGCGTACCTCATCAAGTTCTAAATGCAAAATATCATGAAAAAGAAGCAGAAATCGTAGCTGATGCAGGGCAGATGAACGCTGTCACGATAGCTACCAATATGGCGGGTCGTGGTACTGACATTAAACTTGGCGAGGGCATTAAAGAGCTCGGCGGGCTAAAGATAATAGGTACAGAGCGTCACGAGTCTAGACGTATAGATAATCAGCTAAGAGGTCGTGCAGGGCGTCAAGGCGACCCTGGTGAATCATGCTTCTATATTTCTTTAGAAGACGATTTGATGAGACTTTTCGGTTCTGAGAAGCTTATGACTGTATTCAAAGCGTCAATTGATGAAGATGAACCGATTCATCACAACATGTTATCAAAAGCTATTGAAAATGCACAAAAAAAGGTTGAGGGTAACAATTTTGGCATTCGTAAGCATCTTCTTGACTACGACAGGGTCAATAATGAGCAGAGAGAGATTATATATGCTGAGAGGAACAAAGTTCTACGCGGCGAAGATATGAAAGACCATATTTTAGGTATGCTAAAAGGTTTTATTGATCGCACTATTGACTCTAACGCAGGTGAGGGAGCGTTTGAAGATTGGAACTTGAAAGCGATTAATGAGAGCTTTATGCCGATTTTCCGTCGTCCAATTTTGGATGAAAAGTATGCGGGCTCATCTGCCGATGAGGTAAAAGAGAGAATCTTTAACGATGCAGCAGCTATATATGACAAAAAAGAAGCAGAAATAGGCGATCAGATGCGCGAGGTCGAGCGCGTTATACTTTTGCGTGTTATTGATCAAAAATGGACTGATCACATAGACGATATGGATCAAATGCGTCAAGGTATCACATTAAGAGCCTATGCCCAGCGTGACCCGATAATTGAGTATAAGTTCTTAAGTTTTGACATGTTCGATGAGCTTTCGCAAAATATACAAAATGATACGGTCAAAGGCTTGTTCAATGTTCGTATGGCAATGGCACCTGAAAAGCGTGAACAAGTCTCTAAAGATATGTTCACTAATATAGATACAACGCAAGTTCGCGCACCTAAAAAGCGGGTTGATAAAAAAGTAGGACGCAATGATAATTGTCCATGCGGAAGCGGTAAGAAATATAAGCATTGTTGTGATAGGTAGAGGCAGCGACTGCCAAACGACGATGCGAAAAGAGGGATAATAAATGCTGGAATTTGAACAATTTATGCTTCAAATAGTGCCATACGGTGCGAGATTAGAGGAAATGGGGGCTTCACTTTGACACGGCTTCTTTGAAAAAAGAAGTAGAGTCACTAGAAGATGAGTCTGCAAAACCAGGCTTCTGGGACGATTTGCAAAGCTCTCAAAAAGTATTGCAACGTACAAAAATGCTTAAAAACAAACTTGCAGAGTTTGATAGTTTATGTGCAGACTATGATGATATCGTAGTCTTAGCAGAGCTGGGCAACGAAGAAAGCGACAAAGAAGTGTATAATGATGTAGTGAAGCTGTTTAAGACATTCGAGTCGAACTTTGAGCAGATGAAACTTGCTACATTATTGAGCGGCGAATATGATGCGAATAATGCGTTTATGAGCCTTCATTCTGGTGCAGGTGGAACAGAGGCCTGCGACTGGGTTGACATGCTTAGTAGAATGTATATTCGTTGGGCAGAAAAAAGAGGCTTTGCCGTAGAGATAATAGATAGGATTCCAGGAGATGAAGCAGGTACTAAGTCAATTACAATGGAGATTACGGGACTTAACGCCTATGGTTATCTGAAAAGCGAAAAAGGTGTTCATAGGCTCATTAGACTTTCGCCGTTTGACTCTTCGGGTAGGCGGCATACGTCTTTTGCTTCATGTGATATCATGCCTGAAATTGACGATACTATTGACTTTGACATTAGTCCTGAGGACTTGCGAATTGATACGTTTCGCGCAAGCGGTGCTGGTGGTCAGCATGTAAATAAGACCGAATCAGCCATAAGAATAACACACCTACCAACAAAAATAGTAGTACAGTGTCAAGACCAACGTTCACAGCACAAAAATAAAGAATACGCAATGAAAATGTTAAAAGCAAAGCTCTTTGAGCTTGAACAGGAGAGAAAAGCGCAAGTTTATAAAGGGCTTAGGGGCGAGGTTAAAGAAATCGGCTTTGGCAGCCAAATTCGTTCGTATACCTTCCATCCATACAGTTTAGTAAAAGACCATCGAACAAACTATGAAACGGGCAACACATCAGCCGTAATGGACGGTGCTATTGATGAGTTTATAAATGCGTACTTGGTAAGCCAAGTAGGAGTATAACCTTGATTGAACTAAAAATTACCACCGACACAAAAAATCAACGCTTGGACAAGTTCTTGGGCAAGTATCTAAATGATGCACCCATGAGCTTTATTTACAAGATGTTGAGAAAGAAAAACATAAAACTGAATGGCAAAAAAGCTGTAGGTTCGGAAATTTTGTGTGAAGATGATATTGTTCGTATTTTTATAGCGGATGATACTATAGATAAGTTTCGCTCAGAAAAAAGCGTTGGGTACTCGGTTGGAGATATTGATATTGTTTATGAAGATGCGAACATACTTGTACTTAACAAGCCACGCGGGCTATTAACTCATCCCGATTCTGTCAATGCACATGATACTTTGCTTGCGCGCACACTGAGCTATTTGCACCAAAAAGGTGACTATGACACATCAAAAGAGTCTGTGTTTACACCAGGCTTTTGCAATAGGTTGGATAGAAATACGACAGGAATCGTTGTCTGTGGAAAAACTTTAAACGCCTCGCAACAGCTTAATAAAGCCATTTCAAGTGGCAACTCAGAGAAATACTATAGCGCGATTGTCATTGGAGAAGTTCGCTCAAGGGGTGTATTAAAAGGCTTCCACACCAAAGACCAAAAGGCAAACAAAGTCTCCATATCAGATGCGGGAGATAAAGAAGTCGTGACCGAGTACGAACCGATAATGACTCATAACGGCTATTCACTCCTAAAAATCAAACTAGTAACAGGTCGTTCACACCAAATTCGCGCCCATTTAAGCGGCATTGGGTACCCCATTTTAGGCGATACAAAATATGGCATCAAAAGTGTTAAAGTTTTAAATACACCAAAGTTTCAAATGCTTCATAGTACGTGCATAAGTTTTTCATCGTTGGGTGATGGGCTTGAGTACCTTAACAACACTTTGTTTACAGCATCTGAACCGCAAGACTTTAAATACTATAGCAACAAACTATTTGGAGGAATACTATCACGATGACAGCAATAATTTTAGCTGCGGGGTATGCCCAGAGGCTTCACCCATTGACTGAAAACAAGTCAAAGGCACTCCTCGGTCTTGCGGGAAAGCCTATCATAAGCCATATAGTCGAGTCCTTACATAAAATTGATGATGTTGACGAGATTTTTGTAGTTACGAATGATAAATTTTATCGTGACTTTGTAATATGGCAAGGGATAGAGCAATTTAGCAACGTCGAGATAATAAATGACGGCACAACAGGAGAAGATAATAAACTTGGCGCAATCGGAGATATCGACTTTGTAATTAGGCAAAAGAATATCGACGACGATCTTTTTATAGTTGCGGGAGATAGCTTCTTCACTTTCGAGCTTAGAGATTTTTATGAATTTTATTTAACAGTTGGCAGCGATTCGGTTTGTGTGGCAGAGCTTGAGGATATAGAGCTTCTGAGAAGATTTGCCACAGCCATTACAAACGAGCAAGGAATAATAAGTGAACTTGTGGAAAAAGCCCCCGAACCGAAGTCAAATCTAGGAGTATACGCAATATATATTTACCAAAAAGATAGCGTTCGCAAATTTAGTGAGTATTTAAGTACTGGAAACTCGCACGATGCGCCAGGCTATTTTTTGCAGTGGATTTACGATAAAAAAGATGTATACGCTTACAAGATATCTGGTGAAATATTGGATATCGGTACTCTGGCTAGTTATAAAGAAGCACAGGAGCGATTTGGTGAATGATATACTTAATATAATAGACGAGTATGCAAAGCTTAATGACATAATATTTGGTATCTGCGCTGCAGAAGATTTGACAGGATTTGATGAGAGCATAGTGGATATACCTTTTTTTAAAGGCAGCTTTCATGATAGGATAAGTCCAAACGCTTTTTTAAATGGCGCAAAATCTGTTATCGTAATTGGGATAAAAACGGACATGACGCCGATTTTTAAAGGGCTTGAGCAAGTAATGGCACCTTCTGTGAGTGGTCTAGACTACCATATACGTTTAAATGCGGTTGCTAGAGAGCTGGTTTCTAAATTAAGCGAAGTTACTCAATTTAATTACAGGATTCAAGTAGATACAGGACCATTGCTTGAGCGAGCCTTTGCACTTAAAGCAGGACTAGGTTTCAAAGGTAAAAATGGATGCGTTATAAGCCCTGTTTTAGGCAGTTTTTTTAACATTGCATTGATTGTGATAGATATAGAGCTTGATGTAACATTACAAGATACTTTGCTATCTTGTAAGTCTTGTAATAAATGTATAAGTGCTTGCCCTACCAAGGCATTAGATAATATTTCTTTTGAATATACAAAGTGTATTTCATATATTACACAAAAAAAAGGCGACTTGACACAAGAAGAAATGGATTCAATGGGTGTATCTATCTATGGTTGTGATATATGTCAAAGTGTATGTCCATACAATTCAAGCTACAATATACAAACTAAAGAAGAAAATATATTACAAATTTTAACAGAAATATTACAAATGTCGTCAAAAAAATATAATATAAACTTTAAAAGCTCGAATTTTTTTTGGCGTGGAAGGACTATTATTAGGAGGAATTGTTGGGTCTCAATGGAGAACTATAGTCGAAAACGTAGCTATTTTCCATAGAATGGCTATAGAAATTAATATAATTTTAACAAAAACATCCATTTTTTTAACAAATTAGTCAATTTCGCTTGACAAGTGCGGTTAAAACATATATAAATATGTGTGAGGCAATTAAAAAGGCGGCTTTTATAGCTTGCTCTGTCTAAGATAGTAATTCGGCGAAGCATAGTGCGTTTTTACTGTTTTAGGCGAATTAGAATTATAATAAATTTATATTTATGATTGACCTAAGGAGGATACTAAAATGAACAAAACAGAACTAGTAGCATCAATTCAAAAAAAATCAGACTTAACTAAGAAAGATATTGAAAAGTTCTTAAAGTCTTTCGAAGAAGTTGTTTCTGAAGAATTATCAAAAGGTGGCAAAGTTCAGCTTGTAGGTTTTATGACTTTAGAAGTTGCTGAAAGAAAGCAAAGAGAAGGCAGAAATCCTAGAACTAACGAAACTATGGTTATCCCAGCTTCTAAAGCGGTTAGATTCAAAGTTGGTAAAGCTCTTAAAGACGCTGTTAATAAGTAATATATTAAATACTATGAGGGCATCCGTTTGGATGCTCTTTTTATTCTTAAAATATGGTGGTAGGTGATAATATTGCGACTGGACAAATATTTAAAAAACTCACGAATAATTAAGCGACGGACTATAGCTAATGAAGCATGTGACGCTGGTCGAGTGCTAGTCAATGGCAAGGCTGCTAAGGCTGGTTATGAAGTTAAAATAGGCGATATAATTGAAATAAGGTTTGGAGATAAGCTGACAAAGTTTGAAGTAGCTAAAATAATGGAGAATCCTAGAAAAGAAGAGGCGCAGGAATTGTATAGGACTCTATAGATATCTCACACTAAAATTAAGTTGAATTTGGGTGTTTTTGTATGTTATACTGTAAGGGATGTCTTACGGTATAGGTTAAGGAGCATATATGATTTCCTTCGTTAAAGGTAAGCTTGATTCTACTGACACAAATTCTATTGTCATAGATTGTAATGGCATTGGATATGAAGTTTTTATCGGACTTAACACGATAACCAAAGTTCCATCTGTTGGCAGCGAAATAAAAATATATACATATATGCAGGTTCGCGACGATGGAGTGAGCCTATTTGGCTTCATGAGCAAAGAAGAGCTTAAGATGTTTCACATGCTCATTTCTGTGTCAGGGATTGGGCCAAAGGGCGCGCTTAACATGCTTTCTGTGGCGACACCTCAAGATCTGATGGTTGCTATTATTTCAGGCGATACGAAAACTATGAGCAGTTTCCCTGGTATTGGACCTAAAACGGCGGGGAGGCTAATCTTAGAGCTTAAAGACAAGATTAAGACGGAGTCAGCGACCGCATACGACTTCAGTGTAGGACAAATTTCTTCTGCTAATGAAGGGGGAGGAGCTAGAAATGAGGCGATTGTAGCTCTTGGTGCTTTAGGTTATTCACGGAGCGAGTCTGTTAAGGCGGTTGCTTCTATATATGAAGATGGTATGAATACACAACAGATAATAAAACTTGCACTTAAGAATTTAAGTATATAACTTCAATAACACGGAGAATCTATGGATCGAAGATTTATATCAAGTGAATTAAGAGATGAAGATTTGGACTTTGACTTTGAACCGAGGCTTAGGCCTAATAATTTTGAAAACTATATCGGACAGGAAAAAGTCAAAGACACAATGAAAGTATATATTGAAGCGGCAAAAATGCGCGGTGACCAACTGGATCACTGTCTTCTTTATGGACCGCCCGGGCTTGGCAAGACTACATTGTCAAATATCATAGCAACTGAGATGAACGTTAATATAAAAATCACCTCAGGACCTGCTATAGAACGTCCTGGAGATATGGCCGCTATATTAAATGATTTAAACGAGGGCGACCTCCTTTTTATCGACGAGATACATCGCTTGAGCAGAGTAGTAGAAGAGATACTCTATTCTGCGATGGAGGACTTTGTAATTGATATAATAGTGGGTAAGGGGAGCGGTGCTAAGAGTATACGGCTTGATTTGCCCAAATTTACTTTGGTAGGGGCAACAACAAGGTTCGGTCTATTGACCGCGCCTTTAAGAGATAGATTTGGAGTTATACAGCGATTGGAGCCATATACTGTACAAGAACTTTCAAAAATTATAATCCGTTCAGCAGGAGTCCTAAACATAGACATAACCGAAGATGGCACACTTGAGATGGCGAGGCGCTCACGAGGTACTCCGAGGATTGCCAACAGACTCTTAAAGCGAGTCAGGGATTTTGCGCAAGTAAAGTATGACGGCACAATAGACGGAGATATTGCCAAAAGCTCTTTAGATATCATGGAAGTTGATAAAATGGGGCTTGATTTGATAGATAGGCAGCTGCTTCTTGCCTTGATAGAAAAGTTTGGTGGAGGTCCTGTGGGGCTTGATTCTCTAGCCGTATCAATCAACGAAGAATCGGAAACAATTGAAGATGTTTATGAACCTTATTTGATACAGCTTGGCTATTTGGTGAGAACGCCTAGAGGGCGTATGGTGACTGAGCTTGGCTATGCGCATTTTGGGCTTAAGATGAATGAGAGACCTGAACAACCTGAGCAATTGGAGTTTTAAATTGAAAGGGGTACTCATGGATAGAAAAGTTTATGTATTCGGTCACACAAACCCTGATACAGACTCAATCTGTTCAGCGATAGCTTATGCGGAGCTAAAAAAACAAATGGGATATCGGGGAGCATCTGCATATCGTCTTGGAGACATCAATATTGAGACGCGCTTTGTACTCGATTATTTTGATGTTGCTACTCCTGAACTTATAAGCGATATCGGTCCCAGGCTGTACGACCTAGAGGTATACAAGCCGAATGCGATATCTACAGACGCGCCGATAAGAAGTGCTTGGCAACAGCTTGAAAATATGTCGGGCAGCCGTATTTTGCCCGTTGTGGACAAGGGAGATAAGTATAACGGAATTTTGTCTATGTCCGATTTGTCCAGCTTTTTCATAGAGCGCATTGATGAGAATACAGTCTTTGATTATGAAATATTGTTTAGAAATCTTATTCATGTGCTGGATGTAATAGAGATAAGCGGTGAATATAACTATGAAAAAGTTGAGGGTAAAATTTGCCTAACTAACAGGGAAAATGAGACTCCACTCACTGACCGTGATGTAGTTATCACAGGTGATGAGCAAGTGGCTATTAAAAGAATTGCAGAAGGAAAGTGTGGATGTTTGATAATTACAGATGGGATTGATGTCCCTAAGATGGGCTCTGAGTTATGCATCGTTCGAGTTAAAACGAGTATGTTTAAAACAATAAGCCTTGTGAGTCAAGCTGTGTCCGTAGGTTCACTTGCGCGTAGAGAAAACATTATAGCATTTGCGCTTGACTCACAAATAGATGATGTTATTAATATTGTTCAGTCCTCAACACATAGGAATTTCCCTGTGATGGACTCTGAGGGTGCATTCGCAGGAGTTATTTCACGAAGGCATTTAATCGAGTATAACAAAAAAAAGGTTATACTCATCGACCATAATGAGAGAAGCCAGTCGGTAGAGGGGCTTGAACAAGCTGAGATAATTGAGATAATAGACCATCACAGAGTAGCAGATGTTCAAACGGATTCGCCTTTATTCATAAGAAGTGAGCCTTTAGGCAGCACAGCAACCATCATATATAAAATGTTTATGGAAACGCAGTCTGCAATAACTAGAAAAGTGGCAGGGATGCTTTTATCTGCAATACTTTCGGACACTTTGATGTTTAACTCTCCAACCACAACAGAAGATGATAAAGCTGCGGCAAAGAACTTAGCAACTATCGCTGAGATTGATATTGACGAATATGGGCGCGAGATGTTTAGTGTTTCATTATCGCTAAAGGGTGCAGACCCTATGGACATTCTTGCTATGGATAGAAAGCGTTTTGTCTTTGGCAGAAATGTTGTGTATATTTCACAAGTTAATACGCTTGACTTTAAATCTATTTTGGAGATAGAGGAGTCGCTAAAAACAGCGATGGACGAGTTTATTGAGGAGCGTAAGTGCCATTTGTATATACTTATGATTACTGATATAGTCGGGTGCGGTACGGAGCTTTTGGTAGCAGGGCGTGCGAGAGATTTGACTCTTAAAGCGTTTGGAATGCCTACAAAAGACCATTCGTTCTTCCTGCCCGATGTTGTGTCCAGGAAGAAGCAGATTGTGCCTAAGTTGACTTATGCGTCACAACATTAGCAGAACAATAGCTAGGTAGGGGGCTTTTTTGAAAACACTTCAGTATAATTCGCCCGTCATTTTAACATACACCATTTTATCATTTATAGCTCTTATTCTTACGATGATAACGAACGGGGCTGCAAATTGGTATTTTTTTAGTGTTTATCGAAGTTCTTTTAGTGACCCATTGTTTTATGTGAGGCTCTTTGCGCATGTTTTTGGGCATGCGAGTTTTGAGCACTATTTCAGCAATTTTTTAACCATTCTTTTGATAGGTCCCATGCTTGAGGAGAAATATGGCTCAAGAACTCTTCTTAAAATGATGATGATAACTGCGTTAGGTACAGGAATTTTACACATTATATTTTCTAGTAGCGCACTTTTAGGGGCTAGTGGAATTGTGTTTTTTCTTATATTACTTGCTTCGTATGCTAATTTTGAAAAGGGGCGGGTACCTATTACTCTCATACTTGTAATCAGTATCTTTTTAGGTAGGGAGATTATGGGAGCATTTATATTTGACGATAATATTGCGCGAATGACTCATGTATTTGGTGGGGTAATCGGTGTGATTTTTGGATATTATTACAATAATAAAGGCAAGAGCAGGAAAGGATAAAAGATGAAAAAAAATTTAGTAAGATTGATATTAACAACAGCAATAATTGCGGCTTGTATGTTGCTATTTACGGCTTGTGATACACAAGCAGAGTATGAACATGAATATGAACATGAAAATGAAGATGAAAACATAACGCAAGAACTCAACGCGATTATTCACCATGAAATAATAGGCTCAACTATCGCGGCAAGTGGTTCTTCAAGTTTTGCTATAGATTCTGATGGTAATTTATGGGCTTGGGGTTATAATAATCGTGGGCAATTAGGTGATGGTACTACTGAATACAGGTTGTATCCTGTGATGATTTTAGATAATGTTGTAAGCGTCTCTGCGGGTGTCGTGGATGATATGACACCACGCGAACAGAAGTTTACACATACTATGGCGATACGCTCGGATGGTAGCCTTTGGGGCTGGGGATCAAACGGCGGCGGTCAACTGGGTGATGGTACTACTACGAGTAGCTTAGTTCCTGTAAAGATAATGGACAATGTAGTCCAAGTCTCTAGTGGCGGTTCGCACACGGTCGCTTTGCGCTCTGATGGCAGCCTTTGGGGCTTTGGCTCTAGTTCTGTCGGGCAGTTAGCTCAACAGACACTGGAAAACTTTATAGAACCTATAAAGATAATGGATGATGTGGCTTTTGTCTCGGCTGGTTATACTTATACTGCGGCGATTCTTACTGATGGCAGTCTTTGGACTTGGGGTTGGAATCGTTTTGGTGAGCTGGGTGATGGCACAGACATTATGAGACGTGATCCTATCAAGATAATGGATAATGTAGCTTATGTCGCTGCGGGCAGTTGGCATACTATGGCGATTACTAATGAGGGCATATTGTACGGCTGGGGAAGTCCTAATACCTTTGGACAATTGGGAGGCGGCAATAACATTCGCAGTTATGAACCTATCCAAGTTATGGAAGATGTAGCATATGTATCGGCAGCAGGGTTGCATACGATTGCTATTACAACAGATGGTGGGTTATGGAGCTGGGGTTGGAATAGATTTGGACAGCTTGGAGATGGAAGTTATATAAGTAGGAATTTTCCTGAGAGAATAGGGGATAATGCCATTCAAATTGCCACATCACGCGGTAACTCAATGGCTGTTTTTGAAGATGGTAGCCTTTGGATTTGGGGATCAAATACTTATGGGCAGCTTGGAGATGGTACGACTATCTACCGTAGCCATCCTATGAATGTTATGGAGGGGCAGAATGTTGTATATGCTTCGGCAGGAGAAGGGCGATATGCAGGATTCTCTGCGGCGATTACGAGTGATGGGTCTTTATGGTCATGGGGTCACAATGTGGATGGTCAGCTTGGAGATGGTACGGGTGTAAGCAGTTATGAACCCGTTTTTGTAATGGATAACGTGAAAGTGGTTTCACATGGTTATTCGCATACGATGGCACTTACTTATGATGGCGAGCTGTGGGGTTGGGGCTCTAATGTGGAAAATCAGTTGGGCGTGCCATACCTTTATGCCGAGGGTGGAGTCGATTATCTTCATGCTCCTGCTCAGATAGCGAATAACGTATCCTATGTATCCGCTGGATATTTCCACACAGCTGCAATTTTAAATGATGGAACTCTTTGGGTATGGGGTTCTAACTCATATGGACAGCTGGGGCTTGGAGAGCTTGCAGAGGGGGCATTAATCCCTGTACAAATAATGGAAAATGTGACAGCAGTATCAGCAGGTTATGGACACACAATGGCGATTAAAGAAGATGGCAGTCTGTGGGCTTGGGGCTTTAACGCGGGTGGACAATTAGGCGATGGCACTAAGATAGACAACTATGAACCAATTATGGTAAAAAGTGGCGATGTTGTGCATGTCTCGGCAGGGTTTGCCCATACAGCGGCAATAATGACAGATGGCAGCCTATGGATGTGGGGCTGGAATATGTCAGGTCAAATAGGTGATGGTGGATGGTTCGACCAGCTTGAACCAATCAAGATTATGGAGAATGTAATCCAAGTTTCAACAGGTTTTTCCCACACGGCAGCGGTTGCTGAAGATGGCAGTTTGTGGACGTGGGGTTTTAATGAGCTTGGTCAATTAGGTGCTGGAAGCGGCGAGAACAGTCACGTACCTATAAAAGTGATGGACAATGCAGTTTTTGTATCGGCTGGTGGTAATCATACTATGGCGATTACAAATGATGATAAATTGTGGACTTGGGGCGCTAATGCTAATGGACGTTTAGGTGATGGTACGTTTGGGCATCGCAATAGACCAATGGAGGTTATGAGTGGAGTTTTGATTAGGTAAATATGCACCACCCAGGGAACGCCGAGAACAGCGTCTCCTACGGGTGGTAATAATCCTTTTAAATTATAAACCAACTTATATTTTCATAATCCGCATACTATTAAACACAGCAATCAAAGAGACTCCAACATCCGCAAAAACTGCCTCCCATAAAGACGATACGCCCAAAGTAGCTAAAAACAAGAACAAAAACTTAACCCCAAGCGATAATATAATATTTTGCCAAACCACGCGCTTGGTAAATCTTGCAATTTTTACCGCTTCTGTCAACTTTGATGGCTCATCTGTCATGAGTACGACGTCCGCAGCTTCAATAGCCGCATCAGAGCCAAGTGCGCCCATAGCGACACCTATGTCTGCCATTGCAAGTACAGGCGCGTCGTTAATTCCGTCGCCTACGAAAGCAAGGGTCTTTTTCGACAGTTTTTGCTTTGAGAGTTTTTCTACTTTTTCTACTTTCTGTCCGGGTAGAAGATTCGCATGGACTTCGTCAAGGGCTAGCTCTTTGGCAATGATTTCTGCAATCTGTTTTGTATCTCCTGTTAGCATGAAAGTTTTTCTGATTCCTAGCTTCTTTAATGAGTCAATGAGTCCGTAGCTGTCGGGCTTTATTTCATCCGCGATTACGAGACAACCAGCATATATATTATCTATTGCAATATACACTTTTGTTCCGATACCCTCAGACTCAGTATGGTTGATGCCTATTTTTTCCATCAACTTTGCATTTCCTGCAAAGATAGTTTTATTATTGACCTGTACGCTCACGCCGTACCCTGCTATTTCTTCATATTGGCTGAGATTTTCCTTTTCTGTGTCTTTGCCGTACTCTTTCAGGATAGATACAGCGATAGGGTGGTTTGAAAAAGATTCGACATAGGCTGCATATTTCAATAAGTCGGCTTTATCAAAGCCATTGCTTGGCTGAATATCTGTTACTTTGAACACTCCTTTTGTAAGTGTGCCTGTCTTGTCAAAAACAACTACGTCAAGATTTGCAAGAGCCTCCAAGTAATTTCCGCCTTTTACCAAAATACCTTTTTTAGAAGCTCCGCCAATACCTCCGAAGAAACCAAGCGGAATCGACACGACTAAAGCACAAGGACAAGAGATGACAAGAAAGATTAAGGCACGGCTAATCCAATCATACCAATCACCGCCAAAAAACAATGGAGGCACAATAGCCAACAGGGCTGCAAAAGCAACAACAACGGGCGTATAGTATCTAGCAAACTTAGTGATAAACGTTTCAGTTGGTGCTTTTTTACTTGCCGCATTTTCGACTAAGTCGAGTATCTTTGATACGGTTGATTCGCCGAATGTTTGTGTCGCTTGGATTGTAAGCACACCATTTTGGTTAATGCAGCCAGATAGAACTGTATCTGATATTGTCACTTTTCTTGGCACAGATTCTCCTGTTAATGCGGATTGGTCGAGCATCGCTTCACCGTCTATTACGATGCCATCCATCGGTATTTTCTCCCCAGGTTTGACGACAAAAATATCATCTATTTGAATCGTTTCAGGGTCAACTTTTACCAATTGACCATCTATCTCAATATTGGCATAGTCAGGGCGTATATCCATGAGGTCTCCAATTCTTTTTTTTGATTTGGCAACAGCCATTTCTTGAAAGAATTCGCCAATTTGATAAAATAGCATTACAGTCACAGCCTCGGCTGGTTTACCGATTGCGATTGCTCCTAGTGTTGCAAAGCCCATCAAGAAGTTCTCGTCAAAAATTTGCCCCTTCGCAATATTGCGAACCATGCGCAATAAAACTTTGCCGCCGAGTAAAATATAACTAAATGCAAATAAGACAAGCGCAATATATCCGCCTAAGTACATGCTAAGAACAAACTCAAAAAGCATTCCTGCTATAAATGCAGCACTACCTATAATCAGCTTGATTGCAGTAGCTTTGTCTATGGTTGCTCTGCTAGGTTGTTTTTTCTCCTTTGTGACTTGGGTAACTTTCACATCAGGTTCATATGTATGGACTACTTTTTCAATCAAAGTGAATAAGTTACTTAACAGCTCTTCAGAAACTTCAACACGCAGCTTAGATGTGACGAGATTGATTGATACTGATTCCACATCATTCATATTTTTAAGTGCCTCTTCAATCTTAGCGGCACAACCAGCACAGCCTAATCCTTGTAAAGTAAATTCTTTTAATACAAGTACTTTTGTCATAATTACTCCTTATTGTTTTTATATTCAAACACATACTCAATTAATTGATAAAAATTATTCCATAATATGCTCGAACCCTTGCTCAAAAATATCTCTCACGTGACACTCAACGAGTGAGTAGTAGACAACTTTTCCCTGCTTATTGAACTTAACAAGTTTGGCAAGCCTAAGTGATTTAAGCTGATGCGATATCGCCGATAGAGACATGCCTAAAAGAGCCGCTAAATCGCAAACGCACATATCCTCACAAGAGAGCGCCCACAAAATTTTTAGCCGAGTGTTATCAGCAAACATTTTATAAAAATTTGCAAGGTTGTAGAAACTATCATTTTCTGGCATAACTGCTCGAATACGAGTAACTACTTCTTCATGAATTACATTCGAGTCACAAGAATCATAATTATTTTTCATACCTACTCCTTCTGCTGTACAGTAGCAATAACACTTGAATAATTGCTCAAGTGTTATTGTATTTGATTACGCGAGATTTGTCAATATATAGTTGCGTAATAGCACAAACCCCTCCATAAAACAAAGGGAATGAGAGCCTTGTTTTATGGAGGGGTTATACTTTTATAACATATGATACCTACTCAACCAACGTACCAACGCGAAAACTCTGCGTTGTCAATTCTTCCATAGCAGAAAACGCGGAAACTTCCATATATACAGCACCTGGTGAAACATCGTCAACGGCTACAAGTCTTAGTCCGCTTATCACAACATAACCTCTATCTCTAAAGCGTGAACGTTCTATATTGTCAAGCTGAATTACAAGTATAGAAGGGTCTAAGTTTCCTGCGGGATTTCTGTAGTGCAGTCTAAAGTCAGCTCCTGCGACAGCGTTTTGTTGGTATAAATCTTCACTGACCATCAAATTCCTCCAATTTAACCCGCCGCCTAATCTTACATCTATCACCATCTCGCCGTCTTCGTCTCTAAAGTATGGAGTTCTTCTTGTGATTTGCCCAAGTCTCTCGCGATCAATATCAGGAACTATTATAAACCCTTCAGGAGCTTCGAGTCTTATTGAACCGTTTTCAATAATTCCATGAAAATTTTCTCTTATTACAATTTCTGGTATTCTTAGCTGTTGCACACCTGTCATGTGAATCGTTGCGGATGTATGTGTGGCATTATTTCTTATATCATCTGTTGCTACGGTGTAGACAGAGAGCATTGCATGAAGACCAGAAGGAATCAAGCGATCACTTCCGCTAATTACCTCAACAGTTGTACTTCTCGTGTTATTTGTTGTTCTTGATACTATTGGAATTCTAAGAAAGTCGCCATAAACAGCACTTCTGAGAAACACTACTGTAGCATCTCTGCCATTATCAGCGATTCTAAGTTCAAAAGGCACTTCATAACCACCAACAGGAACAATTCTTGTATAAACTCCGCCGACACCTTCCTCGTTCGGTATAAATAAGCCTCTAAGTCTATTGTAACTTGTCGGGAGCAAAAGTTCGATACCGCCTGAATAATTATAAGCTATAAAGATGGATGGAGTATGCACCTCAACACTTCTAAAAAACCATTCAAGATTATGTAGCCTGAGTTCAAACTCAGTCCCTGCAGGAATATTTCCTGTGACGCGCATCTGAAGTTCTGGAGCTCTAAAGATAAAATCGATATCACTTTCCCACTGGCGGACTCTGCCGTTACCGACGCGACTCACAAGATTCCTATGGTCTGTATCACTTGCGACAAACATCACTTGCTCCGAACTCATGTATACGTCTGTGAACATCGCAATGCCGTTTGGAGCGGCAAAAGTTCTGCTCAGCGAGTTTTGAGTACGCGCATATACAGCAAATGCTTGAAAAGTAACCGTAGAAAGTAGTGCGAGTGTAAAAATTAATAAGATCCGTTTTTTCATTTCTAATTGCACCTCCTGAAATTCTATGCATTATAAAGTTTGTTGAAATTCATAGTTATAACATCTTATTTAACTTGCGACTCTTTTGTATATGGTCGATACTTTTTCTTATCATTCGACAGTATACTACATTTTTCAAAAGATGTCCAGTGAACGTTATAATAATTTCATATCGACAAATTCCAATTTATGCTATAATATACCTATCGTCGTTTAACTTATAAATTCCCGTATAGGTTAAACGACTATACACAATCATATTCGGAGGTGCTCTATATGGCTACAATTATTGAAAACAGACTTGCTTTGCTTAGGAAAAACATGGAAAGTAACGGGATCTATACATTTATCCTAACTAGGTTTGACCCGCATCAATCAGCTTACGGCAGGAAAAATTGGAACTACGTTGAGCATTTTTCTGGATTTTCAGGGTCTGCGGGGATGGCGGTTGTGACGCTGGATAAGTGCGCTTTTTGGACAGATGGCAGATATGCGCTACAATCACAGATGGAGCTTGCGGGAACAGAGTTTTTGATTTTTAATACGTCAGTGCCGAATGATATTTCTTTGGAGGACTTTGTTATAGAAAATACACCAAAGGGCAGCAGTTTTTCATTTGATGAGCGAACTCTTAGCATGAAGAGTGCATCGGATATTATAAAACACGCAGAACTTAATGGGATATCGTATAAGGCAGGAATGGAAGTTGCGATAGCTTCTATTCAAGAGATAAAAGAGTCACCAAAGTCAGAGGCGATTATCTATGATGTAAAATACGCAGGGGTAGGGCGCAAAGAAAAACTTGAAAAAATCATGACAGAAGTTAAGAAAAAAAATGCAACGCATTATGTAATATCATCAACAGAGGACATAGCATGGGCACTTAATGTTCGCTCTAGGACTGACCAGACGCTTTCTTTTGAGGCATTTTTGATATTAAGCGAGGGGCAGCGTGTGCTTTTTGTAGAGCGCGATATTATTGCGCCGATTAAAGGCGAACTTGAAGCTGATGGCGTTGAGATTAGGGATTATAACAGCATTTATGATTATGTGAGTGAGTCGATTGCTAAAGATGCGAAGGTTTTAATCACACCGATAAGGACTTGCTATGCGCTCTATGATGTTGTTAAAGACTTAGATATGATTCACATTGATACGGATATCACGACAGACTTTAAAGCATTAAAAAATGATGTTGAGATTGAAAAATACAAAGAAGTCACGATATTAGACGGCGTGAGTATGGTCAAGTTCATCAAATGGATGAAGGAATCGGGCAAGGATGAAGGTATCACTGAATATCAAGCATATCGCAAGATGCAGGAAATCCGCATGGGCTTCCCGCAGTTTATAAGAAGTAACGAGACTGGAATCTGCGCGTATAAAGAAAATGGCGCAGTTATTCACTACACAGCGGATAAAGAGAATAGTACGGTTATTAAGCCATCAGGTATGCTTTTGATGGACTCAGTTGGATACTACATGGGCGGGACGACTGATATTACGAGAACATTCATACTCGGTGAGATAACGGATGAGATGAAACGTAATTATACCTTAGTGCTTAAAGGGCTTATCTCTCTGTCGAGCCTTGTGTTTATGGACGGAATGAGCGGTCATTATATAGATATTATTGCAAGGCGTCCTCTCTGGGATGAGATGCTTGATTATAAGCACGGTACAGGGCATGGTATAAGTGCAGCTTTGAGTGTACACGAAGGACCGCAGAGGGTGGCTGCACAGCCGAATAATGTGCCAATTAAATCAGGGATGCTTCTATCAAACGAGCCAGGGTTTTATAAGAACGGTGAATATGGAATTAGGCTTGAGAATATTATCTTAGCTAAAGAGCATGGGGTTAGTGAGCATGGTAGGTTTCTGGGGTTTGAGACTTTGACATTTGCTCCGTTTGAACTTGAGGCTATGGATTTTGGATTGCTTAGTGATGGAGAGATTGCTTGGGTGAATGGGTATCATGCACGGGTTTATGAAGTGCTGGCGCCTCATTTGGATGATGGGGAGAGGGCTTGGTTGAGGGAGGCTACTAGGAAGGCGTAGCTTAGTATTGTTCAAATTGTATGGGCGACCATATTGAACGCAGAACTTCACGTCCCATCAGCAGGGAATAAGCGACCTGTCCATTTTATTGCTATCAAAGACAAAGCGACAATTGCCTTTGGTGGAATAGGGGCAGAGAAGGATTATGTAAGTAGATTCGGTGAGACGAAGATTTATTATGACTTTTGGTAGAGGGGCGAGAAAATGATGTGCGACTTACTAATCAATCTTGACAGAATAAAAACCACCCCTCTAGGCACAATAAGAATCCGCAAAAACCTAACCCTACCACCAAACACAGACGTAGTAGCCTACTGCAAAGAGAAAATTAAAGCCTCAAACAACATCGTAAAAAAAGGCAAGAATTGGTACATACAAGTAGATGAAATCGTGATAACTGTGAACGCCTCTAGCTTCACAATTATCACCGCTCATAAAGAGAAGAAGAAATAGTTTTTTACGCTGTAGGGCGGAGGTTCAATGCCCATAAGCTAAGCTGGAATTTAGCTAAAAAATCAATGTTTGCTATACTGTACGGGCTTTTGTAGGGGACGATGGTAATCGTCCCTAGGCAATATCGGGCGGATTGCCATCCGCCCCTACAAGACGGTATCTATATGGAATTGTTTCCAGCTTAGGTTGCGGGCGTTGTGGCGGGGGCTTGCTCCCGCCATTTTTTATTAAATAATGGCGAAAACAAGCTTCCGCCCTCCGAGATAACGAGCGAGTTGGCTTTTATGGCTTTTATTAGAGACTTGTTTACAATTCCTATTTCGCATGAGATTACGGGTCGAATCCACAACGACAAAAAGCAGGAAACAAGCCACTTTTAGCTCTATTAACCAAATGGCAAGCACCGCACGATATACAACACCCATACATGTAACATAACACCTGCAACCAAAATATACTGGTTGTACGATCCTAATTTGGATCGTGGGGAGGTGAAAAGATGAGCAATGATCAAGGGAATCAAGATGATCAGGGAAATCAAAACGACCGAGGGAATCAAAATGACCATAACAAACCCGACGGATTTGTATGCGCAACCGAAATATGTGACGATATAAAGATAACGGTTCCTGTTGAAGTCCTCACTCGCACAGATGTTGGACGAGTTGAGCTTAAGTGTGGAGAAGTGCATATCATCAGAAAAAATGAGAAACCACCGAACGTACATAAGTTTGAAGTTATTCAAAAAATATCGGCTAAGATTCCGATTAATTTTATTACGGAAGTTGAAGTTGATATCGAGTGCGTAGATTTTGATGCAAGTGAGTGCAAGTGATTTACCATAGCGAATTTTTTCGGGCGGCTGTAATGCCGCCTTTTCCTATGCACAATGATAGATGTTATCTTGTAGGCGTTGTTTGCTGCGCCTATTAGCGCTTATTTTGCTAAAAAATCGGGTTGAGCAAGCGCAGCCCCTACAAAGATATCTGGTCGTTTTCAGTTTAAACCCCTTGCGCTCCCACCTCAAATACTGTATAATTTTAGCATATAATAACATAGAAACTAACAGACACAGGAGACCATTAATATGCAGAAAAACACTACCTTTACGGATGAATACATCCAAAAGGTTTTTGATAAAAACGAGGAAAAATTTAAAGCCAAAGACAAACATCCAAAAATGCTCTGTATAACCTACGGCTGTCAAGCGAATGTCCACGATTCGGAAAAAATCAGTGGACTACTTGGCGAAATGGGTTATGAGGCATGTGAAAGTGAAGAAGAGGCAGGCATTATTGTCTACAACACATGTTGCGTTAGGGAAAACGCGGAGAATAAAGTCTTCGGTCACTTAGGACAAGTTAAGAAGCCCAAGGAGCTGAACAAAGACCTAAAAATCGTAGTTTGCGGCTGCATGGTTCAACAGGATACGATTATTGAGAAGATGAAGGAGTCATATCGCTTTGTCGATATAATTTTTGGTACGTTTAACTTGCACAGACTGCCTGAGCTGTTGTACAGCAGTATGGAGACAGGCTCGCAGATAATCGACATTTGGAAAGATGCGGAGGAGATAGTTGACGACCTTCCCGCTATTAGGCAGCATAAGTTTAAGGCTAGTGTCAATATTATGCATGGCTGCGACAACTTCTGTTCATATTGCATCGTGCCGTACGTTAGAGGCAGAGAGCGCAGCCGCACACCTGAGAGCATTATCAAAGAGATTGAGGGCTTGGCGAAAAGCGGCGTTGTGTAAGTTATGCTGCTTGGGCAAAATGTTAATTCATACGGTAAAGGACTTGATAGCGACATAAATTTCGCAGACTTAATCAAGTTGGTCGCAAAAGTGGAGGGGATAAAAAGAATCCGCTTTATGACAAGTCATCCGAAGGACTTTTCGGACGAGCTTATTGAGGCTATTCGTGACTATGATAATATCTGCAACTACGTCCACCTTCCTGTGCAGTCGGGTAGTAGCGCGGTGCTTGATAGGATGAATCGGAAGTATACAAAGGAGTCATACCTTGCGCTTGTTAGAAAGCTTAGGGAGGCTATTCCTAATATTGCTATCACGACGGATATCATCACGGGTTTTCCGTATGAGACAGACGCGGATAACGAGGATACTATTGATGTGATTAGGCAGGTTCGTTATTCTGGGGCTTTTACATTTATTTATTCAAAAAGGACAGGAACTCCAGCAGCCACTATGGATGGGCAAATCGATGAAGCGACTACTAAGAGACGATTTGACAAGATTTTGGAAGTGCTTAATCCTATAGTTTATGAGATAAGCAAGGCGCATGTCGGCAATACTTATGAAGTTCTCGCCGAAGACGTTAGCAAGAATGATGATAAGCTCTTGACAGGAAGGCTAGACGATAACAGCATCGTACATTTTGAAGGCGATGAGTCCTTGATTGGGCAGTTTTTGCAGGTTCGGATTGTTGACTGTAAGACGTTCTATTTGGTGGGGGAATTAATATAAAAGGGGTAGACAAACGTATTGTTCTGTAGGGGCGGATTCCATATCCGCCCGAGGTTTGGATAAAATTCGCGGGCGGATATGGAATCCGCCCCTACATCGTACAAATTAAAATGAGTAGGTAAATTTCATTGCAGTTGTAGGGACGACCGCCCTCGGTCGTCCGTACCCTGTACAAATACCTATAGCAAGAGGCAACCTCGGACGGTCGAGGGCAACCATCCCTACAAAATCACTATAAACAACAAACGAATCATAAAAGGAGAATGAATATGTCAATCTACACAGAAAAAGCAAAAGAACTAGGACAAATGATACTATCGTCAGACATGGCGAAAAATATGGCGGACGCATCAGCCGCATATGAATCCGATAAAGACGCCGTGACTCAATTCGAAGCGTACAAAGCGCGTGTAACAGAGTTTCAAGCGCAGCTCAGAGACGGCAGCAAGACCGAAGAAGAGTATAAAAAAGAGTCGGATGAGTTAAACGCGATTGCTGTCAAGCTTCGTGAGTATCCGCCTATCGCTGATATGATTACGGCGGAGACTGAGTTTAATGAGTTTGTTACCGAGATTATGAATGTGCTTCGGGTTAGTATTATGGGCGGCGTTGGTCAGGGTTGTGGTAGTGGTGGCTGTGGAGATAGTTGTTCGGGCTGCAAGTCGTCAAACTAATGAGTAAGCTCTATCGGAGGAACTAATTAATCTCGGTAACAAACTCATTAAAGAAAGCGTGGCTGGTCTATATGGGCGTGTGGTTTATACTCTATGATTCTCAAATACACAAGGGGAGATAGTGATCAGTAAGGAGATGGTTGAAAATTTAAAGCTATTGTTCAAATGAGTGACTTGTTGCTTTCAATGTGGAGGAAAGTAAATGAATATTTTTAATTGGATAGGAGATTTTGAAAGCATCATAGCCACGTTGACTGCTATTACTGTGGTGCTTGGTGCAGTTTTTCAACTAATCGCACTAATTAAGAGATTGTTGAATTATTTAAAAAGGACAAAGTTCATTAAAGGCATTTTACTATCTGATAAGCCACTTTCAATATCTTTTTCTGTAAGTAAAAATACTAAAGCAGATAGCATGTTTTTCCGCTATGATATGGTGACCATGGGGGCTGTTATTTCGATGAAAAAAATCATTGGCTTTTGCAATGAAATAAATAAAGATACATCTTTATTTACAGAGTCAGACCAAGTCAATTTTGATGAGATACATATAGGTGGACCTTCTTCAAACATACGTGTTAATAACTTAATGAAACGGTTTGAAAATAAGTTTTTTCTAGATACGCCTAAAAAAAACGAGTCAAATTATCGCAAGAGGAAATTAGGTTTATATTTCTTGAATTTTACGGAAACTTCTCAAAGATTCTCTTTTGGAGATGATAAGCAGCATAAATTCGAAATTGATGAAGAATTTTTGGATTGCGCAATATTTATTAGGATTTGCGAAGGCAGATCACAGCACATTATTTTTGGCGCATATGGCTGGGGTACATCTCAAGCTATTGAGTTTTTTACTATACATACAAAAACATTGTATAATTTTGCAAAAGAAAAGGGACGCCTAAATGAAAGTTATTTTTTTGTAGTTCCAATCCATAGAGTAGATGATGACTTTCGTTTTGATAAATTATATGATTTGACTGATACTATGTTTACTAAAGCAATTAAAGGGAATTAGTTCAACTTTCATTGCCCTATATTACTACTAACTAAATCAAAACCTAAACAGAAAGCGAGACCCAAAATGCCAAACACAAACTAACCCCAACCAAATCTCAACAACACACAAAAATAAAAGACAACAGCTATAAATACAACACAGATAACCAAAGAAGGTATAAAAATGAGTAATGATATAAAAAAAGACGATAAGTGGGAGTTTGAGGATTATGCTTTTACAATAACTGGTATAATTGTTGCGGTGCTTTTGCCTCTTCCTGAGATAATATATAATTTTCTTGGTATTCACATTTTTGGTGTAGGTATAAGCGAGGCGGCGGGTATGTTTTCCGATGGCTTAGAGTATGGCTTTGGTTTTAATCTACAGACCCTAACTCAGTTTCGTGCTTTATCTCCTATGCTGTTTTTGTTGACAACAACGATTGTTTTATTTCATGATGCGATTGTCGCAAGAAAAACAGGTGGATATACGGGTTCATTGTTTACACATACTTTTGAGTCTTTGTTTGAAGATGCAATTTATATGGCAATTACGACAATAATGGTGTATGGCGCAATACTATTTGGTGCAATATACGCCTCATGGTTGGGTGGTCCTGTTTCATGGATTTTATTTGTTTTCATATTTCCACTTGTAAGAAAAAAGGACGCCGATACCGATAATGAGGTCGATATGCCATGGCTCTTACTATTCATATTTATATTTGGGGTTATTGCAGAAGCAATTATAGGAACCTGGATTGCCTTCCCGCTTTCATGGCTTGCCATTTGCTCAATAAAACTTTTTACTATAATTCGAGACAAAAACTATTCAGTGGATACAATTTTTGACATGATATATCATGCTTTTATGGTTGTTCTTATAGCAGTGGGTATTGTGCTAGATTTTTGGATGGTATCATGGGCTGCATTTCCTATTGCATTATTCATTTGCTGGATATTAGGAAAGTTTGATAGATTTAAGAAAGTGAAGTCAAATGAGTGAACATAGTAACGATAATAAAATAAACTTTAAACACGAAAGTGAGAATCCATTTATGTCAGGTCAACTAACTCCAATGATGCTTCAATATACAGAAATTAAAGACAAGTACAAAGACTGCATACTTTTCTACAGACTGGGCGACTTCTACGAGATGTTTTTTGAAGACGCAGTCCTCGCATCGGAAGAACTCGGAATAGTTCTAACAGGTCGTGACTGCGGGCTTAGTGAGCGTGCGCCTCTTTGCGGTGTTCCTTTTCATTCTGCGGATTCGTATATTGCGAAGCTGGTGCAGAAGGGCTATAAGATCGCCATTTGTGAGCAGATGGAGAAGCCTGATAAAAACTCAAAAGTTCCTGTGCGCAGGGAGGTCGTGCGCGTTGTGACACCAGGTACTATGACAGATACGAACTACTTGGATGATGCTACCAATAACTATATTTTTTGCGCGTATGAGTGCGCGGATGGATTTGGCATTGCTTTGTGCGATATTAGTACGGGAGAGTTTATGACGAGCAGCTTTAGTGTGCTTGAGTCGAATGGGGTTATTGATGAGCTTGTTAAGTTTATGCCGTCGGAGGTTATTTTTAACGAGAGCTTTTCTATGAGTGAGGCTGTGAAAGGGCTTTTGCCTACGGCTACGGTTCATACATACGATTTATGGAATTTTGAATATGCAAATGCACTCAAGGCTCTTTGTGAGCATTTTAGAGTGGCGAATTTGAACAGCTTTGGCATTGAGGATAATATCCCCGCAATTGGCGCAAGCGGCGCGCTTATTGCATATCTGCACCAAACTCAGATGAATACAATGGATCATCTAAACACCATTAGGCTCTATACAAACAACGACTTCATGCCACTAGATGCAGCATCACGCAGGAACTTGGAAATATCACAGTCAATGAGGAGTGGAACGAAGAAAGGCTCACTTTTAGGTGTGCTAGATAAAACAACTACATCAATGGGGGCAAGGCTTCTTAAAAACTGGATGGAGCAGCCTTTGATTGACGCTATAGAGATTAATAAACGCTTGGACATGGTGGAGGAGCTTAAAAAAGACCAATTTTGCAGAGAAGAAATTAAGGACTGTCTTGGCAGTATTTACGATATAGAAAGACTCTTGAGCAAGATTGTTTATAAAAGCGCAAATGCAAAGGACTTAACCGCACTTAAGAAGTCGTTTGAGGTTTTGCCGTCTATTAAGGTCTTGATGGCTCAACTTAGTTCGGACTACGGTAGTTCGCTTTGTAATAACCTTGACCCGCTGATGGACTTACATAATATCATATACAAAGGCATCATTGACGATCCGCCGTTTAGTATACGCGAAGGCGGGTTTATTAAAAGTGGGTTGAATGAGACGCTGGACAGGCTTAGACATGTTAAGAATACTGCGTCTGACTTACTAAACGATTTTGAAGTGCGCGAAAGAGAGCAGACAGGGATTAAGAATCTTAAGGTCAAGTTTAACAAGGTCTTTGGTTATAGCATTGAGATTACGAACTCTTTTTTGGGCAAAGTGCCAGATAGATATATAAGACGGCAGACTTTAGCGAATGCCGAGAGGTATATTACGGAAGAGCTTAGGCAAATAGAAGATGACATATTAGGTGCGGACAGTAAAATAGTCGAGCTAGAATACGACTTGTTCGTGCAAATTAGAGATGAAATTGAGAAGAACGTACAGCGCATACAAAAAGCGGCGGGTATCATTGCGACGCTTGACTCTTTATTGTCTTTAGCAGAAGTTGCGCATTTGAACAATTATGTACGACCTGAGATAACCAATGATGGCGCAATATACATAGAAGGCGGTCGCCATCCTGTGGTCGAGAAGATGTCAAAAGCAACTTTCGTGCCGAATGATACTTTGATGAACCTAGGCAATAACCGCATGTCTATAATCACAGGACCTAACATGGCAGGTAAGTCGACATACATGCGCCAAGTCGCGCTCATTACGTTGATGGCTCAGTGCGGCTCTTTTGTTCCTGCGCAAAAGGCGAGTATCTCCATATGTGACCGAATATTTACGAGGGTAGGGGCATCGGATGACTTGGCTACTGGACAGAGTACGTTCATGGTGGAGATGTCAGAAGTTGCCAATATCCTTAATCAGGCAACTAAAAACAGCCTTTTGATACTAGACGAGATAGGCAGGGGGACAAGTACTTATGATGGACTGAGTATCGCGTGGGCGGTGCTTGAATATATTGCGAATCAGTCTAGGTTAGGTGCTAAGACATTGTTCGCGACCCACTATCACGAGCTTACAGAGCTTGAGGGAAATATAGACGGCGTGCTTAATTACAGAATGTCCGTGCGTGATTATAACGGTGACATCGTGTTCTTGAGAAAAATTGAGCGCGGTGCGGCTGATAGGAGTTATGGCATTCATGTAGCGCGGCTTGCGGGGATTCCGTCTGAGGTCTTGTACCGTTCGGAAGAGGTCATGATGCTGCTTTTGCATGAGGAGATGATTAAGAAGGGTGATACAGAAGGCGAAAGTGAGCCTGTTGATTATGGGAAAGTAGATAGAAAGGCAAAGCCGAAGACTCTTTCTGACAGTGATTGGCTTGTGCGCGAGCTTATAGCTTTGGATGTGGATGCTTTGTCGCCTCGAGATGCGCTTAGGACGCTTTATGAGTTTCGGGAGAAGAGTCGGGGGGAATAGAGGTTATGATAACTACTCATGTAGGAGCATACAAAATGCAAATAAGAAAAATCACAAAAACCGACGACTTTAACGCCATCTCACGCATCTACGCTCTAAGTTGGAAAGCTGCGTATAAAAATATCGTTCCACAACAGTTCTTAGACGAACTACCTGAAAACAGATGGGCGGATATACTAAAAAACAGCACCTATGACAACTTCGTCATGACCTTAGATGGCGAGTACATAGGCACTTCTGGAGTGTGCCCTGCAAGAGATGAAGACATGGCTGGCTGGGGAGAGATAATGTCAATTTATTTACTTCCAGAGTACTTTGGGAAAGGGTACGGGAAGCCGCTTTTGGATAATTCTATTTCTGTTTTGTCTGAGATGGGTTATGATAAAGTTTATCTTTGGGTGCTAGAGCAGAATGTTATGGCGCGACGGTTTTATGAGAAGAATGGGTTTGTTGTTTTGGATGAGAAAATGGAAAATGTTGGTGGTGTGGAGTTAATGTCTGTGAGGTATGGTTATGGACAAAATTGAAATCAGCCAAATAAAAAAATGGGCAGCCAACGAATCATTGATTGATGCAATCATTTTAGTGGGCTCTTATGCGCGAGGCACTCAAAAGCCTGATTCGGATATTGACTTAATTGTTATAACCCATGATAAAAGGCATTATATAAATAATCCTGAAGTATTTAGTTGTTTCGGAGAAATTGAAAAAATTAATATTGAATTTTATGGAGAGTGTACATCAATCCGAGTTTGGTATAAAAATGGTTTAGAAGTAGAATATGGCATGGTAACAAAAGCATGGGCTGAATTGCCGTTAGATTCGGGAACATCAAGCGTGTTATTAGATGGGTATAAAATATTGATTGATAAGAACGGTTTGTTTTTGCCTATTGTGTCGACTATATCTCCAACAATAGAAGAGGTGACCAAGTAATGACCAACCACAAAACAAAAATAATAGCAATAAGCGGAACTTCAGGCGGCGGGAAAACAACTACTGTTACCGAACTTCAAAAGCGAACTCCAAACTCCATAACATTATCCATCGAAGATAGTGACTACATAAAAAACAGCGGTATTGCTGACTTAGCGCAATGGGAAGAGGATGGCTGGGATGTTAGCCTTTGGAATTTACAGTCGCTTGCCGATGATATAGAAATGTTATTACAAAAGAACTACGATTATACTTTCTTCGACTATCCATTTGGATATATGCAAAAGCAAATAGCGAAGTTTATATCCCTTTCGGTTTATATTGACTCTCCGCTTGATGTGGCGTTGGCAAGACGTACTTTGAGAGATTGTAAGGATAAGTCTGCTGACGATATTTTAAAGCGGTTAGAATGGTACTTAACTAAACGACATTTGTTTGCCATCAGCAATGACTTTCAAAGAAATGATGCGGAGTTAATTATTGATGGATGTTTGCCAACAGACGATATTTGTAATTTGATTTTGGAGAGAGCTAAAATGCTGTGAGCATACCCTTATAAATAGAGAATCCTGTAAAAATAACTGCTAGACATTAACATGATAAACAAAATTAGGTTGCAATGCTTTTATAAAGTTACAAATACAGACAATTTGGGCGTTGCTGCAGGATGTCCACTATCGTCATTGCGGGCTGCGAGACCCGCAATCTCAATCTGTAAAGGTGATTATTAATGATAGAAAATGCTTACGTATATTTCAGTGGGTTGATTTAAGTGATGAGTGGTATGAGATTGTGGGTCAAGCCCGCAATGACGGGTAGGGCTACTATTTGCCAATGATACCGCCTAATATCAAGTTTGAGTGAGCTGAGTTTAGTTACACAACTGCTCCGTCGTCATTGCGGGCTG
>Ga0123355_10001719_pt1 | contig 30486 bp, 26 predicted proteins | sample TergutEmb28metaG_3_FD_89872 | JGI IMG/M metagenome (GOLD analysis project Ga0123355, IMG submission 89872) | Embiratermes neotenicus P1 segment gut microbial communities from Petit-Saut dam, French Guiana - Emb289 P1 | ecosystem: Host-associated > Arthropoda: Insects > Digestive system > Gut ... | reverse complement strand
GTGGCGAAGTTAACTAGTCTAACCCCATTATTATTACTATCCTGATGGAGACTCTCCTGTCCAATTGTTGGCTTGAAAATATTCTCTCTCCCCACTTTTGGATTAACACGTTCACTGCCATAGTTGACCTTAGTCAGTTTAATAATTCATGCTTAAAATCGCCAGCGTCGACCTTAGTCGATCTAATTTTTGAATTGCGCTCTTTCAGCTTAAACTAGCTGACTTGGTGGGAAACTTGTACAGCAGCTTCAGTATATCTAGCTGACATTATCTTTATCCTTTTTATAGCTTATTATGCTTACATTGTGATATAATAGACCTGTGTTTATCCTTATACTCAGAGGGAGAGGGGGCTGTCTGTGGCTGCAGTCTATAAAGAACCTTTTATATGGGAAGTCATGTATGTGTGATAGTTTATACTTCTCAGTGCAACATGGTATCTAGGAAAAGAAAAACAGTTGGATTTAGAACTGAAGAAGAATTAGCTGATGCAGTGAATGAAATTGTAAATGACAGTGATTCAGATACAGATAATATTCCCGAATTTTCAAGTAGTGAAGAGAGTGAATCTGAAAGTGCAAATGAGAGTGATAATGAGAGAAACATTTCAACACTGGGCCCTAGCTATAAACAGATAAATGTTACCCCAACTACAGGGTTTTCTAAAAATGATCATCAACCAAGAATACCACCCTTTGTAGACAATCCAGGCGTGCAGTTTGCAGTTGAAAATGAAACAGATGTGATGACTTATTTTGACCATTATATTCCTCCTGAACTCATTGAAACAGTAGTTGACCAGACAAATTTATATGCACAACAACAGATCGCAAAAATGCCTTGCCCCGTTACAAAACAAACACGTAGTGAAGAATGGAAACCAGTAACAGTAATCGAAATGAAAAAATTCCTTGGCTTGATTTTTGTAACTGGTATAGTTTGTAAACCAAAATTAGAAATGTATTGGTTAATGAGACTAATTTTTCAGACTCCCGTATTTCCACAAAAAATGTCTATAAACAGATTTCAGCTTATCCAAAGGTACCTTCGCTTCATTGATAATAATGCAGCAGGAACAAACGAAGATCTTTTGTACAAAATCGTACCATTTTAGACATTGTTGTAAATAGTTTCAGAACTAATTATTTACCAGATAGGGAAATTTCTCTTGATGAAGGTACGCTTGGTTGGCGGGGTCATTTGTGATTTCGTGTGTATAACCCAAGCAAAATTTCAAAGTACGGCATACTGGTACAGATGGTTTGTGAAAGTTCAACTGGATATATTTCTAACTTGCAAATTTATGATGGTAAATGTGCACCTTTGATTGAAACAGTGGGTTTTCTACTCAAGCCTTATGAAGGGAAGGGTTATCACTTATACCAAGACAGTTATTACAATAGTCTCCATCAAATGAATGAATTATTATAGAAATTAATTAGAGTCTGTGGAACAATCAGAGTGAATTGTGGGTTACCGAAAGACATGATAGAAGAGGCAAAAAAGTTGAAGAAAGCCGAGGTCACTTTTCGTAGGAACCAGGAAATACTACTCATCTCACACCAAAAGAAGAGGCTTGTAAATATGATTTCAACACTCTATACAGCTGAAGTAATTGAAAGAACAGGCAGATGAACGGGTGTGGCAAAGAAGAAACCTAAATGCATCATAGATTACAACACTCATATTCACGGTGTTGATACAGCAGACCAGTATCTGGCTCACTACCCGTTCATTTGTAAAACTGTCAGGTGGCCTAAGAAAGTATTTTTCTGTCTTCTCCAGTGTTGCTTTTTCAACAGTTATGGTACCTTTTCAAAGAATAATCCTAATTCCCACAAATCGTTCCTAGATTTCATGTTAGATATCACAGAAAATCTGATGCACACATCAGATGCTGTATCTGATGAGTCACAAAGCTCGAGTTCAACACCTACACCTACTCCAACAAAACGTGCCCCAAAAAATGACCCCCCTGGCAGGCTTGATGGAAAACTAAAGAATCACAAACTGGTCCATATTCTACCCATAAATAATTATAAAACGCCAACACGAAAATGTCGAGTGTGTGTGCGAAAAAATATCAAGAAAGAAACTAGGTTTCTCTGTGCTCAGTGTGGTGTTCCTCTGCATCCAGAAGGCTGCTACATACGATACCACACGCTGAAACATTACTGAAGGTATGTTCTAAATTTCAAGTCTTTATCTCATATAGTTTTCGTGTAATTATTCTTTTACTGAATTCATGAAGGAAGGGGCTGTGGACCCTCTGAATGGCTGGCATTTTAACGCCCGTGGGTATTTAAATAGCCGGCAGCAAACGTGTTAAAATCTCTTAGTAACATTTTAATATGATATTTCGGGAAGTGATCGAACACCTGCTCTAATTCCTCATAAAAACTATCTTTTGACTCATCCCTTTTTTCCTCACTTGGTGCATACACATTTACAACAATGATATTATGCCAGTGACCTCTCAGCACTATATATGACAACCTATCGCTAACAAACTGTACTCTCTTCACTGCTGATACTATTCTACGGTGTACAAAAAACCTGTTCCCAATTGATGATTATCATTTCCTTTTCCGTAGAAAAAATCATAATCCCCTTCTCTTACTGTGCCCCCTTTGCCCCACCTGACCTTCTGCACATCCACTGCATCTAATTTATATCTCCATAATTCCCTCTCCACTGCCTTAAGGGACCCTGCCCTATAAAGGCTCCTAACATTCCACGTACCTAGTTTCATACCTCTTTGTATGTTGTACGATGATTCCCCTAGAAACACTCCTCCCTGGAGATCTGAGTGGGGGAGTAGTTTACCTCCGGATTGTTTTGTCTTCAGAGGAATCATCCCGCCTTACAGGCTGCAAACAGAACTTTGAAGTCCCACATGCAGCCTGCAGACCATATTTTGCTCTTCATTATGTTAACAGTGTTTGCTTGACCCAAACAAGTATAGACAGCACATAGTAGGAATCTGTCATTCATAAGCTTTACTACTTTTTGTTTAATATAATTTGAAATGCTCAAAGGCTGCAGAAATAATTTTGAAGGGTCAAATATGGTGGAAAACCATGTGTTAGGTTAGACAGGAGGCTTTTGAAACTTCTGATTCCTAAGCTTTATTACATTTTTACTGAATATCATGGATATTCTTTAAGAGCATGTGACACCAATTCTGGTCCTATGATGAGGGCTAATGTCATATTTCTTTGCACTGGTTATCACTGGATATTGTTTTGTGTCATAGTACCTGAGAAGGACACTGCTGGAAATCTCAAGTCAGTTTCCATGGAAACGCGAGAAATTTTGGAAGAGCTGAATAGAGATTACAAAGCTCCAGAGATCAAGGAAGAAGAAAGGAAGGTTGCTGACAAATTCAATGCTGTGAGTGAATTTGAAATGTACATAAATTGTGAAGTGGCTGTAAGATATGCCATTTGAAAAACTATGGTAGCAGCCAAACAACACTTTATTTTTTCTTTCCACTTTTCCGATCTGTGGCTTGTAATCATTAAAAAAAAAAAAGGTAAATCAGTCCCATTACAGACCCGAGGTGCCCAGAGGGTTCCAGGAAGTTAAGGTTCCCAGATTACGTAACAATGGCCCAGGATGGTGGTAAGGTCAGCTTTATGCACCGGCCGCTTTTACCCCCGGGGCCATAGTTCGATTGGAAGGATTATGTCATTGAAAAATTCCAATCACACCATCTGGAATCGAACCAGTGACCTTCCAATTTGTAGCACAGCACATTAACCACTGTGCTACAGCGGTCCCTTTGTAAACAGTAATGACTGTAAATATTACATGTCCCAGAAAAATGAAAGTAATCCCAGTTCTGGGGTTCGCTTGCTAAAAGGAAAATACTGAGTTTTTCAACTGTTTTGTATAAGATATATGTGTAATACAAAGCATAAACTTCAGTTACAGAATTGAATTTTGAGGATTATCTGAGTGCCTTCCTTTATCTGTTATCTCACACAGAGTTACAGCACTAGAATGTGGAAAATGTCACTCCAGCTCAAGTAGTTAGATACACGTGTCCCATAAATCCTAGTAAGCAAGATGTGGAATAAGTGATGGTACTAAATATATATCATTCAGATAGAATATACGTGCCATCTCATCTGCTGTAGGTGGAAGACTACAGCTCTTTTTGAGTCATACTTTTTGTTGCTGATTAATGATGTGATTCCTAGTTTTTCAGTTTTTGTAAATAAATTTGCTTATTTTTTAATCAGTTAATTACTCCAATACTTTGCACTCCCAAGTCGTTGGTTGTCTAGCACAGTGACTGTTGCGTTTTTAAATTGCTGACACAAAGCGAATTTGCTTTGTACCTTGGCGTGTGTGAGAGAGAGAGAGTATGTGTGCACATGCGTGTGTGCGAGCATGTGCGAGTGTGTGTGCGTGCGCAAGTGTGTGCGAGTGTGTGTGTTCATGTGTGCGAGTGTGTGTGCGCGCGAGTGTGTGTGTGTGTGTGTGTGTCTCGCATAGTTGAGTAGTTGAAGACTTCTTTCCGACAGGTAGACTGGCATGTATATTACCATCAGACTCAACATACATTTAATAATATCATCAATAAATGCATTTATTGATTGACATGTGGTGGGAAAAAAATGTAAGCAGCTGTCATTGTAGTCAGATATTGAAAATTCGTTTTGGATGTTGATTATTGGAGCAGATTAAATCAAAACAGGTTGTGGCCGCATAAACATGGCTTGTGCAACCCAGTAGGTGAACTAGTTTGTCTCTTAGGGTGACAGAATTTATGGGAAAAGTCAGGAAACAGCAATAAAGTACTTCAATGACCGCATTTTAGAAAACTGACTAAGTCTGTTATTATGAGTATTTTATGTTATAAGTGTGCTGTCCTGGGAGAAGGGGTTGATCTTGCCAGAGAATGTGGCAAGCTTATGCTTCAGTTAGAGCTGAAGGTACTCTTAAGTTAGTGCTGCTCTTTATAGGCAGGTGTGCATTAAACACTGTGGGAGGTCTGAAGGAGATGAAGGAAGAGAAGATTGTAATGAAGTAATGGTCCACAACATACAAATTCTTAGTATCTATACAGTATGTTTAGAAACAGGTAAAATTGCATTGCACTCAGAATATGTCTTTTAGTGTGACTGGGTTGTATTACAGTTGAAAATGTGCTTTTACTATATTGTCTGTATTTTAATGTAATTTATATATGTCTGTATATGAATCAGGCACATTATTCAACTGGAGCTGTGGCGGCAGGCTTCACATCAACAGTTCTTGCACCAGAAACAAAACATGAAGCAGCTATTGTTGAAGAGGACCTGGTTCGATATGAGAGAGTCAAGAAGAAAGGTACATATAATTAAGTACATACTTATGGCTGGATAACTTCATTGTTTTTAAATTTAATATAATGTTATTCTACCAGAACCTGTATACTACTTTACTATTGGATTTAGACATCATTAAAACTTACCTCTCATATCCTGAACACCCATTCTAGGTCTTCTTTAAGTTTTTTTTAATGTTGTATCTGTCATAATTCTCTTTCTTATCCTATAGCCACATGACCTGTTACTAAAATTTAAATTCATAGATTATATAAAGTAGGGATGCATTTGTTGCAGATACATGAACGGATTGCTTGAAAGACATTTGATGTTGCTAGCTAGTCTGAGGCTGTTTATACAACCTGACATAAACATGAAACATACATCATGAAAATGGGGTAACAGTCTATAGTCAAAAATACATTTCAAAGCTCAGCATTTGGCAAAGATTGTATGTAGTGAAAGAGCTTGTATTCATACCCAAAAGGCATTTCAGATTATTTGAATTCTTTTGCATTAGGTGGACCAGTTATTTTGTTTCTTTAGCCTGCATTTATTTTTGTGGGATATCATGAAGAAAATATGTTTTCTGTGCCTAAGCAACAGGGTGCAGAGGCATGGAGGAAGGATAGATGTAAGGAACGACACATTATAGACCTTCATTGTAATGATGGCGAATGATCACTTTCATGCACCAGCCACGTAAAGCCTAGGGAAAGAGACCTTGATATGTTATTGACTGTAAGCTAAATAATTTCTTCTACTACTTGGAATCAAATTATTGTCATTCAGCCACTTTAGAAAACACCTGTCTAGCTCATATTGTTCATAGTCCATTTTACATAACATAGTACATAATATCGTAGTATAAAAGAATTAAATTTAGTGGTTTTGTTAATTAGGTTGGTTATTTCCAGGCTATGTACGATTGGTTACTAATTTTGGACCCCTCAATTTGGAATTATATTGTGATGTATTGCCCAAGACCTGTGAAAATTTTCTGAAATTGGCCCAGAGAGGTTATTATGATGGCATCAGATTTCACCGGTCCATCCGTAACTTCATGGTTTGTAACATTAAACATTTTCATTTATTACAACTGCTTAACTGTGTAAAGAATTATTTATCTGGAATAGCTGGTTGCCGTTGAACCACAAAATAAAATCCTGTTTGGTTTAAATAGCAGTGGCTTTACATTCATTACCAGGTATATAAAATACTGAATTTTCTTGAATTTGCCGCACGCACTTTTTTCTTAAGCCAGGTTTCCATGTCTGGCATATTTGGTAAACATCTATCATGTGTGGGTACTCTCCATATTGTGGGAATGATGTATTTTTATAAATATTGGCCACTTGTCTGTTTTATACCCCCTGTCAGTAAAATAACAGAAGCCGAAGGAATTAGTAGTGTTTAATGTAGACTTGATTGACTTGTTGCATTACCACAACTCATTTATGTGGGGCCTATCTGGCACCTTGTGTTGGCTAGCATATTACATAGATCAGAGGTTCTCAAAGAGTGTGCCACAAGTTCAGCCAGGTTTGCCAAGGAATATTGAATGTTATGTTATTTCAAGTAAACGAAAATTTTAAATTAGATTATTTAAAAAAAATTTTACTTACACATATTACCGAGGAAGTATAGTATTCACAAATTAATTATCCTCCACTTCTCATGTGCATGCATCTCCAACTCGCGTAATGTTCCCAACTGTAACATTCAGTGTGCTGTGATACTTCATGGCAAAGAATAAGAGATTACTTTAATGCCTATGTTCAAATCACATTTTCGGTGTTCTTTACAAATTAAAAGAGGATGCCTTATGTGGTGACCCAATCTGTCACCTAGTGTCAGTGACCAAAATGTTTATTGAATTGGTATGAAATTTGATACAGCAGTTCTTTACGAAACTTATTGAGCAAACCTGAGTACCCTGAAAATTGGCAAAGTGAAAGGCCTATTTTACACATGGGCATAAGTGAAATTCTGCCTGTGTTGTCTAAATGTTCTGGCTGGCTTGAATACAGTTCAGGGAGGAGATGTCCACAAAAATTTATTGAGTGATTGCAAGTTTTGTGAAAATTGGTGAAGTAAAAGCCACACTTTATGTAGGGACATAAATAAACTTAAAGTTGTACTTTTCACATTTATTATTCAATTTGGGTGAAATTTAGTGTAAGGGATCTACACATAATTCTCTTAAGCACAGGCAATTTTCATGAAAATAATCACATTGAAGGCCATATTCCTACTGACATACATGAAATAACATTTATGCTTGTATTGACTGTCTGTGCAGTGTCTCCTCCATACCTCTGTCACTGCAAGTTCCATCATTATTCCTTATTTTGCTGAGGTGTGGTGACATTTCATAAGTTCCATTACAGCTGTAATGGTACTTACCAGCAGGGGCAGGTTCCCACTGCCATACATTAAAAACATCCCATTCCTTTTACATTTTTTTAAATCAAAAACCATCATTCTGGAAATACTGTGGTCATGAACAAAAATTATTAACAATTTTTTCAGTAAAATGACACTTGGGGGGAAAGCTGATATTAATTGGTGACTGCTGTTTCACATGTTAGAATAATTTTAATTTCAACAGTATAGATAGCAATGAAATGTATGCTCTGGTTTGCTGTTGTAATGCTTACAGATTCAGGGTGGTGATCCCACTGGCACTGGAGAAGGAGGTGAATCAATCTGGCAAAAACCTTTTGAAGATGAGTTCAAACCAAATTTAACTCATAGTGGTAGAGGTGTACTGTCGATGGCAAATTCAGGACCCAATACAAATCGATCTCAGTTGTAAGTTATATTTATCCCAGATCATCACATTGACTTGAATTTTATTATGTTTTTAACACTGCAGTTTGTATTCATCCACTGTCCTTAGTATTTTGGAGAGTGGACAAATCAGCAATAGCTGGAAACAGAGTCTGGTGGCATTGCCTTGTTTAGGCCCTATTCTCCAGTGAAATAAAAAGAATTGACCTGACTTGACTTGACTTGACTTGACTTGACTTGGAAATGGACAGGATTGCAATTTCTGCACTTTGTGTTTATACTTGGATAGTACATTTTGTAACCTCATTGTATGAGGAGAATAAATTGGAATTGTAACCTAGCAGTAAAAAGCCTTTACATTTACCTTCTTGCATTCGTTATAGGAAGAATATGAAGAAATATATTCACTGAGTAGAAGAAATGGTTGCATACAAGTTACAAATTTATTGTTATTTTTATACTGTGTTGCATCTGTAATAAGTGGGTCCCTGTCACCACGGCATGGTGAGGAATGGCCTCCAATATGGAGGGTAGCTGCGAATATAATGAATAAGCAGCCACAGACAGCCGACAAGGGTTGGTCCTTTGGCTTGGGGGTTGGGTGAGGTGCTAACAACTCCTCTCCTTAAAAAAGTTTCATGTTATGAAACAAACTGGTGCCATGGACCTGGACTGTTCCATTGGTATAACCTTGGCATTGGAAAAGGGATATGAAACTCAGTACTTGGAATGTTAGGAGCCTGTGTAGGGCAAGTTCCCACAATAGTAGCCAGGGAATTAACAATGTATAAATTAGATTTAGTGGATGTGCAGGAAATTAGGTGGGACAAAGGGGGCGTGTTAAGAGCAGGGGATTACAATTCTTTCTATGGAAATGGAAATGAAAATCATCAACTGGGAACCGAATTTTTTGTATACCACAAAATAATATCAGGAGTTAAGAGAGTAGAGTTTGTTAGTGATTGTGTCATACATCGTTCTGAGAGGTCACTGGTGTAATATCATTATTTTGAATGTGCATGAACCAGGTGAGGAGAAAAGTGATGATTCAAGAGGCAGTTTTTATGAGTAATTAGAGCAGGTTTTCGATCATTTTCCTAAGTACCATGTGAAAAATCAGATTGGGATTGAGATCTCAAACAAGTTTGCAGCTTTGGAGAACTTAAATTGGACATAAATAGGGCTTGGGAAAACATTAAAGAAAATATCAAAATATTAGCTAAAGGGAGTATGAATTGAAGCAGTGTATGCCATGGTTTGATAAAGAATTTTCACAATTTTTAGATAAAAGAAAACAGGCTAAAATGCAGTGGTTACTGGATCCAAATCAAGGCAATGTGGATAATCTAAACAATGTAAGACATGCAGCTAGTATACATTCAGGAAAATTGATGAACTCGAAACTAACAGTAAGGCATATAATATCAGACTTGTATAGGGGCATCAATGATATGAAGAAGGTTTACCAGCCTAGCATTAATATAGTATGGAATGAGAAGGTTGTTTTGATTACAGACAGTCACAGTATTTTGGCTAGGTGGAGGAACCATTTCTGTCAGCTGTTCAGTGTGCATGGGTTTAGTGATGTTAAGCAGACAGAAATACGCACAGCAGAACCATTGTTGCCTGAGCTGAGTGCCTTTAAGGTTGAGATGGCTATTGAAAAGCTAAAAGGATCACCAAGTACTGATAAAATCCCAGCAGAATTGATTAAGGCATGGGGCAGGACAATTCACTCTGCGATCCATAAACTTATTAATTCGGTTTGGAATAAGGAGATATTGCCTGAGGAGTGGAAGGAGTTGATCATTGTACCTATTATAAGAAGGGTGATAACAGATTGTAGTAATTATAGAGGCATTTCACTTTCGTCAACTCCGTGCAAAATTCTGTCCAATATCTTGCTTTCAAGGTTAACCCCATACACAGGAAATTATTGGGGATCATCAGTGCGGATTTTGATGCAACAGTTCAACTACTGATCATGCATTCTGCATTCGTCAAATACTTGCGAAAAATTGAGAATACCATGAAGCAGTGCATCAGCTATATTTAGACTTCAAGAAAGCTTATGATTCAGTAAGGAGGAAGGTCTTGTATAATATTCTCACTGAGTTTGGTATTCGTATAAAACCGGTTAGGCTAATAAAACTGTGTCTGAATGAAACCTATAGCAGAGGCCAGATAGGCAAGAATTTGTCTGACATGTTTCCTATTAGGAATGGTTTGAAACAAGGAGATGCTTTATTGCCATTGCTTTTCAACTTTACTTCAGAGTATGCCATTAGGAGGGTTCAGGAAAACCAGGATGGCTTGAAATTAAGTGGTACTCATCAAGCTTTTGGTTTATGCTAATGATGTTAATATGTTGGGCGGAATTGTATGTAGTATAGAGAAAAACACGGACGCTTTTGTAGTCGCTAGTAAGGTAGTAGGTCTAGAAGTAAATGCTGATAAAACTAAGTACGTGGTCATGTCTCGAGATCAGAATGTGGGATGAAGTCACAATATAAAAGTTGATAATAGCTCCTTTGAAAGGGTGAAAGAGTTCAAATACTTGGGAACAACCGTAAGAGATCAAAATTCTATTCAGGAAGAAATTAAGAGCAGGTTGGAGTCAGGGAATGCTTGCTATCATGAGGTGCAGAATATTTTGTTTTCCAGGTTGCTATCTAAAAATACAAATATTAAGATGTACAGAACTATAATTTTGCCTGTTGTTTTATATGGATGAGACAACTGGTTGCTTACATGGAGGGAGGAATGTAGGCTGAGGTGTTTGGGAGTAGGGTGTAGAGGAGAATATTCGGACCTAAGAGGGATGAGGTAACAGGGAAGTGGAGAAAACTATATAATGAGGAGCTTAATTGTCTATACTTCTCACCCCATATTGTTCGAGTGATAAAATCCAGAATAATGAGATGGGTGGGGCATGTAGCACATGTGGGTAGAGCAGAGGTGTATGCGGGGTTTTGGTGGGGAAACCGGAGCGAAAGAGACCACTTGAAATACCCAGGCATAGATGGGAGGATAATATTAAGATGGATATTCAGGAAGTGTGATGTAGGGGCATGGACTGGATTGATCTGGCTGAGGATAGAGACAGGTGGTGGGCACTTGTGAATGCAGTAATGAGCCTTCAGATTCCATGAGATGTGGGGAATTTCTTGATTAGCTTAGAACCAATTAGCTTCTCAAGAAGGACTCTGCTCCATGGAGTAAGTATACTGTGTTGTGTAGATAGGTGAAGTATTCCTCTTCTGCAGCTTCATCACATTTCGATCATGCCGACATTTGGATGGAAAGCACACTGTTTTTGGCCGTGTTGTTGGAGGATTGGACACACTTACATCCATGGAACGAGTTGAAACTGACAACAAAGATAGACCAATAGAAGATATTGTTGTGGAGAAGGCACAAATATTTGTGGACCCCTACCAGGAAGCTGATGAACAGGTACAGTTATGTTCTCCTTTGCCATAGTGTCATTGTTTATATAGCATGTTGAGGACTTGACTGTTGGACAGTTTGTTGACCACACTGACATGCAAGATTTCATGTTTCTGCCTGAGGTCTTCACTCTTCTGAGATGTTACACAGTGTTGGTTACTAGTCAGTTACGAACGTTGTGGGACAGCGTATCAGTCCCATTTCCAAAGTCAAGCAGTCCAGCAAGACTGGCCTGCTAGATTTCCAACAAGACTGGCCTGCTAGATTGCTTGACTGCTTGGCCCTTGAAGATTGGACAAATAGTGTTCCTAACCATGTTGTATGTTAGAAAACTGTGCGCTCTGTAATATGTAGTTTCTCTCTATTCTTTTCCTTGCTGTGTATGAAGCCCAACCATATTTATCAGTCACTTCTTATTTTGGTAGTTAATGGCTGAAAGGGCAGAAGAAGCAAAGAAGAAAGCTGATGAAGAGGAAATGGCAAATAACAAACAACAGTCTCGGAGCATGAGTGGTCGTCTTACAGTGTTTCGGTCTGGAGTGGGTAAATATATTAATATGGAGGCTTCCAAACAGTGAGTATTTTATGTTTATTTATGTAAGTTCATTCAGTTAATTTAAAGATTAATAAATATTTATGTGGGCTAGAATAGCGTAGTTGGTATAGCAACTTTACTGGCTGGACTGTCCAGGGATCAAATCCCAGTGGGAACAAGGTCTTCCTGCAGCTGTCCAGACCAGCCTTGCTTTCCACTCAGTCTCTTATACAATGGGTACTGGGCCATTCCTGGGGGTAGAGCGGTTGTTGCATGGCGTTAACCACCCACCCCCATCTATCTGTGAGATTAAAGAAGAGTATAATTAAACTCTGCCTGCGTGGCTTCATGGCAAGTTACAGGGTGAACTTTACTTAATGAATATTTATAACAGGTAACATGTTATTAGTGAGTTGGTGACCTGCAGTGGGTATGTCCTCCACTTCCTTCCTTCTCAGTTCAGCTGTTTGTGGTATTTTAACATTTTAGGCAAGGTTTTTGTGTTACATGTCCAAGTTTTTTTAATGAAGTTGTGTCTTAATTCAAGTGTGCTTTGTATATTTAAAATTTCAGTGTTTAATTATTTTTAAATCCAGTAAATGGAACATTGCAGATATGAAGTATGAGTCCATGTGAGATTTGCATTGGATAGAGGAGCAGTGGGACAGGTTTTTCTTTGAGCACTTCAATTTTTTGATGTCAGTATTATTCCAGTTCTCCCTGCATACATTCATTTATTAATAGGTCATGGATAGTGCATAATTTTAGCATTTGACATTGTCATTAAATAAACAACTTCTGTGTCTGTCTGTCTGACATGAAACAAGAAAATAAACATGGATAGTGAATGTGTATTTTTCATGTGGGTAGTGCATTGTAACTTGCCAGACTGCTCATGCACATTATTTCCACTTCATTGTGTATCATGATTGCAACTGCAGATTATGGTTGAGTGACAGCTCTGAAGGCAATGCAAGAAGTTCTTAGACTGTACATGTAACCTCGCTTTAAAATCATATGATGGCCACAGAACGTCATTGAGTAGGCTGCCAGAATCCTATTGTTGTTCCCCATTCAGCCCTCATGTGTTTTATTATCAAGTACAGACCATTATTTTATGCACAGAAGTGTGCATTGACAATTTTTAAAAAATATTATTAATGAGAACATTGAATAAAGTATTTTACATGACTAATGTACAACACCTGCAAGAAGCAGTGCAAAAGAAACAGCAAGAACCTTGGTGGGAATGCAGGTAGTTTCTTCATCACAACAATGCTCTAGTACATGTAGTGCTCTCCTTTCAGTTGTTTCCCCAAAAAACAAAACTTCACTGGCTTGACAGCCTCCTGTACAGCCCTGATCTCTCTCCAGTGGACTCTTTCCTGTTTACAGTATTAAAATGTAGTTTAAAAGGTTGTCATTGTGAGACAATATAGGGAATACAAGAAAAGTCACTAGAGCAGGTACCCATATTTCTTCAGATTTTATTCAGAAATTTTGAGTGGTGGGGGTGAGGCACATCATTGGGATCTTTGTGCTGATGCAGCATAGGACAATTTTGAAGGGAATAATATTTTGTGAAATTCAATTTATTTTGTATTGCTTCATATTAGAGAGTTCATGGGTTTAGTTGTAGGCCAGGAGATGACCTATCCTCATTGACTTTTTATAGTTGTTTTCAGCCTTTCCTGGTAAATGCTGTGGTAGTATCTGTAATAAGCCATGACCAGTTCCACGTACATCCCTTCCCCAGTTCAGTGTTCACATTCTCCTTTTAGCGTACTCATGGAGTGAAAGAGCGTTGTTAAGTAAACAAAGAAACCAAATCAGTGTCGTGTTTATTCAGAACATGAATTCTGTCATGTTTTACTTAATTTAGGTTATTTCATAATTTTGCAGGGCAGGATGTTCTGATGCAATTCAGGAATCTCCTGTGAAGAAGAGAAAAAATGTTGGGTATGAGTTCGGTAATTTCAGTAATTGGTGACTTGAAAATTATTTTGTGCTTGTACATTCTGTTCACCTTTGTAATTAGTATCTGAGATCTTTGTTGTATACATTGTAGAACACTGTATTTAATCATTGAAAACTTGTATTCGTTTAATATTTAATATATTGAAATAATCTTCCACAAGATCTACCATACATTGTTTCTTGACTGTGTACATATGTTGTGTTGAACGCAATCAAAGTACACTATAATGAGAATTCATATAAGTATGAAGAACTGGTACTGTGGTGAGTACTCACTGTTAGCAGTTTATGTTCTGGATTGTCTGCAGTGCTTTATGACAAAGGATGAAGGTGTTGCAAGATATCTGTTGTAATGAATGTATAAACTAGTCTATAGTAGGGTCTGACTTATTTCTACTGAGGGTGGGTTTTTGTCATTGTTTAGTGTTGCTGTCTGTGTGAATTAAGAAAGGGCTGTATTTTTGTCAAGTGACTTTAATAGATTTTTTATGTTAAGTGTGAATGTTATACTTTTATTGTATTGATGTGTGGTTCCTTTTTTGTACATTGCAGTACGTCCATTGTGTTTTTGTGTCACCATATATGTGTGTCCTGTGTTCAGAATATGTGTGGCAAAACTGGATGTATGTTTGTTGTACTTCATTGCATTAAATTATTCTTTTAATTCAGTTTGAAACAATTATCTTTTTAGGCCACCATATGAAAAAGAACATTCAAAAACACTCCATTCTGCATTGCTGTTTCCAAATTTATTGCTTTACTTTCTTTTCTGTATCTTGAAGCCTTCAGTTATAATTATTTATTCGAAAGGCTATTTTTATTGCAATGTCTTTTAAAATTCTAGTTATGGAATTTTTTGTCTTTCATTTTTTGTTCAAGCTGAGCAGTTGTTTCTGCTTTGTTGTTACTTCCTTTTAGTGTGAATTTGGTAAGTTGTGCTTATTTTCTTCATGAGCATCAATTGCGTTTTGATATTTTAGGGGGTGGTGATATTGATTTTTCTTTTAAAATATTCACTATTATTAGCCTCTCTTTTGCCCATCTTGGTCTTGTCCATTCTCTTGGTTGAGTGAATACACAGAGTAAAGATGTATTAGGCTATGAAAATAAAACAACTGTGTTAGCTTTATGTTAGTTGTGTTAGTTATCAAATACAACATGATGCGTAAGTATTGAAGTCATGTGCTCAGCCATAATAGGTCATACTGCACAGGATTAAGTGCCTCAGCTGTTTCAGCAAAATACTACACAGGTAAGGAAGAGAACAACAATTTTTTGTTCACAGTTCACTTTATTATTCCAGATGCTTTTGTCAAAGAATGAATGGAAAGAAACATTTGAAAAGAATTGATCAGTTTTTGCTTTGAATTGTCTATTTTGGACTGTTGCAGCCTTTCTTAGGACTGACAGTTGCACTGCTAAGCCACTAGTGTTTGAAGCCTTCTATGACCTTGGCTGCCAAGCCCCATGCTGAATTACCTCACAGTACTCTTATGCATTTATATCTGGATCTGTGCTTGTTTTCCATTATAACTATGTAGCATTAGAAGATAACTGTACATATTTCTAAGTTTTTTTTTTTTTTAATGTGAATTGTTCTAAACTGAAACAGCTGATCCACTGGGAAATTATAATTAATTTGAGCAGTAGTGAATGTTAGGCAGGGCAAGAACTTGATGTAATGACAGCAAGAGAGCAGTATGTGGCTGCTTGTTTACAAAATCTGGCACATGAATTGAAAGGATGTTTGTCAGGATGTGTTAGAACAGGGATTGCCGACTTCAGTAGGTTGCTTTCAGATAATTTTGAAATTTCAAGCTATAAAGAGGATAAGCATTTTATTCAAGATTTAAGGTTGTCACTGTTGTTGCTGAAGATTCAGGCCTTCTTGGATGTGATGCTTCTTGTCTGGTGAGTATTTCCTAGTGTTCCTAAGGTTCATAATGCCTTTGTCTTGTGAGTCAAGTAGTCCAAGCATGGAAATACATGATGTGTTACACTCAGCCAATGACACAGTGTTGCATCCCCAAAAACCTGAGTCTCTGGTATTTTAATTAGAAGTAAACAGTCATAATGAATACTTAATATGTTTAATAACAAAATCTGAACATATAACTATTGAATGTAAAACTTTATTTCATTATTTTGTCTTTGCTTATGGATGTTGTGCATTACCATGCAGGAATAGCAAACCTTTTTGAGCTATAGGTCAGGTGCTAAAAGTAACTTTAAATCACAAAATCTTTGACAGTGGAATGATCCACATTCCATAATTGGTAAATTATAAGCGGATGGAATGTGCAGAATGAACTGGTGGACAACATGTTTGAGAATAATGGCTTAGAATATGATTGGTATTGCTAGTGTAGCACAGTTGGTAAGAGAGGTAACTGCTAATACTTATCCCAACACTATTCAGTTCCATAATTTCAGTCCTAAATTGATTAGAAATGACAATGTATGGCAGTACCAGGTTGAGAAAATAAATTGCTTATTTCTAAACATTGCAAAGACTGCATATCATGGACCTGTATTATCTTTGCTCCTCACCAAGTAGTATTTAGATGATCAAATCAAGAAGAATGAGATGTGTCTTGGAGAGGTGCATATAGGATGTTGGCAGGGAAGGCCGAGGGAAAGAGCTCACTTGGTAGACGAAGGCATAGATGGAAAAATTAAAAATTTGGGGGGGGGGGGTTTATGGACTGGATGGGTCCTGCTTAGGTCAGGGACATGTAGTGGCTGTTGTGAATGTGATAATGAATCTCTGGGTTTCATAAAACATGGAGTATTTCCTGACGACATGTTAGCTTGGGAAGAAGGACTCTGCTGCATGGAGTTGAAAGGCTATAACCATTTCATTTATTCTCGTTTTGCTTATCAGACACGCAGGCGTTACACCTTACAGTTATACATTTTTCGTTACTTAAGTGCAAGAAATCACAGGTGCGATGTACAAAATAAAATTGTTTATCGTAATACAGTAGAAGGAGGAGTTTCTACGCGATGAACGAAATATTTCCGTAAATACTACAGTGTGCATGTTTTAAGACACCCAGGGCTTTTTTTTTTATTTTTAATTGAGAGGTCATGATTAGTACTTCATGTAAAAACGTCGCTGCACATTGGCAGGAACACGATAAATAGAGTAGCGTATAGCGACTGCACCTTTTCTCCTGTAACATTGACCTAGTAAATATCGATGAATTTGGCACATTTGTGTTGTCTGAAACACTGAAATTCTGGAATTACGGCTTTAAAAGCGTAGTGGGAGATTGTTGCAGTTTCAAGAGCCGTCCGGGTGAAAATAGAATTTGAAATTCGCGCATACGCCATAGCAATGTCGTTGACACACATCTGTGGTGGAAGCGCGGTATGGCCGCGTGGAACCTGAGTGTCAGTGTTTGGAGTAATTAGATAATAGATATCTTAAAAAAGAGTCAGAATTACGTGTTCAGTGTAAGCTAAAGGATGGTAATTTCCCCAGATATTTTGTCGTAAAACTACAGTGGACCCAAAGTGAAGGAAATAACCATCAGTGAAACTAATCGAGAAATGGATGATTTAGGTATGATAACCAAATTTTTGTAATATGCTTGTATATGTGACGTTTATTTGTAGTCTGTTTATCGCTGTAACTTATTAACGACTGTGGAATACTGCAGTTATGACTCGTCTACTGTAACTATTCCGTATCTGGATGTTTATTCTGTTCATAACCGTAGTTCAGTTGTGATGGACTTAACTTCCGAGGTGAGACAGAAGCTCCGCTTATTTACTGTATTAATAAGTTGTGTTTGGTGATGTGTTTTAACTGGTGTAAACGGAGAGTTTTTCAGTAAGCTCGAGAATATGGCGGATCAAAACATTTTTGTAGTGTTTGCCATTACGAGATATTTACAATGGAAGTGTACTGTAGCCAAATAAATGCTCTTGGTGTGACGGGGTACTAGAAACATTTTTGTGCCCCATTACCAAGCCTAACATTGAGACTTCTAGACCATTTATAACGTGAATTCCCTTCAGATTTCTCTTTCATGGTTTGGGCATACATGTCATTGTAGCAATTTTAGGAAAGCTAACCAGCTGGATGGCACAGGTGTGCCACTATGATTTAACATCTTTGAAAGTCAGGTAACCAGACATATTTTGGTTGCCAGAAACAGGCAGGTTAACATTTTCTGGTGCTTTACCAGATAATAATGTAGAGTAGGAGCTTCACTTATCTATCTTCATATTTAAGCCTTTTCCGTTGTTCATTCATGAGCAGTTTTATACTTGTAATTCTGCCACAGAAGCAATATCTATGAGAGCACATTGCATTATAACTATATGAAATGTGTTTCTGCAGTCAGTACAGCTTACTGTATTTCCTAAACTTTTATTGTGGCATGTTTTGACATGTTTTATCACATCATCCAGTTCCATATGCATAAAAAAAGAAACAAGAAAATACAATTTTGATCATATTAAATATGAAACATCTTTCTGCAGTCAACATAACTCCCTTACTGTATTTCCTAAGCATTTTAGGGGACATGTTTTGACATTTCTTATCACATCATCTTCAGCTTCATATGCATTAAAACAGAGAAAAATGAAAACTGGACTTTGATCATTTTATGTAAGGGAATTGAGATCCTTTGTTTCTTTTGTACTGTCATTACATTATGTTACTTAAAATTGTACACATTAACGTATCGTCATAAATGTTTAAACTGTATCATGCAAAGTTTGGTAAGTACGCATTCTAAATGTGTCGATGAGGTTTTCCTAACTTATATTCTACTAGAGTTGAACAGGAGTGTTTCATCTCTTATATTGTAGTTGTGTATTCATGCCTAGGTGTGTGTGTATAATACCCGAGATGTACATGATTAACAAAAGGTATAAATTCTGATATCACACACATGCCCATGGAAGATATTCAGCTACAACATAACTTCAGGTGACAACACTCCTCTTTAGCTCCCGTAGTAGAGGATACATGCTTGGATGTTCTCACTAGAGCTTTTCAGTTTTTGTATTACGCCAATGTTATTTGACAGAGTTTCGGCACTTATGATGATATGTAGATTTGTACAGTTTTATGTAACTAATATACTGATGGTATAAAATGAACATGAGATTTGTATTTCCTAGACTAATATAGACAAAGTCATGTTACTTACTTGCTCCATGGTGCAGAGTCCTTCTTGAAAAGCTAACTGGTTTGCAGCTAGTCAAGAAATACCCCACATTTCACAGAACCCGAATGTCCATTACCACACTTACAAGCGTCCGCCACCTGTCCCTATCCTGGGCCAGCCCAATCCCACCTCCTGGAGATCCATCCAAATATTATCCACCCATCTCCACCTAGGTCTCCCCAGTGGTCTCTTTCCCCCCGGTTTCCCCACCAAGACCCTATACACCCCGCTGTCCTCACCCATACACACCACATGCGCAGCCCATCTCATTGTTCTCAATTTTATCACCCACACATTATTGGGTGAGGAGTACAGATCAGTTAGCTCCTTATTATGCAATCTTCTCCATTCCCCTGTTGCCTTGTCCCTCCTAGGTCCAAATATTCTCCTCAACACCATATTCTCAAACACCCTCAGCTTCCTTTCCTTCCTCGATGTCAGTGACCAAGTTTCACACCCATACAAAACAACAGGCAAGATTATAGTTCTATATATCTTAATCTTTAAATTTTTGGATAGCAATCTAGAAGACAAAAGATTATGCACCGAATGATAGCACACATTTCCTGACCTCAATCTGCTCTTAATTTCTTCCAGAATAGAATTTTGATTTGTTAAAGTTGTTCCCAAATATTTGAACTCTTCCACCCTCTCGAAAGTACTATTATCATTCCTCACAATGTGATTTCGTCCTGCATTCTGATCTCGAGACATGACCATGTACTTAGTTTTATCAGCACTTACTTCCAGTCCAATCTCCCTAGTAGCAGCTACTAAAGCTTCTGCATTTTTCTTTAGAGTTTGTATGCTTCCTCCCAGTATATTAACGTCATCGGCATAATCCAGAAGCTGATGTCATGTACATGTTTTAATTTTTCTTTAATGCATTTATGCATATGGAACTGAAGATGACCTGATGGGGAAATTTGAAACATGTTGTCTTCACTCATGTTATGAAATACAGTGCAGAAGTTGTGTTGACTGCAGAAGTGTTGTTATACATTGTATTGACATGTAACACAATAAGCTGCCATATTCTAATATGCATAAAATTATATTTCTTTATCTGTCTATAACAGTTTTCTAGTGTTACATTGGTTAATGGTTCTCGGTTGCTTTCTGCCATATTTCCTGGTTTACTGTGTCTTTGACTGTTAGATTCTTCTGTGTCATCACTATTTCCACCTATCTATTTCACTTCATTTTGCGTTTTGTCTTCTTTTTCTTCCTTCTGTTTTTTGCTTGGGATCTGTTTTATCCCTTACCTAATGCATGTCTATACTATTTGAACATGTTATTTTCCATTCCTTCCAGAATTGTGTTACTCCCTTTTTGAATCTAATTCATTTCTTAATTATTTTGTTTGGGATGTTCTTGCAGCTTTTTTTTCCAAAAATCCATTTTGGTACTTAACAACCTCTTCTTTAATGTGTAATTCACTGTCCAAATTTCACAACTGTAAGTATATTTTTACCTGTTGTTTTATTCAAGTATGAAATGTGTTCTCTCACCCAGTGTGAAGAGCATAAATTGGAGATGTCTGAGAACAGTACTGAAGAGAATTTATTTATTTATAATTTATTTAGTGACTCTGTCCATGACTGAAGCTATATAGCGTCAAGTGTGGCGTGTTAGTGAATTGTAAATAGGAAAGTGTACAGAAGAAAGTGGTCATTGTGTACTAGAAGGTAATATTAAGGTCATCGTATATCCATTACAAGAAAGGAAGACATTTCCCACTTACTGATTATAAATAAGAGACCATCAACAAAAAAAAGAGTTTAAAAAAAGGACACAAATTGTCACAATTTATCAAATAACAGTTTCTCTGCCTAGGCCTTTAAGAGGTCATGGTTAGGAAATTCAGAGTGAGACATTCTTCAAACACCTCTTTCATTGGTGCCCAAGTTCTCCAAGATACTCTGAAGTTCAAGTGCTAAACTTACGTTACTTTGACTCAGAACATGGTAGTGCAATATTATTATTAAGTACTTCTTTAAAAAGTAGTAGAAGTATTTTTTGCACATCAAATATTTTCTAACAATAAAGTCATGGAGGATGGAAAGGACAGTACATGCATTCAAAATTTTAATCAGAAAATCTGAAGAGTAGAGAGAATTTGGAAGATGTGGCATGGGTGATGATGAAATTGATAAGAGGTGAACTGCTTGACCTGTCTGGTTCAGGTGGCCAGTATTGGTGTCATGGGTAATGATTCTAGGGTTTGTGAAATGCAGAGGATTTTTTAACCTCCTAAGCGACTGTCACCTTCTTAAAAAGGACTTAGTCAATAGTAACCAAGAATGATGAATAATGTAAAGACAGTTGTATGGATTGACAAAGCTACATTGTGAGTACATTTTAGTGTGCTGTGCCAAATGGAAAAGATTCAGAAACTGGGCCAGTTACTTGGTCTGTTTTAGGTCAGAATATTTTCCTGAACACTTTGCTTCCTTCAAACACATTTGTTGTATTCAAATACACTACAGGGGTTAATGATACTATGGAGACTAAAATACAAATTACTTTCAAACATAGGTACAAGCACCCAGATTCCGGGAACCGTATTCTGACTTAAAAGTACACATCCTACCTATGCATAGTCATCCATTGACTTTTAAGAATTTGCCTCACCATGGCAGCAAGGCTTGTATTCTAGCCTGGAAAACGTGTCAAGTGTCTGTAGCCAGGAGGTGAAATCTCGTTTCATGTCTGCGTCTGTTGCAAATCGCTTACCAGCCGGGTGCTTCTTAAGGAGCTCAAAGAGATGGGAATCAATGGGTACGAAATGCGACTGTAGGGTGGGTGGTCCATAACTTCCCAGCCACGGCGCTGTTAATCAGCGAGAAGTCCGGTTAGTAGTGTGGGTGGGGCCCAGTCCCCAGTGCATGAATTAAAATGGCTTGCTCACAATTACAAGCAGTTGAAGCAGTAGCACCGAGCAGGGTGGTTTATCGAATTTGAGATTCCGTATTCAGGAGATCCCCATGGTTCGACACTCGTACAGGGTACCGGCCGCCCTGATGGAGGTTTCTTCAGTATGTCAAGATGAACGGTGGAATAGTAATTTAAATGGCCTCCATCTCATCCATCCTAATTACGATTAATGATCATTTTCTTGTCGCATTCGACACTTGAAACTCGCACACTTGAGTGTGGTTATTTAACGAGACAAGGATGACGACGACAGTGCAGTAGTAACGACATCGCGTTACTGTTTAAGCAAAACTACGATAGTGATTTAATAGTAACTGGATGCTGATTCCACTGGCCGTGCGATCTAAGGCGTAGGTCTGCAGCCGCTCGATTGCTGGGGTCGCGTGTTCGAATCCCGCTGAAAGGGCATGGATGTTCGTCTCTTGTATTTGTTGTGTGTCGTGTAGGTAGCGCGGCCTGTACGACGAGCTGGTCACTCGTTTGGAAGAGTCCTGCCGGGTGTTTATGGTCTAGGAACCTCAAAAAGAGGCGCAACAGCAAGAAAATAGTCATTGAATACAGTTATTTATTTAGGTGCTGCCTTTAGAGCCCGATGGTCGATTAGGTGTTGGTGGTGGTGGTGGTGCTGCTGCTGCTGTTGGGTAAAGGCAAAACGAATAATGTAGCAATGATCTCAGTTGTATTACTTTCATGATTTGGCATCTTGAGGCAATTGAGGTTGAATACAGTTTGTGCTTGTATCCAGTAATGTTGTTGCTTTGTGTGTGTGTGTGTGTGTGTGTGTGTGTGTGTGTGTGTGTGACGAATTGATCTGAAGCATGCACGGCGATGGGCATCATAATGAAAACAGAATGCCGGAGGAGATGGGTTGAGACAAGGAGAGGGACTGGCGCGGTGTGCATTATACTACAAGACTCCCTCCATCCAGCTTCCGTCGCAGCTGTACGCTCTAAATCTGTCTGTCGCAGTAGTTTCTATGAACCACCGAACACACGAGAGAAAAGTTTTTGACTAACGCAAGCGCAGCACTTGTAACCCACAAATATAGCTAAAGAAAAAAAAAAAAATAGAAGAAAAACACAGTGTGTTCATCCTTACCTCCCCTATGCGGTACGATTTGGAGGAATTTTAAATTATTCCTTTCACAAACAGCATGTCAACGTTAGTGTGTGAGAGTGCTGTCTGGTTCTGTGTAACACGTGCGTGCAGGTGATATGATATCTAGTAGTGGTATATGATAGTGCTTTTATTCATTATTACAGCGAGTGTATTGCGAAAGTAAGCAGCTGTCACTGAAACAGTTTTGGTGCCGTGGTTTGTCGTGTTTTGGCTTTTCGTAGTCTTCTCGTTTGTGCGGTAGTATATTGTCAACGCGTCCAAAATTATGGATAGGACAATGTACGGCAAGATTCAACCAGGAACGTACCATCCATACAGATGCACCAGGAAAAATGGTTCATCTCCTGGCTGTAAGTACATATACAGGTCTCTTATATTTGAATGTGTTATCATCAGTTCCGAAAATGTACTCTTAAGTCAAGGACATTCCGCTTCACACATCGATAAGGTAGAACTGAAAATGGACAACATGTGTACGGTTAAAAAAAAAAAAAAAGCGCCGTTGGCTTCAATCATGTGATCTTGTCGAATGCTTGATAATAAACTGATACTGTGAATGATCGATTACATGCTAAGGTTGAAGTGATATCTCGCAAATGTTCAGGTAAACACCAGGGACTTTTAATTGGGTTTATCATGCACACGTGGTCGATTGATGGTCCATGTAAAGTAGTAGTAGTAGTAGATCAAACTGTTTGGCAAAACAGCAATGTTCTTAAACGGCTGTTTCATTTTTTGTGATGATTTAATAGCAGATGAATTTTTAAGGTTCAGTTAGAACGCTTTTCCAAATTACATGTATTTTTGTGTCGTGATGTCAAGTCTCGATTAGGAACTTGTGCTAAAGTAGCCTGGATTAGAATTGTAACCGGGTACTGGCTCTAAAACTGTGAAAAAGTGGCTGTTGACATTTTATGATAGTGATGGTACAAATACTTGATAGGATAATTGTCTTAACAGTTCTTACTTGTACAGATGACACAGTGGGATGCAGAACGTATTATTTAAGTTGGGTTGTTTTACAGTAATGTCTTGCGTATTTGATTAACCTCCAGGGCTAAAGTGCTTCACGTGTAGCCTGGTTTTGACCATGTAAATCAGACCCGCTCAACCCGTAGCTCGCCGGGCAGCATACTGCCCGCGGAGACATTTTAAATGAGATGATGTCTTTCATCCATTTTTCTGGCAAAGCCGAGATAGAACGCAGAAGCGATTTTGAAAACTTTATGTGCTGTTTATTTGTGGAGACGTACCTTACAGTATTAATTCAAAGTAGCCTATGTTGTGAATTGCATTTTTAATAAAGTATTGCTGTTATTACCCATATTTTTTATTGCACTTGATGTACAGAAACATAAAGATGTGACACTATACATGTAATTATATGTATACGATATTATACATATAATTATGTGTGTAATTACTTATTCATTATTAGTTCTTTATATTGCTTTTCATGTTGCTTGCATGCGGACCAAATTTTGCCAAAGTCCGCACAAAGACTGAGCTGGCCTGATGTAAATGCTGAAGACGATATATGTAGTTACAAGCGGTATTGTCTGCAGCTTTGTGTTTGCAGTGTCAATGAAATGAGCCTTGCCTGTTATCTCATGTCTTTCATGTTGAACGTCTCTACATATTCAGTAATACATATCTCGTCTTATCATGGAACTGTAAAGATGAATTAGTTGTTTATTTTTGTCTTTAATAACTGCGTGAGAAGTGTATTAACTGAGAGGCACAACGAAGGTACGACTAAGTCGCTCGGACTTCAAAGTTCGAGTTACTGCTCCGCTCCTTTCATTGCAATTGACACTGATTCCTTCGCTTTTCTTATTGAACACCCATGATACAAAAAAAAATCGTGTCTTCTTTTCGGCCACATGACAGTCAGGCCGTCCATACCATCGGCGTTGGCAGGCCGTAGCTCTTGGCACGTGGAACACACAGACTGCAGCCTGTCGTTTGACGGCTACGGTTCGTGCACCACGTCACATTTGGCACGGTAAGCACTGTTTACAAATTGCAAAGTCAGTAACAGTTCAGTAAAATCGTAGGTAGGATTCCTTACTTATTTTAAATCGTACCAAGTATTGGTTATAGCAGCGTTAAAATGCGGTATTAAGACTTGGGCGTGGGGCGACGGAGACAATAAGAGAGGCGACTCAGATGAGAGCTTGCCTTTATGTAACGATGTATCATTTTCTACCACTTTGTACCACTTTATATATGTAGAATACAGTTGTGTTAACAAAACGTATTTTTTAACGGAAGGAAACCGAAATGTGTTCGGCTGCTAAAAAAACTTCTCACGTGGTCCTAATTTAAGGGTAACGATGCCGCATGATGCTACAACAAACGTAAGCTTTGACTCGGACTACTACTCTTGGTATAAATATGTGTCGATTATCAGGAAAACCCAAGGATCCGCCGTTGACGTCATTTGTGTCAGTCTAGCATGATCGTACGTTCCAAGGCTTTTACGTCATCTCCCATTATTTTCGTGTCATGGGATCATGTTAAAACACATTTTTTCGAAAGTCGTGATGACAGCCTGACGAATCTTGATTCGTGTGAGGGAATCACATTGGTGTACCTGCACACCGAGTGGGTTGGCACTGCGGTGACAATTTTGCATTCCCAAGTACTGTGTTCGAATCCCTATGGATGCTGGCAATCCTAAAAGTTTTATTCATTTTCCTTTACCCTGCATATATATCTCTTGTTGCCACTGATTCCCTGTTATTCATTATTTATAGCCACCTAACTGTTACTTGTTCAGAAGCGTATACCTCATCAGAAACAACCGAATTAAGAAGACAACACGAACCACCGAAAAAGTTAATAGAATTCCAGAAGATGAATCTAGTGGTCATCGAGAGTCCATAACTTGAAAATCGTGCGGTAGACTTTTTCCTGTTGCAAGTGTGGCAACTCAGTCTGTTATTAACTTCTTCCATCATCTACACGAGAAGTTACAGTATTTTTTCTTTATTAATGTGGTGTACCATCCTTACATCAGAAGCAGATGTGGAAGAAAGAGCAGTATCTCTATACAACTGTAACCTTCGTTCAAGGCCTTAAGAGTGGGTGCCCCATTTTAGGGGCGTTTCGCAACAATGGGTCTTGAGCGTTTGACATCACACTGTCCTTCGATTTACGTATTTAATGACATTTGGTGGTCGTATTTATATTACAGGCCTAATCGATTCGTCTAATGTACTTTCTGTGTAACTTCAGGAAAATCTGTTAGATCTATCTGTAACTTGAGCGATCGGATGTACGTTATTGGTAGATATTACCGGCGTATCAACAAGTCTCAAGTAGACGTAAACACTTTTACGCTAAATCTGTTAACAATATTAAGTACGTAGTGGCTTAATAGCGATTCAGATGCAGTGATTGTACATACCGGGGGTGTATGAATGAAAATTCGACTTAGAAGCCGAACTTGTGTTATGTAAACCTATATTTATATTTGTCGAATTTTCTCCAAACCAAACGTAATGGTTATAATGCCATTAATATTTTCTGAATTAGCGGTTGTACTTCCTTATTTGAGGAGACGTTTATACTGCCACAACTGTTTCTGGAATTAGATTCTGACATTTCTTCGAAATTAGAAGTTGCGCTTATACTGCCTTGACTCGATTCCCAGAGGTAGTTTGTGAGAAGGAAGTTTGTCTCATGATCGTCAAGTTCTTGTTTAGAATAGGAAGTGTTTTATTTGCTCGCCTTATCAATTAAACACGTATTTCTGATAAATGTGCGCTTGGTGACTTAGGTTTGCTTTGAACAACCTGTCCCCTCAGAGTTAAAGAGCTCAGAATTGATATCTTAGTACCAAACAGGCGCAGCGGCGTTAGTGTTTTAATTAAGAAGTCAAGAAGCACAGTTTTGTAAGCTGTATTGTATTAACGGCATGAATCATGAAGTTACAGCAACTTGAGCCTGTGTTGTGATGTTTGTTGCATCATACCTGCACAACTCTCACTGACCCCGATTCGCATTTACATGTTCGAGTACAGTTCACAGTAGAGAACAGCAACCCGCTTGCTCATTATGTCGCCACACGTGTCATCGCTTGGGTTTCCAGAATCCACGTTTTCCTCCTGGGCGAGAAGTACGTGAAAATTACATGTAATTAACAACGAGAGAAGTTGTACTGTAGTCTGAAGAACATGTTTTCCATATGCGTTCTTTGAGGTTTAGTGTTTTTCGTTGACCTTTCTGTTGTACTGTGGATACAAATCTGTTATTGCACATACTAATTGCCAGCCTCATACTGCGTAGCCATTAACATGTTCCACTTGAAGATATGCGATACCGGGGGGGGGGGAGATGTCTAGTAAAGTTGTAGATTTTAACCAGATCTATATTTCACGTTATGCACAAATTACTTATGCGATAAACCTTATGTAGAGTTTTCAGTCAGGGAAAGCAATCTGTTGTCTCAGGAATTGGAAAGTAACTAGCGTAATCACGTCACCTTTATGAGCCAGCTGTTGTCACAAGCTATAACAATTTCTCTCAAATTTAAGAAATCACGGACTAGTGCCAACGAATACTACAGGCATGTGGACATAAAATTTTATCACATTTTACTGGAAATTCGTGTAATAAATAGTTTGGAATCATTTATTGTCTCCGAAAAGAACTGTTGAATATGTCCACTTACAAGTAATTCCATGCATGTTTCTTTGCATTGTACGTAATGTGACAGAAGCCTGTTCAGCATGCAGGAAAGAAGAATCGGCGTTTATCCTGTTTGAATACTGAAGTCGACAAGTATAATGCCAGAAGACAAATTATGCACCATTGTGTTTCATTTCTCAAGACACCTTCATTATAGGCCTATGTACCTGGTTCCCAAGGGACAAAGTTGCAAGCAACTATTGTTGTAACTGTTTTAATTTTCCCATTTTTTTGAATAGGACACTGGAAGATTGGTAATTATGAATTAAATGGTAGCATACGTTTTCAAATGTTAAACTACTGCTTGCTTAGTGGTGAATGCAATTTAATTTGTTACTCTGTTTCCCAAGTCACTGGATTTTGCCACATTTTCGTAGGCTTTATTAACATTTCTTGGAAGTTGTTACAGCTTTATAATGTATGTGTTCTGATGACGACAGCAACACGTATATAGGCGTACTTTGTTTAGAATACTTATTCGAATAGAAACAGATTATAAAAGAGCCGTTTGTTGAAATAGCAGGTGTTGTTACAAAAGTTTCATAGTTCTCAAAATCTTAAAGTGTGTTTCTTCAGTATCAGTTGAGGTGAATTTTTGTAGTCTTGTTCTGTCTGTTCCTGATTTAACATGTCTAGTGGCATTTCGTATTCACCGTTTAAGTAGAATTTCTGTACATCTATTAGGTGTCCACCATTCTAACCTGATATCAGAAAATTTTGTTTTGACATGCTTTAAACATGTTTATTAAAAAAAGAAAGTTTTCCAGTTACAGGCCCGGTGTGGCCCAGAGGGTGGGTAGAGGTATAGCTCTACTCTTCCATGGCTGCGGCACTAGAAGGGGGTGAGTGGTCAGCAGCACGCCCCGGCCGCACTTTACCCTCGGGAAAGACCCGGTACCCATTGTACGGGAGGCTGGGTGGGCCCCAGGGCCGGTCTGGACGGGCGGAAAATCTTGTCCCCACCGGGATTCGATCCCGGACCGTCCAGCCCATAGTCAGTCGCTATACCGGCTGAGCTACCCGGCCCACAAACATGCTTATTAGTAGTAATGAAATATAAGGAGCTTAATCCTTGAGAAGTCTGAAATGCACTGCGCCATTTCCGAGTGCCTTTTAATTGGCTTACTTGACTTTTTTGTGACACTAATGGGAGATGTTTTCTATTGAAGTTACTTGTTAGCTTGTTGCTTTGAGACTTCTTTGCCATCTGTTATGTCATCTCGATTATGTATTATTGCTGACAGTGGAATGGCGTTTTAAGTCGGAGGATGTGCAAGGGCGAGCGGTGGTGTCGTTACTTGTGACCATATTCACTTTCACCATTCACTCCATATTTCACAATGAGTGAAGTTCCAGAACTCGTGATGGATGCTGTCTGGTTGGTGTGTTAGCGAGCGCACTTAAAAGAAACGTAATTTTGTTTCTAACATTCCTCACTTTCTGAGTAGTTTTTGGAATTTGAATGTGCAGCACGTGGTGCTTGCTAAAATTGTCTAACATGTGCGCAATATGAAGTTACCACAGCAGTGCTGACGAAGATAAAAGTCTTCTCGGTAGATTGGTAACGACCTGTTGTCATGGCTTCATACCTCAGCATCTCACACCCTTATACAGGTGCCCCAGGACTTAAGGTCATTACTTCGGGATTTAATTCCAGAGCTGATTCTGAGTCAAAAACGTCATATACACATGGGTCCAATTGGCAACGGTTCAGGAGTTATGAATAATTAAACTGCAGTAAATACATCAGAAAAGAAAGAGGAGCATTGTGCATTTATTGAGCTGTGTTCTTAAATGTACAGTTACAGATTCGCCGTAAAACTTGTAACCTTACGAAACACTGCAGCGTTGTTCATGCTTCTTGCAGCGCTGAGAATTCGCTGGAGTAGTTCTTCTCTCGTGTTCACCTTGTGTGCATACACCATAGCTTTAATGTAACCCCACACATGATAATCTAATGGGTTCAGATCCGTTGACCGTGGTGGCCAATTCTTTGTACCGCCACAACCAATCCATCGATCTTGAACCCGCGGACATGTGTAGCCGGTTGGAACTGTGCCTTTGAATTAATTATAACTCCCATATGATTCGTAACATTTTGTTCACCGACAAGGCCCATTTTACCCGCGATGTAGTCAACAATACAAGAAACTCCCATTTATAGGATCGTGATAATCCTCATGGAACTGTCGAAAGCAACTACCAACTTCGTTTTTCAGTAAACGTATGGTGTGGTGTCATTGGTGACCAACTGATCGGTCCGTACATTTTCCCGCAACGTCTGTCAGGTGATATTTACGCCACCTTTTGCAAGATGAACTGCCAGCACTCTTAGAGAATGTTCCTGTACAAACACGACGACAGATGTATTACCAGCATGACGGACCACCGCCTCATTTCAGTCAGGCCATAAGGCAGTATCTGAATCATAAATTCCCAAATCAATGGATTGGTCATGGTGTTGCACAGAATT
>Ga0123355_10001718_pt1 | contig 30514 bp, 31 predicted proteins | sample TergutEmb28metaG_3_FD_89872 | JGI IMG/M metagenome (GOLD analysis project Ga0123355, IMG submission 89872) | Embiratermes neotenicus P1 segment gut microbial communities from Petit-Saut dam, French Guiana - Emb289 P1 | ecosystem: Host-associated > Arthropoda: Insects > Digestive system > Gut ... | reverse complement strand
TTGGCCAAATAATTGCTTTTTGCTACGCAACAGGAATTCATATTCCTGATGAGATAACTAGTTTAATGGCACTTGATGGATAATTCGGAGGTTTTAAAATGGAAAAGGTAACATATCAATTTGAAGATTTTCTTAATAGTGTGAATGATGATTATAAAGATTTTATTATGACAGTTAATAAGATCGTATTACAGGAAAATTATAGTAACATTAAAATCGGGACTTCTAAAACAAATCTATTTTCAGTTTCATACTCTAGGCCCAAAACACGGCTAGGCATCGTAAATTTCATGCTTCGTAAAAGAGGATTTAAGATGGTTATTTCTGGTAGAAATTGCGCGAAATATCCCGATATGCTTCTCAGTTTACCCGATGAAATGAAAAACCAGATTATTAAAGTACAGGATTGCAAGAATATAATTGATCCAGGAACATGTATGGATAAATGCATTGGATATGAGTTTCATATAGGGGAAGATCATTATCAAAAATGTCGATTCGGATGTTTTCAATTCGATATCAATAATGAGAGTATCCCGTTTTTACTTAAGTTGCTTGAAGCTGAACTCAAAGAAAGACGTGTAGCATAGGAGGTTTTAAAATGCCAAGAGCAAAATATCAATTTGCAGATTTTCTCACAGCTGTAAAGGATGAATACAAAAATTTTGTTACGACAGTCCATGATTTGATGTTGCAAGATGGATGTAGGCCTAAAATTGAGATTACAAAAAGTAATGGATTTCAACTTGCATATTTTCAACCCAAAATAAAAAGCGTTGCAGGGAGGATTTTGATTTTATACTTTCATAATGAAGAACTCACGGTGCGTATCCATATTGAAAATCATGCAAAGTACCCTGAATTGTTAAATAACTTACCTGAACGGGTTATACAGCAAGTTGACAAAGCAGGTGATTGTATAAAATTTGCTAATCCGGAAAAATGTTGGCAAGGCTGTAAGGGGTATGATTTTTATATCGGAGAAAAGCGTTATCAAAAATGTGCCGCTAATTGTCTTCAGGCTGAGATTGACTCGGATAATATACCCGTTTTACTTGAGTTGATTAAAAATGAAATCAAGGCGAGATGTGAAGAATAAGAACCATTCCCCAATGTTCAAGTAGTGAAAATTTGAATATTGGGGATCATACTTTTGAAACATTATAATTGATAAATAAGAAGGGATGAATATTAAGATGGATAGCACAACATTTTTAACAAACTATTGGGAAAATACAGTAAAACGAAATAGGGCTGCATTGTATGAATGTTTCCATGCAGATGCTACGATTTATTTACATGATACTAATGAAAAATTAGAGCCTGCTGGAATAATTGACTATGATCTTGGTTCTGAACCTGATGATGAGTACAGAGTGGCAGTAGATCGAGTGGATAAACTTGAAAATGGACAGTTTGTTACGATTACTTTTCATAGATCAAAAAGCTGGGTCGGCTTTATCACTTCGTTTTTCACGCTGAAAGATGAGAAAATTATCGAACTGCATGAGTATTATTCTCCATGTGATGATTTTATTATACCCCAATGGAGAACAGATTTAGCTGAACATGAAAAGATAACGTAGTATAGACTCTCAGAAAGTCAGAAAGTCAAAAGATAATACAGTCCAGTCGCCCAGAAATGGGTGCTTTTTTATATGGACGGCCTTCCAACTGAAAACAGTGCTATCAATTTGAAATCATATACTTTAAAAACTGAAAATGATATAATTATTAAACCAGTGAAACCTTTCATGGCATTTCAACGTGTTAATATTGGAACTAGAATTAGAAATAGATAACTACGGAGTTGAGTTAAATGGTAACGAAGTTAAAAAAAGTTCATTCAAGAGGTTATGTGGATTATGTGGTGGAGCATAATGGTGAAAAGATTTATGATATTCATTTGAAAGAGCGGCCGCTAAAGTTGCACCTGAGAGATGAGTCTTTACTTATTGGAAAAGATGATGCTGTGCTTTATGAGATAAAAATGAATACTCAGAGTCGTAACAATAATTGGACTAGTGAAGTTTTCAACCATAGTGGTGAACAACTTGGTATATCACACAGGCGCGACAAAAAAGTAAATTTCTTTTTCGGCCATACTTTTTACGAATTTGAATTTGAGGGACGACGCTTTGAAACATTTGCCATGAGTATTAAAGGGATTAAATTTCTTGTATTCGACATTGAAACAGGGGAACAAATTGGTTTGGCGGAGTCATCAGGTGTGCTTCATAACAACTTAAACGAATGGATACTATATGCCGAAAATGAACAAAATAACTTAATAACACTACTCGCTACTTTAGAAATTGATTATCGTCGCTTTCTGAGGAGAGCTCGGCCGCAAAACAATGTTCAGAAAATAGTTATAGGTGCACCGAAAAAATTAAAAGAAAGATATCGATCAAGTTTTAAAAATGGCTTGGTGTAAGTGGTAAGGATGAGTGAATTAAAATGAGATCAATGAGCGCAGAAAGACGAATTTCAAAGGGAACTAATCGATCGAATAAGCAGAAACGCTATAAAATTTTCTGTGTGATAGTTGCCGTACTTATGATTAGTCTTATTTTTGGAGAATTTAGCAATAATCGCATTAGAACGGGTGGGTTACGAACGACAGCCACTGTGACGAGTGTTGAAGTAAGAAATGTCGATAATATTAATAATGATCGAAATGAAGTTCGCCACTACACCACCTTTGAATACGAAGTGAATGGAGAAACGATTGTGAGTGTTCGAAGCAGAACATATTCTTCTGGGACAAGGCCACACAGAAGAGAAGGGGATCAAGTTGAAATCTATTATGACGGAAGACGTCCAACCAATTTTATTATTGCCAGTGACCATTCTGAGTTTGGGGTTATGTTTTGGGGGCTAATGATTGTTTTTTCTGGTGTGATTGGTATTTTGATTTATAAAATTAGAACTAGCAAAACTGACGAGATGCCTGTTTAATGAAATGTGATAATTTTTTTTGATCTGTGTGGGTACAAACATCCATGGTGGTGCTGATTATTGTCCCCAAAAATTCCAATATTCATATAATATATTGATGGGTAACTAGCGCCAGGAGGAGGTTTAAATGTTTTACCAGAGCTGTAAACAGGAGGCAGAACATCATGAAGAAGACCCGCTAGAAGAAGCTTTAAATCTTGCAGAATATACTAATTTAATTGCAGGTACATTAGGGTTTGACACAACAGTGACAAATGCAGTAGATGTAGGATTACTGGCAACTCAATCAGGTCGACTTCTGCTAATGCCAGAAATGATTGAAAAACCAGTCAATCACACCATAAATCTATTTTTGCTTTATTTCTTCTTTACATTCGGGAAGATAACTGAAGAAGAACAATTAGCTTATACCTTGAATTTGGTTGCAAAAATCTTTACTGATGTTACGATTGACTTTTAATTTTAATTATATTTCTTTAACTTGATTCCTTATGAGTGGATTCCATTCTTTAAAGAAATTTTACTGTCAAAGCTTGCACTTAGCGAGCTTTTTTTTGTTACAACTTTCTTATTGCCTAGACTCCAAACATTGTGTTTTCCGTGCAAATACGGTATAATTAATCAAGTAAGAAAGCATGCTTTTAATATGACATGTAATTGTCGCCAATTGTATTCATTGTACAATTCCAAAAAAAACGTTGGGAACACGGGCTTTAACCTACACTAATCACATTAAAAGTATTCTAAAATGTTAATAATAGGATATAACAAAATTAAATAAAGGTATGAAGTGAAATGTAGTAATTTCAAGGGGTTTGAGTGGTTTATAGTAATCAGGAAATGTTTTGAAAAAAGTTTGTGTTACCTTTTGAGCAGTAAAATGTTACCTTTAATAATAGTAGAGATCATGAAATCATTACTTGGCTTCATGATTTTTTCATGCTTAAAAAATTTTAGAACACATCAAAATTTGATTAAGACCAAGCAAAATTAAAGGGGGAATATTTTTTGAAAGAGAATTGATTAAATGGATGGAGCAAAAAATGTACATGTTACAATTTGTCTGGGAAAAAGGCTATAAAGATCACACAGAATTGACACAGTTTAACTAGTAATAAAAATGATATGGTGCAAGGATTATGAATTACAAAATAGTCCTTGCACTTTTTTTGTTGGAACTGTGTAGAAATAATGAAATGGAGAATCGGCATATGAAGTACAAGAAGATAATGGATGTTAGGAGCTATAATTTAAGAAAGCACCGAGAATGGGATTTTTGTCAAGCTAATTATTCGGAGGGGCGTTGGCTAAAGGAGCAATTTGATTTCACGGAATCGGATAATGAAACAGTGGTATATACACCTTTTAAAGATTGGCGTGGCATGACTGTTAAATTCAAGGTTGATAAAGATGGGAAGCAAGGGTTATTTCTACATGACGATGGCTACTATTTGAGCCAACTAGAAGAACATTATGCGGATATTTTTCCCGAGGTCAAGCGGCAGTTTTTGGAAAGTCATACCATCATGCTTATTGAAAGTAAGTATGGTTTTATTATGAAATCTACAGGCTGTTATGATCAAAGATCGGCAAATTTTATTTTTCAAATTCAACAATATTGTTTGGCACTCACCCACCTTGTCGGATTAGTTGTTGGAATTGATCAGACATTCAAGCTGAAAACTGCTGATATGAGGGAAAGCTGATGATTATAAAACAGCGAATGTCATTGATGGAAAAAATATTGCTAACGATTGCGATGATTATACTCACAGTTGCCGTGATAGGTATGATCGGGTTTGCCATTTGGCTATCTGGTCGTGACCTGTCATTTTTAATGGGTGATTAGGTTTAGATATTATTAAGCAGAAAATGAATTTAAAGGAGAGCGATTAAGAGGTGGATGAAGTAGATTTTTATTTACAAGACCTGAAAAGTAAGTTTCAAAAAATAGATCCGTCTCGGTATTACCTTTCATACTCTGGTGGAAAAGATTCCCAAATGCTTTTATGGTTTATTAAAGAGTATTTACGTGATGAGCAGATACAAATTGTAAGCTTTAATACCTACATGGAGCATCAAGAAATATTAAGCCGAATGCGTAAGCATTGTGATGTGATGTTATTCCCGAAAATGAAGCCATCAGAAATCAAAGTAAAATATGGGATTCCATGCTTTTCTAAAAGTCAAGACGAGTTTATCAGGCGGTATCAGAGTGGCAGTCGAGCAACAAGTACTATGCAACGTGTAGCGAGGACAACACCAAGTATGTTTAATCTAAATAAAGTCGCAAGTGAGCTTACACTAGGTGACGAGCTACATAAAGTTAGTAGTAAATGTTGTGACTTTCTCAAAAAAGAGCCAGCCAAACGTTATGAAAAAGAAACAGGAAGGAAGCCGATTTTGGGTGTGAGAATGTCAGAGGGTATTTTAAGAAAAAGCAAATATACGAGTTGCTTCACGAAAGATAAGAAATTTACACCAATATTTGATTTATCAGATGACTTGTTATATGCGATCTATGAGAAATATCAAATTGAAATTCCTAAGATATATGAACATTTGCGAAGAACGGGCTGCATGGGTTGTCCCTACGGATTCCGCTCTGGAGATACACAAAAGGAATTACAAATGTTAAGTGGCAATCAATTAGCGTTTGTTAAAGATTATTTCAAGGAAAGCTATGAGGTTTTGAATATCAAAGTTGACTAGGTGATTAAGATGATTATCAAAAGAAGATGGAAAATAAAGGAACATCACATTTATATTGCTAGTGCGTTAAATACGTCAGTGGTATCACTTGCGACACTTCACTTTACAGATGGGTGCATGGCTTCACTTGCTCTTTTTGGTTGTGTTGGTAGTTCGGCAGTAATGATTTTTATAACTAGTTTACTCAATGATCGCATTGAGCGGAGAGAAAGGAAAAGTGATGAAAAAGATGAAGATGAGGGTTAAGTCTTTTGTGGGGCAAAAAGAGAAAGCGTTGGACGAGAAAATCAATGATTGGATTAAGAAGAATCCTGCTATTGAGATTGTAGAAATGCAGTCAAGCATTACAACGGTGAGCCATCATAAGATTAAGATTTTGATTACCATTCTGTACAAGTTTGGGAAGTAAGTCAGAAATAAAAGTCACACACCTAAAATCACATATTTTTTTGTATTTTGAGAAAGAAATTTCGATATAGCTATTTACATTCTTTAAAATGGATGGTAAAATAAATGTATAGCAATCACTTTTCAAATGCTTTACGAATGGGAGAGTTTAGAATGACAGTACAAGTTAATTTCCGTATGGATAAGGAAGTAAAAGCTAAAATGGAAGAAATCGTAGAAAGTCTAGGTATGACCGCAACTGTAGCTTATACCTTGTTTGCTCATGCAGTCATCAGAGAAAAAGGTATTCCATTTGATTTAAAATTAGAGGATTCTGAAAGCAGTGAAAAGAATGAAATTAATCTTGATGATACAATAAAAGAGTGAGAGGGTGTTGAGGTATGGGTATTATATTTGCGTTGTTCTTTGGAGCGGCTGTTGTGTTTATCTTTATTCTGGCTGTCATTATAACCTTGATCGAAATAGTGGGTTCTTTACTAGGTAGTGCATTCAGCTTTTTAATGCAAGTTGGTATGTACTCGCTCATACTGATTGTGGGTATTATCGGGGCTGTCATTATCTGGAAATTGTTAAAGCGAGCGTTTAAAGAAATTAAGGAAGTCAGGGCATATCTAAAAAAGATCAAAGAAATTGAGAATCTTCAGAAAGAACGGGCAATGCGAGAATAAAAAGCATTGTCCTTTTTTTATTGCATTGAATACAAAGGAGTGTTAGAAATAATGAAAATGAAGTTTAGTTTTTGGGCAACAGATGAGGTTGAAATTAAAGAGGAAGTTGTGGCACTCAAAATTCCAAGTTTTGCAAATGATGAGGCTAAAGAAGCATATGTAAGAAGTGAGTGGCGCAAATGGGCATCTGTTCATTTTGGAGATGAACATGTTCATGGTGGTTGGAAAAAAGCAACAAAAAGGCGGTGGTTTAATTGAGGGTATAAAGAAATTAGCTAACTTAATATTTATTCAAAGGCTATTTGGAGTGAAATCTGGACGGCTTTTTAGTTTGCCAAAAAATAGAAAGAGAGGTCTAAGCTATATGGTTAAAAAATCGTTTAAAAAGAAGAAAATTAAAAACAAAGGGGGTGGAGATAATCGAGTATTTGCGTTACTCTTGGCAGTAGTCATGGTATTTACAAACTTGTCTACACCGATTGTTTTCGCAACGCCAACTGATGATGATAGGACTGATATAACTTATGAGGAAGATGCAATAATTCCCGAGGTCATGGACGAACAAGATTTTATCCCACTTGATGAAAAGTTAGATGACTTACCAACGAAAGAACACGAGGTAAATTCTGACTATGACCCTGCTCATTATGTTGTGGAATCAGATACAGGAGATGCCGATTATGATATGACTAAAATTGATGAAGAAATCATCGACAGTTTTATCCTTGATCCCTTAATTGAACAGCATATCATAAATAACTTTGATGAATCTTTGACACCACTCGATGAGTTAAGTTTCATGGGTTCAATCACGGTGAGAAATAATTTACATGATGGCGAAGCGATGCAGCGACATGGTGTGAGGACATTTGATGAAATTCAGGCAACAGATGGTGCGTGGTTTGATTCGTTTATCACCATGTATCTAACATCAGTACCGCTCTATTCACTCTCGACAGAAAGCAATTATTTTGTTGCTTATGTGGATACGTTGTTTAACAACCCTGATGTTTTTGTTTCTGATTATGTGTTTGCGCTTAATGCTAATACTGGCGAGACCGTCAATGGTAGGTTTGATGCCAGTACAGGACTTGCATATATTCCACGAGAGTTGTTCGTAGATGGTGATACGTTTTATTTAGGTCGAGTTCAAGTACAGCTTTTACAAGTGCAATCGGTTCTTGATATGGATATGATGGCGTATGTGGAAGTATTGACTGATATAGAATTGACCCGTGCAACTAGTGAAGTTGTTGGTGACTTTGACCATACGGTTACAGTTGATGAAGCAAATTCTTTTGTTACTACGACTATGATTAATGCTGGGTTAAATGGTGATGAAATCGAAGTGTTTGTTAATGGCTTTTCAGTTGAAGATTTTGAGTACGATTCCGTCACAGGTGAAGTCACGGTTTATCAGAATTCAGCCAGTATTATTTCCTTGCGTGTAGAAGTTTATGGAAGTGATCGTGCAAATGTTGACGGGTCATTTGATTCTTTTCTTGATAGTTATGAGCCAAGCAGAATAGAGGTCATTGATGCTTTAGATGTAGGAATAAGTGAAGCTGCCATTAGTGCCTTTAGTGTTCAACAAGGAGTACCTACGATTACAGTTGGCGATATTGAAGTGCGAACTGGCTTGCAAAATGTAGGTGGACAAATTACCTTTAATGCGAGGTATCAGTATTTACATAATACTGCACCAACATCAGGAAACAGCCATTTGGGGATTTTCGGAGGACCCGCTAATATTGATGATGTGGCAAGTGCGATTGCAACTGGTAGCGGATTTGATATTAACAACATTAACATTTATACAGGTAGCATGATTGTTCCCTATCGCTTGATTATTGGCGGTGTTGATGATGCTGATTTCAGGTTTGAAAGTCCGTTTCGATCTGTTTCAAATGTACCAGCTGCATTTAGACATAACGGGTCAAGAAGTGTTATGAATTTACCATTAATCTGTGCATCGGTTGGGATCGCTGCTGGAAGTGGTGGCAATAATACGACACGAGCAAGGGCAAGAAATATGGGTCGCTTTACGCAAGGTGGCAACACCTATATTCTGATTGGGTTCGTCACGGAAGTGGAATTTAACCAAGCTGGGGTTGGGATTGTTCGCTTTAGGGAGGTTGAAGATTTAACGGGTGAGATTACTTTACAAAAGCAATCAAGCCACCCAGATTTAGTTGCTTCTAACCTTAATTTTAGTATTGAGGGTGCAATTTTTGGAATGTGGGAAACGAGAGCGCAAGCGGAAGCTGGAGGGTCTGCTGGTCGTGTTGGCAGATGGCGTACAGATGATCAAGGTCGAGGATGGCGTTTGTCTGGTGGTACTGCTGTTAGTAATATGACTAATGACAGAACCATTGAAGTAGATGCTGGTGAATGGTACTACGTGCGAGAACTTACCGCACCAGCTGGACATCGTTTAGACCCTACCATTCATCGGGTGCGTGTCACAGAAAATCAAGCAGATAGAGATGTTGTAGTGACTGTTACATCAGTCAATGAAGCCATATTGGGGTCAATTGGGATTCAGAAAAGATCATCAGGTCATAACGACTTTATCAACGGAAACCCACTCTACTCACTTCAAGGTGCGATTTATGGTGTGTGGTCAACACAATCTGATGCTAATTCACTAAATACCAACACTCGTTTATGGACGATGACAACCAATGCAAATGGTGTGGCTAATCGGGATAATGTGCCATTGGGTACATACTACATTAGAGAAATCACACCGTCAGCTGGACACACGCTCGACCCTACGATTCACAGGGTTACGGTGACAGCTAACAACCATCAAACAAGGCAAGTGGCAACTTCCATTCAGCCAGCATTAGTAAATCCACCAGCCTTACGGCTACAAAAAATTGATGCCGAGGGTAGCCCTGTTGCACAAGGAGATGCAACGTTATCAGGCGCACAATACACGGTGAGGTTTTTCGTTGGAACAACTGTGACTGGTACACCTACCCGAACTTGGGTATTTGAAACCAATGCAGATGGTTTGATTGATTTTCTTAACCCCTCGCATCTTGTGACATCGTTGTCTGATGTTTTGTTTACAATGGATGGACAAGTTGTTTTTCCGTTAGGAACTATTACCTTAGAGGAAACACGGCCGCCAGCTGGTTACTTACGTGACACCACTATTTTTGTTGGACATATTAGACAACAAGGTAACAATGCTCATTTTTATTGGGCATACACGGGAAATCACTTAGCTAATGGTGAATTGGCAATCAGCTACACACCAGAACAAGGAATAATTCATCGTGAACAAATTATTCGTGGTGGCTTTGAAGTGCCAAAGATTGACCGTGAACGCAATGAAGCTATTTCGCAAGGCGAAGCAACACTTCAAGGTGCGGTTGTCGAGATTCGCAACGTATCAAACGCACCAGTTCTAACCCTTGATGGACAAACAGTAGAGCCTAATGGCGTGATGACAACCATTACCACAGGTGTTGACGGTATCGCAAGGACACTCGTCAATGAACTTCCATATGGCACATTTGAAGCTCGTGAGATTCGTGCGCCGAGGGGTTATCACTTAAATACTGATTGGGTTTACCGCTTTGAAATTCGTGAAAATGGTGTCGTAGTTGTCGCAAATGATTCCCTACCACAAGATGTTATTCGAGGTGGTGTTGAAGTTGAAAAGGCTGATCGTGAATTGACCTTGCTTGAACGTCTTGGAAACTGGACAGGGCTAAGACCAGTTCAAGGTGATGGGTCGCTGGCAGATATTCAGTTTGATATTCGCAACGTATCAGAAGCAGGTGTTGGTGGTGACGGGGCTGTTATGGTTGACGGGCAGTTGTTTGATGTAGGTGAAGTTGTTTACTCCACCTTTACGGACTATGAAGTGCGAAGTGGTGAGTTAAGAGTATTCGCAAGGACACCAGCTGATTTATTACCCTTTGGAACTTTTGAAATTCAAGAGGTCGCTACCAACGATTCGTATTTGCTGACTGATGGTGAACCACGTCGATTTGAAATACGAGAAAATGGTGTTATTGTTACAGGTACAGTAGACGGTGATGATTTGCTATTCTTGAATTATATTCTCCGTGGTGACGTAGAAATTGAAAAGCATGATATTGAGCTTGATGTGAGTGAAGCAATGGCTGGCACGTCACTTGAAGGAATTGAGTTTGAGGTTATTAACGAATCAGAAAATCCAGTTCTGATTGATGGCAACACCTTTGAAGTAGATGAAGTGATTATGTCGCTCTTTTCTTTTTGGTGTGAAGATCGTCAAGCCTATGTCGCAAGAACAACAGGACGAGTATTTCCGCACGGAACTTACCGCATTACCGAGATCGTTGGGAACAGATATTATTTGTTAGAAGAAGAAATCGGTCGTGAGCCATTATCATTCGTTTTTGAAATTCGTGAGGACGGACGGGCGGTGCGTTATGATCGTAATAGTGAACAAATGATATTCCGTAATCAAGTGCGCCGAGGTGATTTAGCTGGCGTTAAGATTGCTGAAGGAAATGCACGACGTTTAAGCCATATTCCTTTTGCGATCACGAGCCATGCCAGCGGTGAAACCAACGTGATTATCAGCGATGAAAATGGTGAGTTCAACACAGTCCATACATGGAATCCAAGACGCTATGCCAACATCAACAACCATCTTTTAGAGATGGAAGAAAACGGCGAACCAATTATGAATAGCGATGTTTATATGCACGGTTCTGTGTGGTTCGGGGTTGGCGAATTTGGAACAATCGCACCAGTCCATAATACGCTAGGTGCGTTACATTATGGTCGTTACACCGTTCGTGAAATGCCAGCTGAAAATAATGCTGGATTTATCATGTTGGAGTTTGATATTTATGTAACACGTCATGGGCATGTTATTAATTTGGGAACATTAACAAATATCGAAGAAGAACCGTACTGCCCATTTGATCCAGAAGATCCAAGCGACCCGAATCACCCTGACAATCCTGATAGTGACACGGAATGGGATGATTTTCCAGAATGTCCAAAACCAGTTGTGCCAGAGCCAGATGAGCCACGATTTAACATTACAACTCAAGCACACGTTGGCGATGAGGATAGAAGTAATCAGTATTTTTGGTGGGGCGATGAACTTTACATGTATGATATTGTCAATGTTGAGGTTTGTTATGTAGAAGTTGGGACACCAATGCGCTTTAGAGCAAGCCTATGGAATCGTACCGTTGATGGCGAGTTGACTGACGTTTATTCATCTGAATATGTCACCTTTGAAGTCGGTGAATTAGCTGATGATGGGTGCTTTATATATACGTTTGAAGTTCGTACCACTACCCCGATTGATACGAGTAATTTTGAACGTAATTCGGAATTTTTCTGGAATGAAACCCTATATCTGCAAGTCACACCAGATGATGAAGATGGCGAATCTGAATGGAATGAGGTCTATGAACACAATCCACAGGGTGATGACCCAAATCAAACCCTATTCCCACGTTATGCGACAATCGCAACACAAGCACATCTTGGAAATGGCACACAACAACGCTTCTGGCAAGCTAACCGAATTAATGCCCATGACATTATTAATGTGACCCATGTGAACATTCCAAATGGAACACCAATGTATTATAGTGTGTTTTTGTGGGCTGTTCCAAGAGGTGTAGACATGAGTGATGTAGAAGCTGTTATCGAAAATAAAGTCCTTATTCGCTATCGCCTACATGTACCGTACACAGTCGAAAATGTCATCATGACATTTAATGAGGTATTTGAAGATATTGATACGTCTGAATGGCTAGGTTATGAGTTGTTCTTCTCAGAAAATCTATATCGCCAATGTGAAAGTGATGAGCGATGTCTTGTATATGCACATAACAAAAATGGTCAAGATTTAAACCAGAGATTAACTCCTGTGGAACGACCAGCAAATGTACCAGAGGATGTACCTGTGCCACCACGCTTACCACAAACAGGTATAACAAATAGATCAATTTTATTTGTTGCTCTAGGAGCAATGATAACTGTGACAACTTGCGTGGTAATCAAAACTCGAAAGTCTAAAACTAGTCGCATTAATATGAGCAGTAAAGATAGATAAAAGAACGCACTTCAAATTAGGAGGTGCTTTTCTTTATCTCAAAATCAAGGAGGACGCATTAGAAATGTCAAGAAAAAATAATAAAGAACCATTAGTTATACAGGTTGCTAGAAAAGCAATTGAAGCACAAGGAAAAGATTTTAAAGCATGGAGCGAGGATGTAATTGCACAACGTCAGCTTGAATTAATTAAAGGCTTTGACGAGAAATGGAAAGAAAGCATACTCGAAGAAGAATGTTACAAATTTGTAGTTTTAGAGCTTGATAAAAAATTGATTTAGGGAGTGATTGAATGAGAAAATTAATACCAACAACATTTAGAACGAATGATATTTTTAGTGAAATCAACACGTTGATTCTTGATATTATTACAAGGTTTCGACCTGTGACTACGACTATCGCTATCGCAGCTGGTCTAGGTATACTTGCGATGGCACTTATTTCAAAACGACAGCGTACCGAGGTAAAGGAAGAACTGTTAAATATCTTACTCATTGTCCTTGCGATTGCTGGACTTGCTTCTGCGGTTGGCTGGTTTGCAAACACAGGAAATAATACTTTTTAAACTTAATTAAAATGGAAAATTTGTTAATCAAACTTTTCAGTGGCTTTTCTTATTTTATCAATAAAGAAACCAATCGTAAGGAGATGCACATGCGATGTACAAATTAAAATTTACAAAGTTACCTAAAGCAATCAAAAAGCATTTAAAGGACAATAAGGTTTGGCAAAAATTTTACGCATTAAGTGAAGCCAATTTGCTTTTTAGCAATGCAGTCTTTTCAAGCCAAGTAACAGGTGAAGTTATTGTAACGATTGTTTGTCCAACTGGCGAACCTGAATATGAGTTTCGGGTGATGAGTGATCCCGATCAATCATTATCAGAACAAGTGCTTAAAGATTTTGACGAGTTTTTAGATAACAAGCAAGCCGAGATAGAAGCCTTGTATCACGATGCAGAAAAAAACAAAGACAAAATCAAAGCATTAGAAGATGATATTTTAATTCTAACCAACCGAGCTAAGGAAATCAGACAAGAATTTGATGGTGTTGAAGAAACAGAACATGAACACGATGAGCATGATGAGCTACAAGAAACAGAGGTGCTAGATGCCATCATTGAGGAGTACGATAAGGATGAGCTTCATGAGAATGATTTATTTGATGATGTAGAGGAAGCTGAATTAATAGACGAGCTTTTTCCTGATGTAGAAGATAATGAAGATGAGCCAGAACAATCAGCAAAGTCAGAACATCAACCACCTACCCCGAAAAACACTTCTCACATAGCAGAGGAAAAAATAAATCTGAATGAAGATAAAATGCAGCCTTACTTAGATGTTTCAACTTTTGAATCCATTCAAGCACTAGAAAATCAGATTGAGAAGATAGATGGACAAATTGAAAAAGGTGTTGATCGCTATATTTTTGACGAGTTATATCTCACATCAGCAACGGATTTTGCTTCAAAGGAAAAAAGAGAATTAATCAAAGCCAAGCATTTATCACAAGCAAATCAAACTTTTCAAAGTATGCGAGACTGGGCAAAGCGAAGTTTAGAAGAAATCAAACAATTTTCACTTAAAGAACTAAATACAAAGCATGATGAACTAGCTACCCTCAAAGCATCGACACGAAAACAAAGGGTGACCGAGATGGCGGAAATGTTAAAAGTAACGTTTGATAAAAGGAAAGGCGAATTACGAAAGGAAATTATTCAAAAATGCGATGCTGAAATTGCTGATATGGAGATGGCGGTAGATGCCGAGAAAGACCAGAAACTAGCCTTTGAAATTTCAAAAATCGATCAATCATTGGCGAAAGGCTTTAATGCAAATCATGAGAAAGCATTAATCGAACGTCGAACAGAGGTTTCAGTAATCGCTGATAAAAAAGCACAGGTTGTTTTTGAAACTATTGATCAAGGCTATTCGGGTTTACTTGATGAAATTAAGTCAAATCTAGGCGAGCATGAAAAAGCAATTGAAACTCGTTATCAACTTTATCGGGAAGATAAAGAAGATCAGTTTACTAAAGACATCTCAAACAGAGAGTTGCAACTGCGGACGAGACAGCTTGAAATCGAGGAAAAAAGGTTGTCACAAAGCAATGAAACAAAAGAGCTTAGTGGACAGGTTGAACAATTAAAAATGATGATTGAGAAAAATAGGCTTGAAGATCAGATGAAGCTCATGTCACGAGATAGAGAAGAACAGGCAAAAGAGATGCGAAAGTTCAAAAGAGTAATGGGTATCTCGTTTGCGGTCGTGACATTGGCAATGGCTGGTGTTGTAGTTGCTCTTTTACTCTGATGTTAGAACTACTCCCAAGAAAAGGGGTGATAAATGTTGATCATTAAGCAAAAAAAGCGGAACAATATTTTCTTACTTTTAAAAGCATTCATGTTTTTTAGGCGAGCTAAAAAGCGCAAGTTTATTGACGGTGAAGATTTACCAGATGAGCATAACCGAAAAGGCAATCGCAACAGTTGGTGGCTTGCCATTCTTACTTTTTTTGCGGTTGTCCTCGGTGGGAATTATCTTATAAATTTATTCTTTGAAATCGTTACTTCTGATTTCACGTTTGATTTTATGAGTGAAGTGCAACCAGAACTTGTCTGGTTTAGATGGTCGTGGCTTATTCGTATTCACTCGCTGGAATTTTTTCTGATGACAGTATTTACTGCACTTGTTTTAGCTTTTGTTGTTTACAAGCGAATCGGACGAAGAATTGAGCGATTGAATTATGGACAAAAAGGTGATCACCGCTTTGCAACGCTTAAAGAAATTAAGGCACAGTATGTTGAAATTCCCGATAAGAAAGAACCTTTTGCTGGTATTGGTGGTGTTCCTATCTCGCATCACAATAATAAATACTATCTTGATTTAGACACAGTTAATAGTCTGTTTCTAGGTACTTCACGGTCAGGAAAAGGTGAAGGTCATGTTATACCGCTTATTGACATTCTTTCTCGTGCAATGGAAAAGTGTGCAATGGTTGTGAATGACCCCAAAGGCGAGTTATTCGCCGCTGCAAAAGAGATTTTGGAGGAACGTGGCTATGAGGTTCAAGTATTGAATATTCTTGACCCTATGCAATCTATGAGCTACAACCCTTTGCAATTAATCATTGAATCGTGGCGCAATGGTGACCGCCCGACTGCTCAACGGTTAGTATCGACCTTTGCTCATGCGGTATTCTACGAGAGCGATGCTGGTCAAAACCGCTGGGTGTATGAGGGTGCTGAGAAGCTATTCTCTGCCGTTGTATTAGCCATGATTGATGAATGTGGGAAGAACAATCAATTTGAGAAAGTCACCATCTATAATGTCGGACAAATGATTATCGAGTTGTCTGCGAAAAAGTTTGTCAATCCAACAACTGGTGATGAAAAGGACGGTCTGGATAAGTATTTCGAGAAGTTACCAAGAGGAAACGTAGCGAAAGCTAGATACGCAAGTGCGTTAAGTGCTGGAAAGAAAACGAAAGGAAGCATCTTGTCTATTGTCTTTGATAAGCTAGACATCTTCCAGTCTGAAAGTGTCGCAAAGATGACTTCTGCCAACAGTTTCGATCTAAAGTCGGTAGGTTTTTCTGGTTCAATGACTTTGAAATTTGAGCAGAAACTATATAATCGAAGATTTAAAGTAAACTTCATTCGAGATGGTAAAGTTCTAAATTCATCAACTGTTAGACCAAACCTCACAGGAATCGCAAACTTAAATTTTGATACTGAAATCAAAACAGGTGATAAGTTAGAAATCGTCTCACCATCACTTCATAAAAAACGTGTGGTGTACAAGCTAGAGCGTGTTAGCAATAATGTGTTAAGAAAACCAGTATATTCAAAAATCATCAAGCTCCATAAGGAAGCTGATACCTTTGGAATGCTTGAACAAGTAGATATGACTTACTCTGATAAGCCGTTGGCGGTATTTATGATTACCCCTGACTATGATACTTCACAAAACGTTTTGGCATCAACCTTTGTAAAGCAACTTTACACAACATTGGCGCAAAATGCTTCCATGACAAAAGGTAAAAAGTGTTTCCGACGTGTGCAATTCATCTTGGACGAAGCGGGCAACATGCCAGCGATTGAGGGCTTAGATAACATGTTGACTGTGTGCTTGGGAAGAAATATTATCTTTAATTTATTTCTCCAAAGTTACAGCCAGTTAGATGCTTTATATAATAAAGACATTGCGAAAATCGTAAAAGAGAATTGCCAAAATCATATTTATATCGCTTCTGGAGACCCTGACACGCATGAAGAAATATCGAAGCGAGTGAGTAATAAAACAGTTGAATCCATTTCTATTAGTGAGAAAGTTCTTGATATGGAAACTTCTCAAACAAGACAAGCAGCGGAAGAAAGAGTAATTTCAACTGGTCGAATTTCAACTATTTTAGAGGGTGAAACAATCGTTCTCCGCCCACTTAAAAGACGTGATTTACAAGGTAATAAAATAAGACCTTTTCCGATTTTCAATACCAAGCAAACCGCCATGCCTTATCGTTACGAGTTCTTGGCTGATGACTTTGACACAAACAAAGACATTAATGATTTTGATATACCGTCTGAACATACGCATTTATGCTTATTGGAAAATTCAGTCGATGTAGATGCCATGCTTACAGATGATGCACCTACTAAGCCAACTCCCCAAAAAACACCTCAAAAGGCTACTGAAAAATCAGTGCGTAAATGGTTGAAAGAGGAAACAACGCTCACGAAAGATCAAATCGAGCAGGTAATGAAATACAAAAAAGTAAGTTAAAAATTAAAAATTTAATCAATCAAAGGAGTTTGAACTAGATTAGTCCTTTGATTTTTATTTTGAATGAAGGGAGGTTTATATGAATTCAGCTGAAGTTTTAGATTTTTTACAGCGACATTCAGACTGGTTATCTCACGCTACCTTTTGGAGAAGTATCGGTCACATGATATTGTTCTGGCTACTAACAGTGTTATATCGAATCGCTACTTTTGCAGAGGGTTTGATTGATGCGGTGTTGCTTGCACGGGGCTTTCTTGAGAATGAAAGAATTGCAGGGATATTTGAGGGCATGTTGATTTTTTCTGTTAGCTTAACCACGCTGACATTGATGATTATTGCGGTTAGAAAACTCATCAACCCAAAGGTGGATTTGAAAGCTCCAGTTATAAGAGGGCTTTTTACAGTTGCACTGATCGGGTCGATGCCAGGACTACTTATCCGAGGGCTTGAAGTGTCAGTCAATGCTTTTGAATACACAAGGGTGCTAGGTACTGAGGAAAACACCAGTATAAGCATGGCAATCATAAGAGAAAATGTTGCTGATATGCACTTTATTGCTAATCATGATCGGGGATTTGACATCTTAAATGAATCAACCTCAATAAAGAACACATTAAATGAAGATACCATTTGGCATGTTGATTTCTCGGAAGTCATAACGCCAAGTGATATAGGTGGAAACAGTAGCAATACTTTGTACCCACTTCGTTATAGAGTAAGAATGACTTCTGATGGAGAAATAGGCGTTAGAAGAATTCGTAATGGTTGGTTTGACTTATTTGATGAGGGGTATTTTCGTTGGACAGCGAACTGGGGTATTTTGTATACCACGATGCCGCTCATTGCCATCTATATGTTTTGTACAGCATTTATGTTGCTAACGACTTTACTTGACCTTATATTCTTGAAAATTCTTGTTCCAATTCTTGCCCCCACGGATGTTGAGACGGGGCAGAAGATGAAACACATTGCCAAAGATGCTGGAGCTGCCATGTTATCCATTGCCTTAATTGGTGTCAGTCTAAGTGTTTTTAGAATTTTGCTTGGATTGATTTTTGAGCTAGATATTAACTTCCTTGCGAGGTTAGTTTATCTATCGGTTGCTGTTACTGTGTGTATGAAAGGAAGTAGTGCCTTTGGTAAGTATCTAGGTGTAGACATTGGTATGGGTAGCGGTATGAAGTCGATGCTTAAACTAGGAGCAGCAGGAATGCTTGCAGCGAAAGCAACTGTCGGTGCTGGAAAACTTGCTCATAAAGGGGCTAAAGTTGTTCAAAATGGTGTACCAAAGGCTATTGATGGGGTTAAGAAAGTGGGTGACGGTGCGAAAAATGCTGTCGGTACTGCATCAGAATCAATCGGACAAATGGGAGCAGAATTCGCTGGTATGGGAGCTAAGGACTTTATGAAAGTTAAAGCACTTAATACAAAAGAATCCCTACAAGACGGGTTAGCAGAGCTAAACCCAGTTCCTAAAATAAAGTCATCTTTTGATGAAAACATTGGTAGTAAGTTTAAAGATGGGCAAGCATCAGGAGATGCCAAAGCCATAGAGGGATTATCCAAACTAAGAAACAAGGAAGCAACGACTAAGAGAAATGACGCTATGAAAGCTAAGGCTGAAAAAGTGAAACAGCATGACCCTAATGCGCCATTACCAAGTCTTGGCGAAAAGCGTGAAGCTCGTGAAAGTCAAGGTGGCTACCAACCGAATAATAAACCGATTAATATTTTTGAGCGTGACGATATTTCTCTTTCAAATGGTGATCAAGTTTCTGCTCCTAACTTAGAAATGGCTGATACGTCAAATGATTCAGATTCTAAATATACATTACCACAGTTTGGCTTGAATCCGCTAAAAGATAAACCAAAGCATACAAGCTCAAACCCATTTGATAAAGTTCAAGGTGTGTCAGGTCTAAATAATATAAAGCCAGAAAAACAAACGACACCTAATAAAAGACAAAATAAAGTAGCATCGTCACCAGCTAAACCAGTGGGAATGGCTAATAATTTGAACACGAAGAATACAGCATCAACTCAAAGTACACCCAAAATACAGGCAACACCAATGAAAGTGCCTACTCAAAATATAGGTGAATCCTCGAAACCAGTAATGAATGCACCACGCATAACGTCTACACAAGCACCAGCGAATATACCGAAAGTTACTTCGGGCACACCTATAAATACCATTAACACATCAGGAGACGATCACGATGAAAAATAGAATTTTAACAAGTAGCTTAGTATTTATCTTAGTATTAATAACTGCCCTTTTCGCAAGTTGGCTCGTATTAGAGGAAAGAGTTGTGTCCTATTTGGCTCACGTTGAAATTGATCCGTCACAGTTTGAAACAAACTTAGAAAAATCACTAGACGTTGCGGAGTTTGATTTTTCGGTGATTGATGAATTGGGCTTATCAGGTGTGATGCCTTATATCAATGAGGACGTTGCCCCTATTGGTGAAATCATTATCCCGAATGTTGATATTCATTTGCCTATTTTTCATGGCATAACAGAGCCACACATTTCGCTTGGTGCAGCAACACTAACGCCTAACCAACAAATGGGTCAAGGTAATTATTCCCTCGCTAGTCACTACACACCGTGGGGAATGTTATTCGGGGCACTAGATCAAGTTGAAATGGGTGATTTAATTATTCTCCGTGATGATATTTATTTGTACCTTTATGAAGCAACTTTTAACGAAGTAATTGAAGCGTATCTAGTGGAAATCATTGAGGTTGTGCCAGAGAAAACACTTATCACCTTAATCACTTGTACACCAGATGGATTGATGCGTGTCGCTGTTCAGGGTGAGTTTATCCAGCAAGTTTTAATAACGGATTTGATGTCAGAACAAATAACTTTAAATGTTGAAGCTACACCACTAGAACTTATACCTTTATTAGAAATTGAAGTCATTCAGTTTCCTTTTTTTGAAGTGGCAAGTGCCATGATTGGCTCGCTAATGATGGCTGGTTTAGTTACATGGTTGGTGAGCAAAAAGAATTAATGAGTAAAACAATATCCCTAGTCAACCTTTTTCAAAAGTGATGGCTAGGGTCATTTTTTAGATGGAGGTGCTAGTATTGGCGCATAAATACAATAACATGACAATCCTTAAAAGTACAAAAACAGAGATTAAATTGTGGTTGTTTCACTTGGTCGACTTGATCATTATCGTTGCCCCAGCCTACATGGGGTATGAGATTAATTCACGTCGACCGTTACCGATGCCACACTTTATAACACTGATGGTCTTATGGCTTTGTTTCGCATTGTTTCTTTGCATGAAAAATAAGTCTAATGCCTATGTTAGAAATTTTGTCATCATCTGGAAACTGCTCCGAATGGATCGAAAAACTTATGTCCGAGATTCCTACTCTAGCGAGGTGTAGGTCAGATGAAAGTAAAAAAAGCAAAAGGTAAAAAACAGTCAAATAAACAGGAAAGAGTATCAAAAAAAATTCATGCTTCTACTTTTGAATTGTTGCCATTTAAACGTATAGAGGGCAGTCGGGTTATTACAGAAGATGATGAATTTATTAGGTACTTGCAGATTGAAACCAAGAACATTAACGGTCTAAGTGAGGATGAGCAATACCAAGTTATGCACAAGTTGGAAGTTTTAATGCGTATCTATGAGCATGACTTTTCATGGCTCACCCTGAACTTTCCGCCTAACGTGGAAACGAATTTAGCCCATTGGCGAAAGAAAGTGTTTGATGCTAGAAGTGCAAAAGATTCAGCAAGAGCAAAAACTGCCCTTGAACAATTATCAAAGATGCTATGGGTTGAAGCGAATCTTAAAAATTTAGAGTTCTATTTTCAAGTTTATGGGACGAATGAGCAAGACATAAAAAACAAAGAAGCCTTGATTAAACGCTTATGTGGTTTGGTTTTAGGTGGTCATGAAATCAACGAAGAAAAAATCGAAAAGATTTTATACAAGCTGTGTAACATGAATTCAGCAATTTAAAAAGAGGGTGTGATTTATGCTTAGTAAAAAAGAAATTAAAAAATATGAAAGTCAAGGTTACGATTTTGACTTTCTTGGACGAATCCAACCGCAAGGCGGTATGGCAACAAAAGTCAATTACCTTGTCGCTGGTGATGGCTATTATGCGTGTTTGCATATTTATCAATTACCCAAAGACCCAGCCCCATTTTGGTTAACAACAATCATAGGAAACGAAAATTCCATTGTTAAAGTTGATTTTACTTCCGTTCAGAAAGAGCAAGTTTTAAAGGATATTAACAAGTCGCTTGGCGAGTTTGAAGATAGAATGCGAAGTGAACGACATCAGACCGAACGCAATAATGCAGCAGATGAATACCAGCTATTATCCAACTATGCGAGAGAAATCAATCAAGGTAATGAAGTGACAAAGCTAATGAGCATTAGGCTTTTTGTATCAGCTAAAACACAAAAAGAGCTTGACGGGTCTGTCGCAGAACTCTCTAAAACATTAGATGGACTTAGCTATAAAAACGTGGTATGCGTGGGTCAACAAGACAAAGAATGGCAAGCTTTCTTTAGAAATTATAGCCAGCAACGGTCACTTGGAACAAGAGAAGGTGTAAACGTCGGCGGTGCTGTTGTTGGCGGTGGCTACCCTTTTAATTTTCAATTCCTCATCGATCCATTCGGTGGCTTCTTGGGAACGACCGATACAGGCGGTGCTTTCGTCTGGGACCCATTTCACACAACGGCTAACCGAAAGTCATTTAACTGTTTGATTTTGGGTAAGTCTGGATATGGAAAATCAACCGCTCAAAAGCTCATTGAGGAAATCTTGTTTGCGAAAAATGCAATTATAAGGGGTTTTGAGAAAAACAAAGATTGGCTCAAATTAATCAAGTATCAGAATGGGAAAGTCCTTGATTTATCAGGCAGGGGTGGCATTTTAAACCCCCTAGAACCCCTCGCAACCATTACGATTGATAAAGATGAGATTGATGAAGAAAGCGACGATGACGAGCTAAAAATTGATGAATTAGCAAGCTACATTCAACACCGAGATAAGTTTTTCACCCTCATCAAATTTCTTGATGATAAGATGGACGACTTAGATGCGCTTGACTTTCCCCGATTTTTAGATGCGTTCTATATTGAAAAGGGATTGTTGCCAAGCAATTACATGGAAGTTTATAACGTCATTGACCCTGATCAAATCCCAGCACGCTTAAAAATTATCGGTAGAAAGTCAACCGATTACCCCATTATGACCGATTTTTATCACTTCTTGGTTAAGCATTTTAATCAAGATGAATTCAAGGATTTATTAAGAGAAGAAAAACTCGCACTTAAAAGGTTCTTGCGAATTATTAGAGTGATGGCAACGAACTATGCCAACGTCTTTAACGGTCATACTACGCTCGTTGATTTGAATAGTGAACAGGTCGTATTTTTTGACATTAATACGCTGGAGAGCTTTTCCGAACCTATCAAAAGAGCGCAACTATTTTCAGCTATTTCATTGATTTGGCAACAGGCTTTGCGTAACGGATTGAAGATGAAAGAGCTACTTGCGGAGGGGAAAATAACAAAAGAAGAAGTGGTTTATTTTGCCCTGTTTATCGACGAATGTCAAAATCTTATCAATGAGAGATGTGAGTTTGTGCTTGATTCGTTGCTACTCTTTACGAAAGAAATGCGAAAGTTTGGGGGCGGTATTTTCTTCGCCACCCAACTTCCGAGAACATTCATTCCGTCAAATGATAACTCGTCCTACGCTTCAAAGGTTAAAGAGCTATTTGCCATTTGCCAAACTAAAATCTTCTTTAACATTGATTCCTCGGACATGCGATTGATGAAAGAGACCTTAAACGATGTTTTAACAGCAAGTGAGTTTGATTCTTTACCAAGATTACAAGAACGTGAAATGCTCGTTAATTTGGGTGGTACGGAAACGTACAAGGTTACAACAATCGCAAGTCCAGAGCAGTTAAAAAGATTTGCAGGAGGTCATTAATGAAGATTTTACGACTTATTAAAAAGATGGTAAAAAGAGAAGCGACACCCAAAGACAAGCTCTCACTTACACTAAGGCTAGTAGGTTTGTTATCAGGGATTGGCGCATTTTTCTTATTATTTATTATGGGGATGGCAGTCGTGGCAGTATTAGTTGGTTCGAGTAGTTCTAACTCTACGACAACTTCCGTACCAATGAATGGGAGAAATACCTTTCCCGAAAGTGTATTGAGATGGGAGGCATACGTCCGACAGGAAGCAGAAGCAAACGAGATTCCCCATGCGGTCAATTATCTTTTAACCATTATCTTACTGGAAACACGAGGTGATGCAGAAAGGTTTCCCGACATTATGCAATCTAGCGAATCGCTAGGCTTGCCACCAAATACAATTAGTTGCCCTCATGAAAGCATCGTACAAGGTGTTTTTTATTTTGCATCGGCTTATAAACAATTCCCAGATCACGACCTTTTAAATGTACTTCAAGCATATAATTTCGGTCGTGGTTTTTTGAATTACACTGACCCCGAGTATAGTTTTGAAACGGCAGTATCCTTTGCCAGAAGATTATCAGGTGGTGAGCGAGTAGACTACCTTAACCCATTAGCTATTTCAATTAACGGTGGTTGGAGGTATCGGTACGGAAATATGTTTTATGCCAAGCTCGCAGCGCAGTATATTAGCCCAACACATGACGGTGAATGGGGCTTACCAGTCGCAAGTAATTTCGTTGTGACAAGTCATTTTGGCAATCGAATTCACCCGATCAGCGGTATCATGCACTTTCATAATGGCATCGACTTGGTGAATCCTAACATGTCTGATCCTCCCATTTTTGCAGTAGCAGATGGCACAGTTGTCTTTAGTGGATGGGCTGATGGCTATGGCAACTATATTGTGGTTCAGCATGATGAAACGACATTCTCGGGCTATGCACACAACCGAACGAATTTAGTAAGTGTCGGTGATACGGTAAATCAAGGTGACAGAATAGCGATAATGGGAACGACAGGAAACAGTACGGGGGTGCATTTGCATATGGAGATCATGTTAAACACAACGGACTTTTGGCGTGGTCATGTTGATCCTGCACCGATTTTAAACATCAGAAATTAGAAAATTGAGAGGAGAAATTAAATGGAACATGTTGAAAATATTAAATCATTAGATGAAACTACGGATGGTACGAAGGAGTTTTATTCTCAACATGGATGGGAGGGTTCTAAGTTCGATCCCGAATTGTCGCTTAAAGACATTGCCAAAAATATCAGGGAATACGTGAAAGAAGCCTATCCTACCTGTAAATTCAGCGTTACAATGCAAAGAGGAAATGCGATGACGGTTGCCCTGATGGAAGCACCGCAGTCAGTATTTGTACCAGAATATAAAGAGGGATATAAGCAATTAAATCAGTTTGTCATAGAAAAAAGTAAGGTTTTGAATGAGTATGGGATTTCTCTTATGTCTGATGTTAATGCTCAAATTCAAGCTTATAACTACGATGATTCCGATGTAATGCGTGATGATTCTGATAGAAATTTTTATCATCAAATTCATGTTGGTAAGTGGGATCGAGATTTCAAAGTAGTAGAACAGATTGAAAAAGTCAAAGAAGTGGTAAGCGATGAGGTCGAAGTTACTCAAGATACTTGGATACCAGTTGATGAAATAGAAAAGAATCCAGAGCAATATTCAGATATGATGAAGCAACGAGAGGAAGAATTAGAGCTTTAAGGAGCGTGAACAAATGCGTACAGATGAGAACGTTAAAATGAAACAACCGCACCCATCTACTGATCGAGAAACCAAAATTGCGGTGTTTAATAAGTTTCTAAAAGACATTGAAAGCAAAGCATTACCCGATGACTTTAACGCAGAAAAAGGGCATGTCATTATTGGATTAAAGGATTATGAAGTCTTGTTATCTGATGGAAAAAATCAATGCAAACTTAATTTACAAGGTGAGCTAGAACCATTTTATCAATTGCCTACTGGTCTTAAAGGCTTTAAGCATGAGATTTTAGAACAAGAAAAGTTATGGAGCTATGAGGATGTTTCTTATTTATTAAGAGAAAGCTTAATCACATCAGATAAATATTGGGAACATTCACAGAATGAATTAAGTGTCGTAGATACGGTTGAGCTTGAAAGAAGCGAGGGCTTTTGGGGAGACGAGTTAAAAGAAAAAATCTTGTATCTTGGCGCAGACGTAGATAAAAACAGTTATGATGCAGTCGATAACTTCTTTGCTGATCTCGGATATGGCTATGAATTTTCAGATGAACAACTTGGCTCTATCGGTATTTATGGCACATCAGATTTACAAGATTTTCTAAGCAAAGACGTAAGTGAGCCTATAAAATTGCACAACGATCAAGAACAGGCAATCGGTGAACTACTAGAAAAAGGTACAACAATGAGAATGCCCCTCGCATATGGAATAGGCAAAAACAACGATGAAATGGAATTATAAAGGAGCTGTTTACACATGGAAGAAATGAGAATAAGACAAATTGCTGTGCTATTTTTACTGTTACTAATCGCAAGTTTAGTTGTTCATTTTTGGCAGTTTCACAACCATAGAAATGCCACTATGGACTACCGTGAAACTGTTGCGACATTAAGAGAAACTAGTGCAACACATGAAACGGATATTGAAATGTACCTTGCCTACATTCAGAATTTAGAAGAAAGAGTAACACCAGACGTTGCATTACGTGAAGGGCAACGTGATACGATTCGTCGCTTCATAAATGGTTATTTTACATTCTCGGCTAGTGAAGAAGAAGCTAGAATTGATAATATAGCGGAGTTTGTTGCTGATGAAATGGTGGAGTTAATGCGTGAAGCATTAGACGAAAATCGAGGAGGTAACTATCATTTAAGTTTGACCGCTTCAAATATAAATATCTATTATGGCGAAGCCAATGAGTTTATCGCAACCTTTAATGTGGCTTATGAATCCGACATCACACGTCCTATGACACAAATTTTAGTCATGAGATTTACTATGACGGATGAACAAATCAGAGAATTTGTGATCATCTCAGCTAGTGAGGTATTTGATTTTGATTAAGTTTTTAACTAAAAAAACGGGTGAAAAATTAGAAAGCCTACATGGAAAATGGGAAAACATAAAGGTTTATTTACGGAACAACAAGATACTTTTATACTTAGCACCAACTGCTTTTTTTATCGTTTCAATGGTCGCTGTGTTTACGCATGGTGTTATCATTAATAACAGTATCGGCTTTGAGGTGATACAAATTTACGAGCCACAACCCTTTGGAAGATATGAATTAACGGTTACGACAATGCGTTTTAACCCCGAGGAATCTATTCACCGCATGGACATATTCTTCAATACGACCTCACCTAATGTTGACTTGTTTAGCTATGAGCTAGACATAAATGCAGTCGCACTTGCAGACCCATCACAGCCATTAGATATAGAAATCGTGCGTGTAACCAGTCAATTTTTCGTTATCTATATCAGAGATTTACCTACCAGTTTTGGCGCAATCCGAAAAGACATTCTTTACTTTGCAGACGAAAATCAGTCAGCAATAATCACTATTAGGACAGAAGAAAGTCAGTCAGTTATTGATGAGCATTTAGAAATTGAAACCGACCGACTTATCTTAATGCCCTATGCACTCGCTAATGATATTAGGGTTCTTGATATAGAAATGGTAGAAATTGAAAATGAAATACTCGAATTAGAGGAAGAAATAGCAACCAACTTAAACCATATTGAGCAGCTTGAGAATGATATGGCGTTTCAAGTTGGCGAACAATTAGCAACAAGTCAGTCACGTATTCAGTTACTTTTAAACCGCAATTCCAATTTAGAAAGCGACATTGAGGAGCTAGAAATTGCAATCCAAGCAATACAGAATGACATTGAATCAATCAGACAAACCATCAGCGACCTATAAAAAAGGCGAAAATACCAGTGGTAGTTAATGGCAATTCGGTGGTACTTACAACGGTTTTAATTGTAGTTAAGCTAAAAATAGGTGGTAGTTGGTGGTAGTTTTTAGTAATAAGTGATAGCAAGGAAAAGAGAGTGTGCGACCCAATAGGCACAGCCTATTTAGCACTTCCCGAATGGGGAGTGATAGCAGGTCGCTCTTATGCTCTTTTTCTATCTTTCACCAAAAATCAAAGGAGGTTACAAATGGAAAATATTTTTATCAGAAATGTTAAGAATGAAGTCGTTGCATTTATTGATCGCAAAGCAAGTGAATTATCAACCACTTCAAAAAGAAAAGTTACTCGCAATGAATACATCAATCTGATTTTAGAAAAGCAACTTAGAGATGACTTATCTCTTGATGATAGACTGGATGACATAAATACAACAATGAATAAATTAGTAGATGCAATCAACGAAGAAAAGAAATCAACCGATCAATTAATTGGTTTGATGTTTTATGGGGAGGACGCAAATGAGGAGGAGTAATTTAGATGATTGAAAAACGCAAAGCCCAAAGACATAATTTATTTTTAGATACTGAACATGCAGAAGTGTTAAATGAAATTATTGAGCTTAAAAATTTGGGGCAATTAAAAACAATGAGTAAGGTGGTTCGCTTTATCATTCTTGATTATTACGAACTACTTACCGCCAAGCAGAAGCCAAAGGCTCAAGACATTAAATTAAATGCAATGGGTAAAGACCTTTCTATCCTTTTAAATTTAATGTGTTCACTCATTGCCAACACGCCATCACTTAACCTTGCAGATAAACATGTCCGCAATGAAAATGTATTGCTATACTGGCAAGCGTGGGCATACGTGGAAGCAATGATTAATGAAAGGAAATCAGGTCATAGCCGTCCACCGACACCACCACCAGAAATTAAAGAACTGTTGCAAGCTAAGACAGTAGATGAATCTTACTTGGAGCAATTAGAGAACGAGAAGCGGGACGAAGATTTTGGAAAGCTATTCGGGCTTGACCCAGATAAATAGATTTGGTGGTGCATTAGATGAGAGCAGTAAAATCGCCTTACTTCGTTTTAAAAACGGAATTTACAGTAAATGAGGAATTAGAGTTTGAGGGATTTATTGATTATATTACACGAGAAGGTGTTAAGGGATCAGACATGAAAGTAAAATCTATGAATCCCCATTACCAATTTGAAAATTCTAAGTTGGATATTCAGCAAGAACAGTATTTAAAGTATATTGATTACATGAGTAGGAAAACAGCCCTAGAGAAAAAAAGGAAGTTATCAGTTGATGAACTCCAGAGTTTGAATCTTTTGAAAAAGTATGAGAATGATGACATGGTTCAGATGTTGCAAGGAATGAAGCAGTCAAAATTTCAAACCAACTTAAAAGAGGAATTACAGACAGGTGCTTTTGATTTTTATAGTGATGATTTAAGCCCAGCAGACATTAGAACATACAAACGGAAATTTCAAGAAGCACAAAAAAATGGTTCAGTCATGTACCGAGATGTGATGTCCTTTTCCACCGAAGCACTCATCGTTGCAGGTATCTACAATCCGTTTACTGATGAGCTAAATAGAAAAGAACTGATTGTAGCATCAAGAAAAATGTTGAGGGAAATGTACAAGCGTGAAAATCTTCAAACGACTGGCTTAACTGTTTGCGAGATTCACTATAACACGAAACATTTCCACATACATTTTGCCACAGTCGAAACGCAAAACAAACGTGCGCTGGTGGAATTTGAGGGTAAAGTTCAAGCACAGGGCTTGCGGAAAAAATCAACCCTACAGGCAATGAAATCTGTATTCGCAAATCAAATTTTTGAGCGCACAGATAAGCTGGTGGAAATATCAGGTTTACGAGATAACATGCGCCACGAGGTCAAAGATGAATTTCAACATACGGATAGCAACAGAGCATTAACACTCATCTCAAAGTTGAAACGTTTATTACCACCTGATAAGCGAAAATGGAACAGCAAAAACTTATCAGACCCAGCTCGTAAAATCATGCAAGAGTTGATTGATGAGTTGATGTCTAGCAATTCTAATTTTAACCGTTATAAAAGATTGGCAACAGAAGAAAACGAACATCGGGAAAAAATGTTCGGGCAACTATCTGACAGCCGATCTTCTTTTTATGACGGAAGAATGCACGGTGCGCCTGATGGTGTTTATTATCGGCTAGGCAATAGTATTTTGGAAGAACTACGCAACAACAGCACCAAAGATAAGAGCAATGAAGCTCTAGCTAGAGTGAGCAAAGATTACAAACAAAAAGTCAATCTTGATCGTGCAATCAATACTGGACATTATCAGTTAAAGAAATTAGAACGCACGGTGGACAATAGTTTTGAGCAGTATCGAATAGAACAGGAACGCCACAAATTAGAACGTGATATAGAGCGTGCTAAGTGGGAGCAAAGTTTATAGGAGGAATGTTAAAATGTCTAATTTATTTTTAAATAATATTGATTTTAGCTGGTCAATGGGGCAAGACGAAGAAGCTGAAAAATTGACACAGCAATTAAAGGAAACATTAGTAACAGAAGGTTATGAAATTACAGCGGGAAAATATGATATTATGGAGATGGGAGATGAGGGCTATGCAACAGTCATGTTCATGTCAATACAATCTGTTGATGATACACTGTTACTAGCATTATCAGAAAAGTTTCCTGATTTTGATATAGAGTATCTGTCGATAGAAGAAAATTCGAACCATATTAAAGATGTAACCTATTCAGAGGGTGAGATTCAATCTGATTATGTTCAAAACCGATTTGAATGGCTGAATAAAGAATATGATAAGTTAATCTCATACGCAAATGAAATGGAACATACAGAACAACAAAATAATCATCAACTTAATGATGAATGGATTGAAGCAGCAGCGAATGATGAATATGTTTCAGTAGATTCTCTTAGTTTGGATGATGATGTTATTCAAAAGCAAC
>Ga0123355_10001717_pt1 | contig 30516 bp, 12 predicted proteins | sample TergutEmb28metaG_3_FD_89872 | JGI IMG/M metagenome (GOLD analysis project Ga0123355, IMG submission 89872) | Embiratermes neotenicus P1 segment gut microbial communities from Petit-Saut dam, French Guiana - Emb289 P1 | ecosystem: Host-associated > Arthropoda: Insects > Digestive system > Gut ... | reverse complement strand
GTATGCAGTCTGATTTATTTTACTGCAAAATCACTCTACATGTTTCGGGTGTCCACCGCACCCATCATCAGGAGTACTAAAAACTGTAACCGCAGCCTCCGGTACAGGTCATATCGGTACAGCTACAGCTGCTTCCCTCCAACGTGGCAGGTCGGGACCTGGTCATGTTGGAGGGAAGTAGCTTTACCGATATTATGACCTGTACCGGAGGCTGCGGTTACAGTTTTTAGTACTCCTGATGATGGGTGCGGTGGACACCCGAAACATGTAGAGTGATTTTGCAGTAAAATAAATCAGACTGCACACTGTTGCATATAGTTGGATTTTTATTAATACTGAATTAGGATGCACGGAACCATGAGCTTAAAAATATTTAAAACCTCTCGCCTACGTTTCGCTAACCTCTTCTCAGAAAAATTTCCAACAAAAAATTAAACGTGCACTTCTCATTACCCCACCTGTGACGACTTAAACTTGTCCCTCCTAAATTACGATGCCTGATATAAGCAACCGAAACGTACCACCAGTTGGTGAAGATTGAAGCCAGGTGTAAGACCGCACAACTGAGATATCTGTGCGAGGTCAACCGCGATGGACCAGAAATAAATCAAAATGCGAGAAATATTTAACGTTAACAAACTTCCAGACGACATCAAGCAACCAAGCAGGTTTGTGTAGTACTTGTGTGTGGCAGATGGAGCGGTTCATATCTCCACGCGGACACAGGCTACTTGCAGGCAAACAATGGTAAAGTAACTCGATAAAACCACAGCGGTTTCCTTCTGAATCCCTGCCTGTTCCTAAATCATTCTACCATTCTGACGATGTCGCAAAAGATACGTTAACACAAAAACGGATAAATCATGCTCTTGGGATGGGAAGAAAGCCACTTTGAAATATCCATTATTATATACAGAGTAGCGCAAAGTCGCTTGACACCACAGGCAACACGTTGGATGTCGAGGGATAAGTGACTCTTGCGTCACCCAGGACAAACAGCGACAGGGCGCTGAGAATGGGACGACGCTATACGAGATGGACGGTGCAATTTGCGTACTTCTGAACCGAGTCAAAATAAGTCGGTAACTTGCAAAAAGAAGAAAAATGAGAAGGCCGTGCAAGCTGTAACGTACCTCATCATTATTCCAATTCCCTCCTCATTCTTCTCCTCCTACATTTCTCAACGGTGAAAATACAGTCTTTGACTTTAAGCTCAAGAGTGAGAACGCGAACCGCGACGGAGTACACATATTTCCCAAAGGTGTTTTAACAATTCTGCGGAAACCATCGACCTCTGATATCCAACTACGGCAGACACAAATCTGCTGTTGCGTCACGAACACACCCAGAGAAGTCAGAAAATGATTTTCCCCATATCCCGTTCAAGTTGGAAATCTTAATTAATCTCATAATTTATGGAATATACTAATATTTCTAGTACAAGGATAAGTGTCTGAGAAAATCTTTAGAGTTAGATTTGCTTTTCATTAAATATAATCTTTAAATTATACAGATATGGAAGCAAGTTATTAGGACACCCACCTCAAATTTCATCAAAATCATTCAGTGATTCTGGCAATGAAAGCTCAGCATAAGCGGCCACAAATGCCCCTGCAAACGTTAAACTCGTGCGAAAGACCGAACAGAACAGGTACACTAAGATGCATCACATGGAAATCAACGAATTATGAAGGCAGGTGTCTAATTATATCACGTTTTTTATCGACGTCAAAAGTAAATGCGATCCAGTGACCGGGCAGGTTGATTATTTAATGCAAAGACACCACTCGATGGTCAGAACAAACCACTTTGTTTCACCGTACATAAAGACCAGATCCCTGTGAAATGAGCACGCATGTCTCTATGCCAGCACAGAATTTTCAACTCATTTCAAGTGTTCGCAGTGATTCAGAGTTACTTTTGTTCCTGGGAATTACCATCAGAAAGTAAAGTCCGAAATTTATTAAAACAGTTACAAACTCCGTGTCCTATTTCGCAGAAAATAACGCGTTTCTATTACAAATAACAAACAGGAAATTCTGTTTAGAGAAATAAATACTGTCTTTAAGAAATACACAAACATAAATGCTGTGTGGGGAAAAAAATCCATAGTATTTTTAAAACATCGGAACACAATATACCTAACAAAGTAGTTATTTTACCTGATAAATATTATTTGCCACTTCTCGTCTCTATTCCGCCTCGCGTGTGGACGTTCGACTGAGTTGAATCCGTCAATACGATAAGAAAAGGCGACAGAATTTGATAAACTATGTCTTTCACAACAATGACCCCATAGTAATCAATGCTATTTCAACAGTTAACAATAGTCCATGAAATGACATTACGTCACACACTGTGATCACATACGTGATTACGAAGCCATACCTCAGTACTTACATAATGTGAGGGCTAAGGTTGCTTAGCGTCTGCCACGGTATACAAGCAGCAGTCTTACTCACCTGCAAGAAAAATAAGAGATACTACGTGAAACTGTGTACTGGTATACAGGTGAAGGTTAGCAGTTGGCGGAAGGTTTGGCGGTAACGACACACTTCCTAACTTCTAGACCGTGCAGGATGCCTAGCGGTAATATCCGAAAGTCGTATTCGTGTGGTACATGAATCGAATCCTAGGAAGGTTACTTTCTAATTGCTGGGTCATCCCGAGATTTATTCAGTCACTCACGACAGTGTCGACACAGTATGTAGGTATCTCCTTTGATGCAGGCCTATATAAGCTACTTAAGTAAAGGGAGATCATTAAATAAATGAAGAATGGAATTCTTCTTCCTGGAAATTTATAACTTGTAATAAAACTGTGGGCCTAATACTTCCTATGTCTCCACGCGTAGGTTACATGATCATTAACGACTTGAGATGGGTAAAACAGTGATTAATATCTGCGGACGGGAGCAATATTTTCATTTTACTTCCGATGATAGGATGATGGTTAAAGATGAAGACAGGTGGCGAAGGCGGCCTACCAGCATAACGTGGGAATCGGACTACGGCGGAAGGCCTGTACACCGCATATTCACAAAAATACAGAAATAGGGAATCGGCGTTGAGTCCAGTTATTACAGAAAGACAGAAAATTTGCATGGAAAGCCAGAAGTCTCCGTCACTGGCTCCTTCTCATGAGTGATAAAGTAATAAATGTAAAGGTAAAGGTAAAGCAATTCCTGTACAGGCCTATTACACGCCCAGAGGGTTCCAGGAGGTTGAGGCTCCCAGATTTCGAGAAAGTGAGTCATGAAGGAGGTAAGGTTGTCAGCTCTAAGCATCGGCCGCCCTTACCTCCCAGGAAATATCCCTGGTATTCATTTCTGTTACGGTATAAATCGACCCCAGGGCCATAGTGCGGCCGGAAGAATTCTGTCAAGTAAAAATTCCAATGATACCATCGGGAAGCGAGCCCACGACCTTCCGGCTTGTAGCGCAGTGCCTCATCCAACAATAATTAATATCCAAGGATGGGATATGAGAAGACAGAACATTAAAGATTAATAAACAATCTCACGGGGGGGGGAACTATTTTCAACAGCTGAATGTAGTTCAGCTCATGAAGTAATTCCTTTGTGTTTTACAACCAGAAAATTTATCGTCATTTCTAATAGAGTGCGCCTGTAGACTCTATCCTGAGCCTTCTAAAACAATCAGCAACTTCACTTGCTACAACAGGCAAAACATAAAGGTCACGTGCTACTTTCCGCGAGTAAGTATATTTTAATATTATCACGGCACCCATATAATTATATCTCCCGGCAGCTGTCTTCACCTTACATTTTCCGACCAAAACGCTGTAAGGGTCACATTTTCCTCCTACGTCCTACACAACCCGCACATTTCGTTCTCCTTCATTTTATTGCTCTAATATTGGACTATGCGTTCAAATTACGCGAATCGCTGTAGCCGTGCTGTCTAAGGCAAATAGAGGGCTGAAGGGCTCAAAAACTGGTGTCCTGGGTTTCAATCCGCTGGCAGTGGTGTGGTATTGCCCCGTGTAAACAGAGGCTTTGAAATGGGTAAATCCCCATAATAGGCAGCCAAATGTATTTCGGTAAAGCCAAAAAATCAAAATAAATATTGATATAAGAGAACTCCTCCGGGGATCGATTGGAAGTCCCCAATTTATTGCTCTAAGCAGGATGTTATATAATCTGCATAAGCAAAACCATCGTTAAATACACAGTAAACAAAAATTGACCTTCCATTGCACAACAGGGCTATCATACATTATTTTTATACTTATTATTATTATTATTATTATATTTTAAAAATTCAGCCATTATTTGTGTTCCACAATTCTAAAATTTAGCTAGTCATAATAAACCAGTTAGCATAAACCACGACAGACAGAAAGGAAAACACAAATAGACAATGGTGAAAATGATATGGCAAAGGAACGGAAAATAACTATGCGTAGGGAAATATTAGGCTTACACGTGGTCGCAATTCGTACTCTTGGCTTGGTACACAATCAAGTGTGAGTGCGATGGGCAGGACATGTAACACAAACGGAAAGAGGTGACCAAGTTTTCACAAAGTACGATAGGGTAACCTCGAGAATGAGGCCACGTGGAAGGCCCAGACGCAGGTGGAAGATAATATCCCCTACTGTATACAATGTTAGGGTGTGGGGCGTACTGCAGTTCCTGCGAACAGCTGGGAAACGGTAACAAATAGAGGGGCTCCTTGCGAGCAGGAATTTCTTAATCAGCCTGACAACCATCAAGAAGGAACGGCACCATGCAGTTAGACGAGTGTAACTTACGAAAGTTCTTATTAAGCAATTTTATCCATTATTTTGTCGTTCCATCTCACTTAGGTCCAAGTGTCTCTCGCAGCTCTACTAATGATTACGTAAACGTTCAGGCGATTTATTGAAGATTCCAATACAATGCTGATGGCGATATGCCCTCTGGCGGATAATTGTTGCAGATCCCAGTACAGTACCAATAACGGCGTAAATGGGAGTGCACAATTTGTGCTGTTCTGCAAAAGCATTAAAGCGAAGTACGTCAAATCAATACTGTAAACCTCCCTCAGGCCCCGCGAATGTCAAAAGCAAGAAGCATGGACAGGGGGGGCGGCGGAGGTGAGTGAGGCTCCTAAGCTAGGTTATTGCATCACGAGAGGAACTGCGAAAACGCTTGCGCAACACCCTGCGAGTTAGCCAACCCGCACGTCCATCACGTAAATCGTCCCGCCCTGTATTTTCCATCATCGCCTTCCTCCCCTCATTTAACGATTTACTAACTAAAGAACAATGGAGAAATGGCATAACACAATTATCAATATAAGCTTTGTTACCACAAACGAGTTCAAAAAATCCATACCATTTCAACAGCAAAATGCCTCGTTTACAAAAACCAGCAACTGTGTAAATATAGTCCGTCTCTGGCAAGCTATTCCAAAGTGCGTCATTCCCTGTGACTTCAAATTGGCACCAGTTACACTTACATGGCAAACGTGTTATTCCATCGACCACGTCAACAAAAAAAACTAAGAATAACAGAACAAAGGATTTGGATTTCTTCCTTTAAAAACGACGTAGTTTTCTCAAAAAATAAATACATGAACCGCATTTCAAGCCATTTCATACTGTTCAAAATTATGTCCGACCTAAACAGGGGTACTGTCTACAAATACGCTTTATTAAGTGCTTATTATGCAGTCCAAACACCGTCAGTACGTCTGTGTTGCATGCTATTTTCGCACATTAAGTTACACACTCATATATAACAACAAAGCTGCCCGCTGTTTTGAATGGCTGTCAATATTAAACTCTTCCTTTCAAGGAAGAACATGCATTGCAACATTTGAAAAAAGGAGTTCCCAGCAGAACGCACAAAACCAGCTCTCAAGATGAATTTGACTTCAAATCCGTGGGAACGATTACTCTGTTGCTGTTGACGGAGTATATTTATTTCTGTTAAGACCTCATTACGTAAGTACAGACTCTGTAGCATATAAGAGTACACTTTCATTTTCCTGGATACAAACTCCAAGTTTTCTTATCGTCGTCGTGTATGAAACTGTTTACGTACAAAACAGTATTTCGTACGTTTATTATGTATCGCCGTAACAAATTTCACAACTGTAGCTCACAAGAAAACTCAAGACATATTTCGTTGCTACTTAAATGCTACAAAAACATTTGGAAATAAGGGTTTAAAATTCTCCCAAGACTTACTGTCACACATAAAAAAATCACGACCCACAAGTAAATGTCGCCATCGTCCTTTCCCATTTCATAAGTTCGCGCATCCGCCATGTTGTTATTACTATTCCAACGGCACTACGATCACACCAAGTTAATAAGTGGTGGACAAATGGCGTGGCAGTCTCGTATGCCTGGGCCCTATTTTTTTATTGCAAGGGAGAAATGTAGACTCTGAAGTGCTGATGAAAATATATGGACATGGGGCTTGAAATTAGCAGTTTCTTTAATATATTATATCGAAATGGGCATAACGAAGTTTTGGTGGGGAGACTTTTGGGAAGCAACTACCCGAAGAATTGAAAAGACGAGAGGATAACATTAAGTTGAGGGGTAGTGGTTAAAAGTGGCACGGGACTGCATAAATTTAACTCTATCTTACACGTCCTTTTAATGAAATCTGGCAGCGAAAGTTCGCCAATATTGCAAGACCTATACTCGTGCAAGACTTGGCGGACACGTAGAGGACGCTGAAAATACATCCTTAGTCATTATCAATAGCTTCACTGCCTAAGGAATGAAAAGCAATATTTAATTTTTGTACGTTGTCCATAAATATTACATTATCTGTGTAAAGACACGGCACTGCATTCGGGCCAACGTAAGAATATACATCCCCCAACTGACGAAATACACGCATGTTCCCCAGACTGACCACCATACCGTAATGTTTACTGGGATTCACACAGCAATAACAGTACATTTATTACATGAATGTAGTGTGCACAAAATAAGAAATCTAAAAAAAGCACTGGCTGCTAGGAACAACCCTACACGTCTCACTTTCAAATCACACAATTCACTAATGTCATATTACATTTATGGCAACATTCAGAAACAAGAAAAACTCGCAATAAACAACAGTCCTGGAAATAAGTAAACTAGAGTTTCTTGCACTTTAAGAGATCAGATAAGATATTAAAAACAAAAACATGTTGTCTATTTTCTAAATCAAGTCCACTAAAACGTTAGGCCAATATAGGTATATAGGGCACGGCTCCCATATTTACATATATATCAAATGCTGTGCCGTTATCTGTGTTTCAGGTATTAACGCACTTTTTTTACACTGAATTGCGTTAACAATACAATGCGATTACAATAAAAATACAAATTTCAATTAAATCATTATTATTCCAATATTTTCATTTCAAACAGTATCACTGTGCACTCATTTTATTACTTTACAGTACAAATACAATATCGAGGCGCACGTTAATTTCCTTTTTAGATTGTTGGAAAGTACACAAAATCAAAGCGTCAATCCTGGGATGAACCAACTATACAGCTTGCTATCAATGCAGTAAAAACACGAGAGACTGTTTGGCTGTCGGCCTCAAAAATGTTAGGGTTCAACAAGCTACACTTCGTGGGAAAGCCACGAACAAAAATAAAAACATTCGTGGATCGTTTTCTAGCTACATTTGACGAGCCTTTAGGACACGAACTAGTTGGTCACTTGACACTTCTGGACTCACGTTTGTTTGGCTTGACATGCACCGAAGTAAGACAGCTTGTAAAATACCTCTGTTCAAAATGTCGCTTTGAAGTTTCTTGCAATACCAACAAATTACCCAATTACTTCCAGAAATACGTTTTCCTCAAAGTTTCTCAGTGCTGGTGTCATTTTACCCTGATTATTAAGCCTAAAATGACACAGAGGGTCATATTGTAAAACACACCAACACAAAAAAGGAAAGAAATATCTACCGCTGTGCTTCACTGCAGCCACCATGCAATCTATTTTGCATTAACGAAAACCGTGAAACCCGTGTTCTAAATAGTTACAGAACAATTTTTATTTGAAATATTAAAATGGTATGTCATTTTAGACAGCTCTCCCCCTAATTGTGATTTTTATTTTTTTTTTTTAAGTTTGTAATTTCTGTCAGGGCCGGCCACTTTGATTGCTCGCGCCGGGCATCAAAACACCTAGCTACGACTCTGAGCTTTTGGGTTCAGCAACAGCGATTAAAGGGGGGGGGATAAAAGACTGTTACTTTTAAAAACATAATCATGCACTATTCTTGGACTACACACAAGATGAAGGCAGCAACTTTGGTACCTAATATACTAATCTGCACGGCGTAATATCGCAAAAGATATGAAACCTTCAAGTACTATTGAGTTAGAAGGGACAAGTTATGCATGTATCTTACAGGAACTTCACAAGTTAACGATGGGAATGCAAATGCCCAAAGCAAGATATGGAATGATGATAACTCTGACAGAGTAACGCTTACAACAGGCAGGCTTGCAAGCGAGAACAGAAACACGCAACGCGGCCGTGCACATTTGATTTGTATAATGAGTCATGACTAGAAGCAGCAGAATTATACGGATCTCGCAGTGGCGCAACCGAACACATAGGCTTTGATTGGTGCTAATTTACGCTTCAATGTCACCTCTCGCAATTCTGTAACCAAAAGAGCAGTGTACAAGTTCTGGATACGGTCAAATGTCTCATTTCACTGTACAGAACCACGCATTACTTCAGAATAGTGTATGAAAGAGCGACTAAATATCCTAAATTTCCGTTTCTGTTTCTCATATTTGGGGGTAATGTTAATGACAACGTTCCTCCTACAAGAGTCCACTGAAAACAAATTCCAGTTCGCTCCTAATTCGTTAAAAGAGAACCTGTAAAGCTGAGAATTCGCACCAGAATAGGAGCTGCCGGGGCTGAAAATCGAATCGTCGATTCCTTGAACATGAAACACAAGTATTAACAACTTCCCTGCGACGTTCTGTTTCCTGTCGTATCATTTTATATATATATATATATATATATATATACATACATATATACACCGATCACATGCAAGCCTAATCATTCTGACGGCGAATGACCTGAACAGTTAACGTAACGTCGCTGAATATTCCACGGGACAAAGAAGAGGATATATCTCACGGGCCGATGTGTTACAGAACGCCATTTTATATTCAATTCCTGGTAGAAAAGAAAAATATAAAAGCTGCACAAGCCGAAAGCAAATCTGCGAAGTTTCGCATGTGTGGTGTAAATTACAAGCACGTGCACACCAATGCATGTGCGGTTGGCACAACTACACACCTTTCTATATCCGAAACTCCTGTTATATTTCCCGGTTAACAACCATCTTCAGGCGAGTCCATTAGGTGTAATCAGTACCCCTTGTTTCACAGTGCAAATTTTGTAACGATGGGATTATGACACAGAAGTCACGTAAAAACCACAGAATCTTAAAACATAAGATCATAATATAATGCTACAAATTAAATAGTATTATTTACATTAACAGCGCTGCAGCATTTTAAGCCTCATGCTTTGTGGTTGCCTTTGTTTTCTTCGTCTGCATCCATTCAGTGAATAGCGAATTTAGTTTTTGAGTAGGCCGAGTTAACTTTCTCTTTGTTTTCTTCGGTTCGTATTTAATAGACCAAGAGTCCTTCTCATTAAACGTTTTTGTACGTGGGTGCGAGAGATCAGTTAACGTGCGCCTCTTCTTCTTGTTTGCGTTGTATTATTCCCACTTATTTCAAATTTGTTCTCCTGACGTCGACGTTTCCTTTGTGTATACAAATATGACATCATAACTCACACTGTAACACATACACGTAAGTTAACTCACTAATTTTTAAGTGTCTATCACTCAAACTTTTAACGCAGTAAGCGCCAAAATGATAACAAGGAGTACCCAGAAATTCGGGCCGTCAATTACTGGTATTCAAGAAACAGTTACGTAACCTAAGGATACATCACAGTCACCACAAAAGCCGAGATTGTGCTGGTTCAATCCACTTCATGTCTTCACTGTTTACTTCCTCACAGTCGATTTAATCTCGGTTCTCAAACAATCTTTCTAATCAAAAACAGCATAGTCGGTATAGTGACTGTGTTAGGGGTTGGATGACCTAGCAATCGTGCTTCGATTCTCGACACGAGTAAAGAATTTTTCTCCAAAGCCTCCAGACCGGTTGTCATCGATCGTGTAGCGCAAATTAAAAAGTATATAAAATGTAGGTCAAACTCTAATGGTATAATACGACAGTATATGAAGCTAAGGTGACAAAGGCAAATTAAGAACAGAAGTGGCAGGAATGATGAATTCTTAAAGAGCCTCACATTATGGATGTAAATACATTACCTGCCAAAGAAATTACTGAAATATGCTTGGAAAGCACCGTAGAAAGGAAAGGAAATGTCACGTAAACAGAATAAAAGATGAAAGGTGGCTGAAAATGGCATAGTATGCAAACTATTCCTGTGTGCCTATGGCTAAAAAAAAGAAAGGAAGGAAAGAAAAGACAAATAATTTTTAGGTTTGTATACACAAAACGTAGTTATAATCCGTGAAGGTAAAAGAAACTGCGATCTGGAGCATGCCAGAAGATATCAAAGGCAGAATGACTTGGCAACACAATCAGCAAGGAACTCATCAAACGCTGACAACCTGAAAAATGAAGGAGGGCTCTGACACCACGACCCTCTAAAAATCAACACCACGAATCTAACCACACCTCAAGCACCGCTAGTGCAATCTACCATCAGAGGATCCGCACTATTACTATTTCACCCTGCACCTCACACTGAAATGTAAGTTGTATCCTTGTTAGTACGGCATCATTTTGTGTACCAGGTGTGGCTACAAAGTCCCCGGAACGATTATATCGCGCTGCCTATCTTGTATGACATTAGACTGGATCGTTTCGGAATCAGGTCTACCAATTTTTCGACGTGCGCGAGATGGGATTTCAACACTTTGGCATCCATTATAGGTTTGGTCTTATCTGTCGTCTAAAAATGAAAAATCGGAGCTTAGAGTAAAGAGTTAAAATTATATTTCGAACAATCGGATCACGAAGATGACGACGCTACGATACTCCGAAACTTCGGGAACTATACATCCAACGACACAGCATTACACTACTTAAGACCGGATTCCTCAGCAACACTGCTGTCAGAACCTCAAACCTCGCAACATCAAATTTCGCGTGAAATTAGGAAACAGTGCAAATAAAACCTGTGTGCAATGATCTCCGAGGCATATGACACGTGATGTAAACCTGTGTGCAATGATCTCTGAAGCATATGGCACGTGATGTAAACCTGTGTGCAATGATCTCTGAAGCATATGGCACGTGATGTAAACCTGTGTGCAATGATCTCTGAAGCATATGGCACGTGATGTAAACCTCTGTGCAATGATCTCTGAAATATATGGCACGTGATGTAAACGTGTGTGCAATGATCTCTGAAATATATGGCACGTGAGGTAAAATGTGTGCAATGATCTCTGAAATATATGACACGTGATGTAAACCTGTGTGAAATGGTCTCTGAAATATATGGCACGTGATGTAAACATGTGTGCAAAGATCTCTGAAATATATGGCACGTGAGGTAAAATGTGTGCAATGATATCTGAAATATATGACACGTGATGTAAACCTGTGTGAAATGATCTCTGAAATATATGGCACGTGAAGTAAACCTGTGTGCAATGCTCTATTAAGCATGTGGCACATGATGTAAATCTGTGTGCAGTGATCTCTGAAATATATGAAACGTGATGTAAACTTGTGTGCAATTATCTATTAAGCATATGGCACATTATGTAAACCTGTGTGCAATGATCTCTAAAATATATGAAACGTGATGTAAACTTGTGTGCAATGATCTCTGAAATATATGGCACACGATGTAAACCTGTGTGCAATGATCTCTGGAGCATATGGCACGTGACGTAAAAATTACGTGCACCGCTGTCTGAAGCGTATGGCACGTGATATAAACCTGCGCGCAGTGATCTCTGAGACACATGGCACTCGATGTAAGCCTATTTGCAATGATCTCTGAAGCACGTATGACACGTGATGTAAACCAATACATATTGATCTCTGAAACATATGGCGAGGGATGTAAAATTATGTGCCCTGCTGTCTGAAGCGTACGGCACGTGACATTAACCTACGTGCAAATATTCCACATTTGTATTTTCAAGAAGCAGCGTTCGAAACCCGACCTCGATACTGGCTATTATGGGGTTTTGCGTGGTTTGCCTCGATCCATCCAGGAAAATTGTGGGATGGCACCTCCGTTGGGTCGCGACGGCTTCCATCTAAGTATTTTCTATTCCTTCACCTGAGATAAGCGTACCGGCTGCGTCGTGTAATAAACCAAAAATCTATTATATACAGTTCTGCTGGAGCACTAGGTTCGCTGGTACGAATCCCGCCGTCAGTACGGCTGTGTGTTTGAATTTGCCGGATGTTCTCATGACCAGATTGTCACGGGTCGATCCCTAACACACGGAACTACACCGATTGTCGTACTAGCCCAAGATATTTCCATACCTTTAACTAAAATAACTGAAGAATTTTGCCCGCTAAGAAAAAGTGGAGGAGAAAATCAAGTATACTGTCTCTTAATGTCGAAGGACGGATTTGGCAAAGCAACGAGGGCTACTTTATGCCCTCCGATTTACTTGGAAATACCCTGCATTACCATATCTCCCTGTGCTTCACACGGGGCCACGGCCCACATCAATAATTTACAAAGCAGAAAAAAACCACTGTCGATATACTGACACGTGATCAGGGACGGTAATGTGTTCTTTTGTTCTTTCGGAACATGGTTGATAAGAATTTAGGCAACATATGGGTATACATAAACATGCCTAGTTCACAATACGCAAGCTTACTTCGCGAGCAGATAAACTGTTCAGGGAATTCGGCACTAAGCCTCTCGTCTTGGGACTCGAAGTCAGCCCTTACAATTATGGATATGCGATTATAATCCGTTAAGGGCATTAAGCTTGATAGTGTAAACGGCATTCAAGAAAAAAGAACAACAACAACAACAAACCGGCTCCCGCCTCCACAAACCACGCAAGCAGCATGCACCAAGATGTCATTTACTTTATATAGTGGCAAATATAACTAATCCCCGTTTATTCTAAGAGATTTTAGTATTCATAACTCGGTACTTCGCCTCCAGACCTTACTTTGAACATCCTTAAGCTTTCAGAAATTATTAATCCTTAATCCTCAAACACCTGGTTTGTTTCTTTTGAATACAGAAGGGACCATCGCAAGTCCACCTCCTAAGACACAGAAAAACTAGAACTTCATCCATGCCTTCAGCAGGATTTGCAAAGCGATCTAAGATTTCAGCAATTCAATAGTGCATATACAGCGTGGCAACTTCGACAGGTATCGCCATATGTTTCAATACTGTAACCGTCAAATTATAATTTTCTCGTGTTCCTCGATCTCCTAGAGTACAGCCCTTAAAACATGAAAGCCCAACCTTAAATTACACAACATATCCGGTATGCCATACCAAAGACGTATCTCCCACTTCATAGCTTAATTTTTGTAAAGTTATACGCCCTGCTCTGAGATATTTTATATATCACAACACGCGAACGCTAACTTACAAACAGACAAGCTATAAGCTTACGTCAGTATTATGTAGTATAATTAGGAGTAATTATAGGATATAAGTAAGGTTACCTCGTGACGTCACTAGAAGCTCAGCTCCGAAGAACCAGAATGGAGAACACATTCACTGTCAACCTTATATAAAGTCACCTTTGATATTTGTATGGGAATGTAGGATTCCACACTCCATTGCTACGTAACTTTGTGAGAGCAAAAAAGTCTACAGCCGCAAATGTCTCAATTCGTTACCAGAAGCTTATCGGAAACAAAACATGTTGGGAACCATCCGCGGGGCGTAACATTTCTGAAGCATTCACTCTGTTACGTCCCCTAGATTTAAGTACAATCGATCACGCTTGATTTTAATGGGGAATCTTTCCGTTTACGAAACACGGCCAATATAATATTTCTTGTACTAATCTCTTAAATGGCGAGGCTTGCAATCGATCACGCTCGACTGTAATGAGGTACATTAACGTGTATGAGACACGGTCATCAACAAAATGGCGATATATTGCGTAAGTAGGCATTCATGTAAAGTGTTTTATTTTTGTCAGTTTTTAAATAAAATTGTTATAAGCTGATGTTTGTAAAAAACCCCTCCAAGATACAATTTCATGAAAATCCGCATGTATGGTGGGAATCAAGGTGTTCCATACGGACGACGAGCTCACAGTCGATTTTCGCAACTGCTCTGCAAGAAGGTCTAAAACCCACTGTGGTAATCGCAAGCACTGAAAACAATACCCATCTCTGATAAAGACCGGAATGTAGGATTCTGAAAATGCAATTCCAAATAACGCATGGTGACGAAAATGAGTATCAAAAACTAGACAGAAAATACGGAACTTGTCTGACCTTACAGACTTTTAAACACCAAACACACAACTTAGTCGAAAACCCGAAGGAAAGACGCAACTTATGAAATGTACCCGTAGATGGGATGACAGGCCTGATATTAAAATGGGGTTCCAGCAGAATTCACAGAGCTGCTTTTCTATTGCACACGCTTCTAGTCCAGTACGTATAGTGGTACTAATATTGCTGATTACTTTTAATTTGTAAATAACGTATTACGTACAGAGTTTGTGTATGTAAGATGTTATGGATATAAAGATCAAAGTTTAGTGTCGTGGCTAGATTTGTTCAATGTTACCCTGCCATTCCCCCGCAACAAATTTCTCAGTCCTAAACTCCAGCGGTTCACTAATTACAGCCTTCAAACCGAATAATACACAAATTTCGCATGGCTGCCAGCTTGTAATTTCGTAAATCGTATGTTTATTGGACCGTGCATCATTGTGATAGTTGAAGAATAAAAGACCAACCTGATGTCACTTGCTAGTTTATTTCACTGCTTATGTGCTCAACATGTTTCAGACATTAATATATCCATCATCAGAAGCGTGCGACTATTTTGTTGAATTACCACATTGGCCGTATTGTTCTTGGTTCGGTGTGTGTTGGAGTTTCGGTGTGGTTGGGTTGGAGTGGTATCCGTGTTGCAGGCTGAAGCACAAGTTGTGCTTCAGCCTGCAACACGGATACCACTCCAACCCAACCACACCGAAACTCCAACATACATCGAACCAAGAACAATACGTCCAATGTGGTAATTCAACAGAATAGTCGCACGCTTCTGACAATGGATATATTAATGTCCGAAACATGCTGAGCACATAAGAAGTGAAATAAAATAGCAAGTGACATCAAGTTGGTCTTGTATTCTTCAACTGTAATTTTGTAATTTACAATACCGAGATCTGTTACTTAAAAAACTCACAAACAATCCCGAAGTCTATTACCAATCTTATTTTACGACCTGAAGTAATTAGTGCTAGCGTCACTAACGCGTCACAACCTCGCGCGTCCGCCATGTTGTTTTAAACGAAAAATTATACAGAAGTTATATATTATTAATTGTAGTACATTGCACTGTATGGAAAGTGGGGTTTGGTGTATCCTGCAATGGATACCTTGGTACAAATTTCGTGAAAATCGGTGAACGATTCCGAACTTCAAACGGACACACACATAGACAGCATGGTGATCCATTAAGTGTGCGTTCTTCCCCTTTCTATGAAACAAAGTAGGTTCGAGAATTTATTATAGTGCCCCTACATTTTTCGACGCTATTGCGTCATCGTCAGGGAGGTCGTAGTCAGTACCTGTTAAGTTACATAAGTATGTAATAAAGAGCAGTATAATAAATCGCTGACCAATTGTGCATTTGTTGGTTCATTATATAAATGATTGAGATTCAAGGTACAAATGTTAAAATAAAAAAGGAGGTTCGAGAATCTTTAAGAAGCAGCATGAGGGGATGTGGACGGGATTCAGCTGGCTTTGAATTCGGTACAGAATACAGCTCTTATGAACATTTTGGTTCCATAAAAAGCAACGAAATCTTGATCAGTTGAGTGACTGGTGGGTCGTTCAAGAAGAAGCAGGCCAACTGGATATGCATTTTAGTACACAGTACTAGACAAGAACAATGTGCGTGGTCTGATTGATCAAGTAATTTGGAAGAACTAGGTCTTAAACGTTAAAACAAACAAAACTGGCACAATATGAACGGCAATTAGAAGGAACAGCAGCCTCAGTGCATTTACCCGGATGCAACATTTTAATAATGGCGACTAAAGAGAGACATGCAACGCATATTAACATTCCCCTTGTTCCGTGGCACTAAGGACGCGTGTCGACACAAAAGAACCTCTGCGTACATTTGTGATAAACATACACGAATATCCCACCCCAGGCCGAACCCGTCTGAAGTTCTGTTTGTCGCAGAAGTTACATTTACTCGCTTCGGCGTACACTGACAGTAATATAAATATCTTCCTGAAATTAATCTTACTTAAAGTACTTAGCATACTATCAACACTGCAATGTGTGCAGTGTGGAGGTACCTAACCAACGACCCATTCACCCTTCCTACAGAAATTGGAATTAATTATACAGCAGAATAAATTACACTGAAATTTATAAAAACGGATCTACCTCATAGGTAGACTTGCTTGCGAAATGTGAATCTCCAGTTTCGGAGTCGGTCAAGAAATTCTCCGCTATTTTTGGAACTAAAAGGTCCATTACAGCGTACAAAAAGCTCACAACTGGATTCTATCCGGAGCCAGTCCATTTTCATTTCAAATTCATTAGTTCTCTGAGATAACCGCAGTATTTTTCTTCCATGCCTTCGTTTTCCGTCTGGTTTCCCGACCAAAATGTGATGCGTATTTCTATTTTCCCCCACGTCATCCTTAAAACTGATCCAAGCATCTGAAGGTAGAAGAAGCGTCATACATGTGTGTGTGTGTGTGGGGGGGGGGGGGCGGCAACTTCTCCACGCATAACCAGCCTCAGAAACTGCGTCATAGGGATATGTTATGTTGTGGGGCTCCTGTTAATAAAACACCGGAGACATACCTGTTGGTGTCTCGAAGTGATGACAGAAAACTGACAGCCGGCGCCATTGGTGCTTGCTGTGCCTGTGGCCTATTATTGCTTAACTTTACACCTCGTTGAGGTTCACAAGTCGAAATCGCAATGCCACTAAGGCATAGAATTATCTTGCAACCATCATACCCTCTCCTCTTACCCCTCGACAAACTGTTGCACCATGGCGACCAACTGAACTTGGCGCTTTGCCAGGAACCAACAGACCTATGGCTTAGAAATCCACCAACCAGAAACCACGTTATGTAATGCGGAATGAAAGTGGGGGCGGAATTTTCAGGGCGGTGGAGGGCGAAAGGGAGAGAGAAACGCGGCATTTTGTGCAGCGACCTTCGGCGCGGACGATGACAGTGGGGCAGGACCAAGATATGACAAAATGGAGTAGGATTTTTGGTGAGAGGAGGCGATGTGGGAGGGGCTAGAGACACGGAGAGAGGGGCTCCTGCAGGGGTTCTGTTGCATCGCGGCATTAACACCAATGACGAAACAGCTTTGCTGCAGCAGCAATAGTGGCACCACTAGATGAAAACGAAATACGACACCGTCCTTTGTATTTATTTATTTTAGCGGCAAAAGACTAGGTGGAAACGCGTTCCGTAGCATTGTAACACCAAAATTAAGTTGTCAGCTTCTTTCAACACAACACGAAACCTTAACTAGTGTCGATCTGTTCAAACTACATGCGCCGTAACTTAAAAGCAGAAACAGATCCCTACTGAAAATCGACTTGTTGAAAAAGATCGAAATGAAAATGATGTTCTGGTGTCAAAGGGACACAGAAACCTCAGACGTACCGGCAGACTTGTTCACTTCATCGGTTTGCTGGTGTAATGTGGTTGCCGAAAATCCGACGGAAGCAGACCGTTTGGAAGACCTAGGCATAGATGGGATCTTAAAGAAACAGGATACCAGGGCGCGGACTAAATTCGCCTGGCCCAAGAGATGGCCAAGTAGTGTATTTTGTGAACACAGCAATGAACTTTCTGCTTCCGTAGAATGCGGGAGGTTTTACTAGTTGATGAACTATTAGCTTCTCAGGAAGGAATGTGCTCCATGGAGTCAGCGGCGTGGACTATTAAATACGATACGTAACCTACAGCTATAAAGGAAGGGCAAACTTGCGTCGATTTTGTGGTGTGAAGTAGGCTGTTCAATACGATACAGAGACTAGTCATAAGGTCGGGCCTAACTTAAATCCAAATGGTGGGGTAATGAGCACTGTAAAATAAAACTGAGAAAGCACAATAGTAACCTAACTGAAGTCGACATGCAGATGTCCAGTGAACTGCTCAAATCGAAACAAATGGGGGAAAAGTCTCAATTCTAAGCTAAGAAACGAAGACCTCTAATACAGCTTTGCATTTCAAAGCGAACTGCGACAGCATACACCGACCTTGACCTAGAACTGGATCGATTTTATTGACTTTGACTGCTGTAGTTGTTCCATCGTACACCGGTAGCGCTTCGAATGTATGTGGCTACAAACAGGCACATTCCTTACGAAAGGTAGCTTATACTACCACATTACATTCTACGGCCTACGCAAGGCTTTCGCGTCTTAAAATGACAAGCACCCCTCACGGGCAAAATTGGTGACAACTAAAATGCTTCATTTACGAAGAACAGAACGAACGCATTTACAGGTGTTAATAATCTCGACAGCACGGCCTACATGGTCGATGAAGTAAAAATACGCCCACATCAACGTATCAACCAATATGGAACTTTTATCATTGCTAATTTGCTTTGGGCAGCCCCGTATGGAAAGCCATGGTAAAGCTACACGTAACCTAAACCTCAGTATCATATGAAGGTAGGTAGGTAGCTTCCAATTCATACCAACCCTGGAAATATTCCCCAAAATCACGTAAACAGGGTGCTCGGATGGACCCAGTCATGCCGGGTATGGTAACGAAAATCAAAATGCCTAACCCTGGCGAGAACTGAACCAAGGGGGCCTAGCCAGTAGCAAGTCAGTTCGCTAAACTATATCGGATAATACCAATGAGTATTATTTTAATGAACCTGTAGACCTTAACTGACAAATACTTTGTTCTTGTTCACCGATCAATCAAATCTCTCTTTGTTTGATAAGAATATGTGGTAAAATAATTAAAAGGTCGAAATAAAACCGCCCTTAAAAAGCACGGCCTTAAAATCTGCCCGTTTCGTCCGTCGTGCACTATAATTCCATTCATTTAAGCGAAACCAAATTCCTTCTACAGAGCCAAATGCCGAAACAAGAAACTAATTCATCCGTACCCGGTCAAGCCAGATTGTGGTCACTCGAAAGAATGTCGGAGAACTAGCACATTCTCAAGTAAAATGCATCTTCATGTTGAAGCTGACAGTCGCTCAGCTGTTACAAAAATTCTTCGCCCCGTACGGAACCCAAGGGCTCACTACCGTCTTCACTAGATATCGCAATGGGTCCCTAAATTCAGGCCGTTCAGTCGCAGTGGCAGTTTATTTCTCCGAGACCTTCCACGACTAGAACGCATGTATTTCTCATGTCTCCCATGCATGCTACATACCCCAGGTCTATCATCCTTGTTTTGATCGATTTAATATTTGGCGATGGCCTGAATACATCGCTCATGAAACGGCAATTTGTCGTAACCCATACAATTCCTCGAACTGAAATTCCCGCAATGCTAGACAGTTGGGCTACAAAAACACCTTCTGTCAACATTTTTTGTCCAAAAAAAAAAAAGTTGCTTCTTATATTTTCGTAAAACCTAATATGCGTAAGTGTCGGTATATTAATGATTTGTGAAGGTTTTTTTTTTTTCTGTCTCGTGTAAAATGGTGTATTCATGGGTAACGACAAGTTGCGGTTTCGTTAGCGACACGAAGCTCCTGAGAGATACGGGGCTTCACAGCTGTGTAGTTAAACATTCCAGTCTTACATGATATCACGCGGGGTGGACTGAGGTATAGATTCCAACGCTCAGGAGATGCTTGCTGTTTCCCTTCTCTGGGCAGTCCAACAAGAGCGGGCTACCCTGCAGACTGCAACGCTGGGACCTGTCTGCACGGCATTATATCCTACCTTCCTGTCAATGTCTCATTCTCAGCTTCAAATAATACTTTTCAGAAACTTGTCCTTAAACGCTCTAAAATCTAAATTACTCTCTTAATTTAAGATAAACACCCAAGATTCACACCCACATAAAACAAACAGTGTAGATTTTGAAAAATAAAATCCAACTAGATGTCACTTATCACTTTATTACGCTTATGTTAGGCTCAACATGTTTCGGGCACGATTATGCCCATCATCAGGAGCTCACGACGATAGCGTTGGTTACCACATAGGCCGTCTGGTTCTCAAGTTGCTGCTGGTTGGAAGTTAAATGCAGGCAAGAACCCGCGACTTTCTGGATTGTAGCGCGGTGCTTCAACCAACTGCGCCACCGCGTGACCGGAGAAAATTATGACCCGAAGTATTATTCGCAATGACGTAAAAAACCAAAAACTTAGGTGGGAGTCGAACCAGTGACAGGACATAAGACCGCAAGAATACTGCCTTTGTTGTGACTTCTATTTCCGTCTCCATTACTGTGGTAGCTACCACTGGAAATTACATTTTAATAATGATTAATATTTCTACAATATTTAGTACTATCCTCACAAGATCCCAAGCGATCTCTTCCCTTCAGACTCTCCGACTAAATTTACTGCATTACGAGCACAGCAGAACTTCGAACATCCCGTTTAACGTATTGCATATGGCCTTGTACTTGACCTCGATGGTATAGGCAGAAGATGCTGCAGACTCATAGCCTTATCTATCACCGTACCGTTTTCGCGAGATATGCAGCTCTACCTTGTGTTGAGACGTACCAGAGTTTGTACCTGATCCATTTCTGTCAGGTATGACTTAAGAAGCGACAAAATGCCGATTCAGACAGAGGTCTATCTATTACAGGGTAAGCGAATATATTCCATAATAGCTATCGTATGCCAGTAATTAGCAGAATAGTAAGTAGTAGTTGTCTCTTCAAAATACTGTTACCAACTTGCGGTTCGTAAAATTTTCAGCGAGTTCTTAGTTTAATGTAAACACACTCCACTGTGAGATGGGTGGGTGATCACTGCGCCTTCTTTTCGATAGGACTCAGAATAGCCATCATAAACCCCCAGGCTTCCGGTCAAAAATCGAATCTCGATTTCTGTAGGAAGAATTAAGAGTTCTGAATTTTGTTTACACGAAAAGAAATTCTTATATACTAGATATTGGGCAGCAGGTATTAGGAACGCCAATTTACTTTCTACGTGAAAACGAAGACTGTTTGGTGCGGCTAATGTTCTTGTGAATGCAAATGCGGGAAATACCCAGAAACAAGAATTCCAAATGAAATTTAGATTAAAATTTCTCGAATCCTGAATTCATGGTTTTGTAATAACGGCGTAGTAACGGACGATTTTAAAGCACAGAATCGAGCCCCGATACCTAGGCGGCGACATTCGCTTACATGGACTTACCATACTGAGAAGCACAAACCAGAAGAGCGCCATCTCATGCTACGGGCCTGTTACGTCATACAACGTGATTCACGGTATAGTAAACCTTTTAAGCTGTTTAAACTGAAGCTGTAAATCTGACACAGGCGTTAGCAAATAAACACAAGGAAACCCGCCTCTCTGGGCACAGTCGATAGTGTATTTCCCGTGACAATATTCTCCTGGGCCTCTTATAATTCAGCTGTAGTTCGTCCGTTCCAGACGTGCGTTCATGCCACACAAACTGTGTGGCACAGTTCGGTATCGTTATGTCAAACCACTCGGTACTGAAATATCAACCATTCCTTCGACAACAGAAAACGGGAAGTCAGTCGGCCCGTATTCAAATACCACGTATGTACAGTCAATTTCACGATTCAATTTCTGAACTGTTGTGCTTAAACTGAAATAACGAAATCTCAATAGGCCTACGTGCTCCAAGCGTCTGTCATTTCACTTACAAAAGCATGATTTCAGCACTCTTTATAATTACGATTATAAACAATATGGACAATGACTATTATTCAAAATGATAACGGAACAAGAACCCGTCTGTGTTAATTTTCTCATTTCCAAATAATCCTTCGGTTATGAAATCCAGCAGCACTTGCCACGAGCCAGTTACGTGAATCCTAAGACACTGAACACTCCCCTCGCAGCACTGCATATATTCTTAACCAAAGCTGTACTGTGTGACGAAGATGTGAAAAAGAACTGTCCACACAATTTGCGTGACGCTTATCAGAAATTGGTGGATTCTAGCACGCAACACACGGATTAAGCACCTTATCTACAGCTTTCAAACACGAGATGTGACTGAGCAGTGTGGCACAAAAAAAATTCTACCGTAATTTATGCATTGAGATTAGAGCAGACAAAGGTTTAGACAAAGATTCATCAGCAGACAGCGGTCACCAGTACGTAATTCTGTGCTCCTCAACCAGCTACACGTGGCAGCACAGAATAACATTTAGTATCTCACGTCATACACAGTAATGACAAGTGCCTCCCGGCCACGTGTACGTATGCATAAGTTAAGTTCACAGGCCTATTATTCTCCAAACCTCGTTACGTTTTACATGACATGCGATTATATTTCAGGCACGAGTAGTACGGGTAAATGACTAGTGACAAACAAAACAACACCTAACTTACGCCTACCTATTCCGAAAGACAGCATATGTACAAGAAGGTCCTTAAATATGAAAAATATTCAGACAGCAATATCAAACAACGAGAGCAGGCCGATAACATCGTTAATATTAAGGGGCCCGTGCTGGTTCTGTTTCATAATACAGGGCAGAATCAGATTCGACTAACAAGCTCACATTTGTAAACTACTGACGAGACGAATCTGAACTCTAAACGTCACGCCCCGCCGGCTGAAGAACACTGTCATAACGTACTCCAGCAGGACCTAATTCTTCTTTGTTTCTGACGTATGTTTTCGTCTTCTGATGATACTCGCTGGTAGTCTCGTCAAATATCATATCATCAAATCTTTTTACTCCTTGTGGAGCATAGGGCATCCATGAAGAGCTTCCAGGCATTGCGGTCTCCAGCTATCCCCTTGCCCTCGTTCCATGATCTTCTTGTGCTTATCTCATATTCTATTGTCCTTCGCCACGTTCTCTTCGGCCTACCTCTCCTTCTATATCCCTGAGGATTCCAATCTAATGCAGTTTTCTCTATTTCTCCTGTTTCTTTACGTAATGTGTGTCCACTCGTCAAATATGTGTTACGCAAACTGACATGTTTCATCCGCTTTTTCGATCAGACGTCACAACTCGCTACTGGCTTATCCTCAGAAGTAACAGCCAATGAACCAATGGAATAAACTTGTTTCAAAAAGGTAGTTTTAGCAAAGAGCAACAGACGTGGTTTTTCAAGCAGAGAAGAACCGGTCCATCAAACAGGACATTACATTACTTAAATAAATATGCACATTTTAGTCAGCAATAAAAATAGCCCACTAGTTTCGCAGGTTTTATAAGCGGCATAGCATTTTACGGCAAATTGAGACTAAAACATAAAAAAATAAAACAATAAACAGGCCTCTAAAATAAGTATGTAGACATACAAGAGAAACAGTTGTCACAGTTTAACAAACCCTGTGCGATCTCACCGAAACGCCACGACCACAAGGGCGCCAACTGTTACCAGTGCTACGGAACATATGAGAGAGATCTCTCTTTTTTGACGTTCAGGTAACCGTGCGTCGTGATAAATTCTTATAATAAAACCAACTAAATGCACTAATTTCTCAAATTTATTTTTAGAATAAAACTCTACATGTTTAGGACAGTTCCTCTGTCCATCTTCAGGAGTTTTTCACTGAACACACAGCAATGGTATATGTCATAGAGGTTTGCTGACAGCTTGCTCGCAATCTGTCAGCAAACCTGTATGACATATACCATTGCTCTGCGTACAGTGAAAAATTCCTGATGATGGACAGAGGAACTGTCCGAAACATGTAGTTTTATTCCAAAAATAAATTTGAGAAACCAGTGCATCTAGTTGGTTTTATAATAAAAAGATTTCTATTTTTTCGGTCACTTGCTAATATGGTGTCGCACTGCTTGGTCATTTTGCTTCATTTCCGGTATTGTTTACTCCCTCATAACGGTTATGCGGAATCGGATATGAGAAAATCGTACACTCCACATGTTAGTATATTTAAAGACACTGTTTCAACAGCGTAGGTTATATGCCTTGAAGGTTTTTTGTTGTAAATGACATTAATTTGGAAGGGAATATCCGACAACTATTTAAAGAAACTGTCCAAGCCATTTGCTTGGACGGAATGGACGAAACCAGAAAAAGAACCCCACGGCAAGAATCAATCGGTACCTCCCGACTTGGAGCCAGAAGTGGTTAACACTGTGGGCGTACCGTGGCGTCGGATGACACACGTATCGCATTATGCAGCAATCTCCAACATATAACAACAATCCTGCCGAATTTATTCACAGCCCTATACAAAATTCACACTGTTGTATGTGTGTTTCATGGGTCAGTGGGTACCCTGATGACCATGCAACGAAGTTACGCTGCTCTTCATTAATTTATACACAACCAGTGGCGTAGATAAGGCCGCCAAACGTACAGAGAACTAGAATGTGTTGTCATGTTGCGGGTTCTTTTGGACTGGATTTCGTTCTGAAAGAATGCAGTATTCAGAGCTAATAAATACAGGAGGGAGGGGGAGTGGGGATTATTGAGTCGCGACGGGCCCCGATTGGTTATCTTCGCAACTGTACATAATACTACGCATGTTTTAAGTGTGAAGTAGTCATTTAAGTGACGTGTTCGAAGTCAGACGGAACCAATTCGTAGAACATCAAGTCGGCCAACTGCACTTTCCGGAGAGTACAACGTTCAGTGGCACGTCGTGCACAATCGCTCATTTTTGTGAACGGTGAAGAGTTCCAACACTTCCTTCAAAGAGTTTGTGTTGTCTGCAAGTTTACCTATGTCAATAAAGCGCACGGTAAATACATTACTTTACGGTATTCCTTTGATTACAAAACACGCGTTATAAAATTGTTCACTTCCAATCGGATGCATTTTAGTAATTAAGACTTTCCGGAATAGTTTTCATACACACAGATACGTAGGTAGAGCAATTCTTCTACAGGCTTGGACAGACCCTGAGGGTTCCAGAAGGCTGAGTTTCCCAGATTTTAAGACAATTGGCACAGGAAGGTAGTAAGATTGTCAGCAGCGCGCACCAGCTGCCTTCACCCCCCAGCAAATATTCCTGGTACTCATTTCTGTTCGAGGCTAAGTCGACTCAGGGACATAGTGCGGCCGGAAGGATTATGTCAATGAAAAATTTCAATGACCTTGCGGCTTGTAGCGCGGTGCCTCAACCAAATGAGCCACCGCGTACCCCATCTTCATACAAATCCGGAGCACAACTTGAACATTCGAATATTACCTCGCAGGTTTGTACTCTCCTGTATTTACATTTCCAGATTTTTCGAACAAAACTGATGTTTATTTTTTCACAATTTTATCTGTCCGTATCCCAACAATGAATACCTTGAGGGTTTATGTTATATGAAGTTGCTGACAGGTTTCGAAAACCTGAATAAATCCTTTGGTTTCGTAGTGTTACTTCCGAACTACACTGTTCATAAGACTACTGTAAGACACAAACGTTTGTAACTTCGCTCTTGACTATAGTAACATGTCTAAAATCGTCTAACTTGTAGACACAGACATAACAATGACTCTTATGTTTATTGGACCGTGCATCATCTTGATAGTTGAATAAAGAGAGACCAACTTGATGCCACTTCCTTTATTATTTCATTATTTAATGCTCAACATGTTTCGGAAGTTAATACATCCGAAACATGCTGAGCATTAAATAATAAAATAATAAAGCAAGTGACATCAAGTTGGTCTCTCTTTATTCAAATAACATCGACATATTCGCTACGACAGCGCTAACCATCACAAGAACTAAGTGGTCGTCTAGGACGCCAACATTTGAGGGGCGCCACAAATTCTCGATAAACTTCAACCAAATGTCCCACTTTCATCAAAAGGAAATAGATTTCTGATTATATTTCCCGTACAGGATCACATGGCAATTCTCCACGTATCAGGATGAGGACTTGAAATTAATATCTCCAGTTTCACGTCTATTTCTTTCCTCTTTCATATGATACCCTGTTGCAGCTAAATATAGGCAGAACAAAAATTCAAGAGAAAGAATTACATTATACAATATAAACCAACGAAATGCACATAATTTAGTTATATCACAATTACATTACAATGCACAATTCAAAAAAAAAAACAAAGGAATTAAATATAGGCTTACATGATGCAGCTCAATAGCTGACGTGAGGTGCAGGAATGAGAAAAAATGTGACAAAGAAATCAGAAATTCAGAGAAACTTGCTGGGGTTGAGCGTATCAGAACCAATCCACATTAGGAAGAGAGAAAGTAGTTTTAATACGAGACATGATGAACCAATTCAGAATCCTAACCTAAGTTTCGATGTAAACATACCATTCTTAAAGTACCGTGCCTACGTTCATTACCCTACACAACACGTTTCTCCGATACTGTGTAATCAATACTACCATACTAAATAGTCTGCTCAATATGGAATTACTTCACGTATCCGCTTCTACTTTATGGAATTCCACATATCAAGATTCATCATTACAAAAGTAGTTTTAATTTTAAGTTTTAAATCCTATTTCAAGTTTTACACATACCACTTGATATGATTCTCCCTGAAGGTGTTCCATAATGGATCGAAACACGTCGGAGATATGTTTCAAACGCAAAAATCTACGTATTAAAATAATGTTCATTTTGTTGGATATTATATAATATCGCAATACATTACACTGAGACGTGCGTCTGCAGCTTCCACCTCACAGATCCTGTCTTTAAAGTATGACTCGTTGTACATGACAGTAAATTAAAAAGTGGGATGGCCTCCAGTAGCACCATTCTCATACCAAGTGTAATTAATACATGTCCATTCTTTGAAGAGTTACGCTTACCAGTGGAAAGAGGGGGGAGGGGGGCAGATATAAACAGTTTTCCCTGAGGGCGAACTTAGAAAGCTCGCCGTCAAAATCGTATAAGTAGCGCGTGCATGTACAACGCTAACAAATGGCAGAAAACGACAGCAGCTCTATAATTATATATGGGGCCACCTTCACGCTCCGGCCGCATTACTATCGACTTACTAAGTGGGCCACAGAACCAGTCGTGGTCGAGAACCCACGGATCAAATTACGGCAGATCGGCATTAATAAGTCGATTTGTTAACTGGACCATTCCGCGTGATTTCAGGCTTCCGCCGCGAAGTAGCTGATAACTGCGCCCTTCTGGGTTATAACGCAGCGAGTAATGGTAATTCCTTGCCGACGTTTCGGTACAACTTATCGGCCCCATCTTCAAGGGTCAAGCATTCTTGACCCTACCTTCACCCTGCTTGACCCTTGAAGATGGGGCCGATAGGTTGTCCCGAATCGTTGGCAAGGAACTATCACTACTCGCTGCGTAACAGCCGAGAAGAGCGCAGTTCTGGATCATTCCGATTCCAGAAGTATTTATAAATACCGTACTTAATACACAAAGCTAACTCTTTACATCGATAACCTTTTGAAATCTTAAATACCTACACCGCGTAGGTTATAATCAAAATATGTGACATGATGACGGTGCGCAATCATATGATGCCACACGGATGTAATTGCTCACATACAAAAATAATGTCCAAGGTGAAGTCTGTAAGCAACGAAAACCCTGCATCTCAGTTACGCAACTAGTACAATCTTCTCTGTGCGAGACTTTCAGGTTCTCACAGCAGTAAATAAGAAAACTGCGGTATTCTGTTACGTGACGCAGCGTAGATAGGCACCAATGTTTCGGAGGAATTTGCTGTCTCCGTCTTCAAGGCACTGACACTGTCGGCACTGCGGCTACCTCCATCAGTCAAACCGTGTCAACTTGCTGTGGAGACCTGTCTAGGCTCTTGACCAGATGACGTGCAGCAAGAAAATAGCGAATTCTTCGCCGTTTTGTACCGGGGTGCTGATAAGTCCTTCGCCCGACCCTGGAAGGAAACAAGCTAGAGCGACCAAGACTTACAACACAACAGGACTATATTTCTGTTGTTTGTACACCAAAAGTCTTGGTCGCTGTAGCTTGTCTCCTTCCAGGGTTGGGCTAAGGACTTACAAGCACCCCTGTACCTTCTCTACTCGGAGACTAGTAGAGACGTGTCACGTGTGCTACACGTAATCAGAAGGGAGGACCTGATTTTCCCACAACGAGTTGAAAGACTGCTGTAATGGTTAGGTCCTGTTTCGTCATATCTAACTTCTTCTTCCTTCGTCTTGGTCGGCGTCAAGTTCACCAAAAGCTAATGGAAATGCGATGATTTCGCCACTGTCTCCTGTTGCCTCCACTTTATTATTGAAACCTTCGTGATCTGACCCCAAGGGCTGGCGAGGCTGATGAGTATCCTAGTTCCTCCGAATAGCAGCCAACAGCATGACTAATTCACAGCGGTCACCTTCTCTTCTTCGTCATTGACCTTTACAGTAGCCGAGGGCTCAATGGCTCTCAACCTACATCGTCACTCCAACTCACTCTCCATCAAACAAGCAGGCTGTGCACAGGGAGACAACTCCGTCGGACTGGCGTGATATTAACCATTTAAACGCCGATTAAATCCCATCTGCCATTTGCTGGCATTATTAGGACCTCACCATATTCTCCACGTAAGCATGATAAGGGTTAATGAGCCGAGATTTTTCATTGTTGATTTGAAACACAACAGCTACAGGAACAAGCATATTTTTCGGGCTCCCCATTGGACAGGCAAAATGTCTCTCCATCTCCACGTCCTGTATCAGACGGGTATAAATTCTTCTGATACAGGCAGCAAGTTCCTCCAATGCGTTGGAGTCATGTACCAAACAAGACGGTGTCACATCCCGGAAACCATAACATTTTTCTCATTAATTTATTCATCGGGTAAAGGCGGTCGGTGCTATGTCTCCACCGTGCTACACGGTGTCGCATGCCACGGACCACGAACAACGTCTTATCAATCTCCCTGGATAAACGGAGCGCAGTGCTTTAAGCGGCATACAACGTAACACGTGCCATCTAACACACGCAAACGTGCTACTTATCAGGTCTGTTCAGCCCCTTCCGAGAAGGCATTATTAGCTAGAGTTCTGCCGCGTTCAATACTACTTAATCTTACGGGATTATTTTGCTCCGCAAATGGCCGCTCGTGGCGTCACCCAGCCCGTCGACAGGATGCGCCGCATACTGCATTATCGTCTCGTTGCCAAACGAGTTTGGATAGCTACTGCAATACTGTCATGCACGACTACACGCTACAGAGCACCGGTTGGCAACTGATATCCGCGGGCCGCACCCAGGGAAATATTAAATATTAATGTTTACAAAAGTATCGCGAGTTTATCGAGACTCTGGAAGAATGGAAAGAGGGGCAAGTTCCTTATGTTCTTATACACGAAGCTCATGACATCAAAGAGGTTCCGTATTTTACCAACTACAGACTGTCCCTTCTCGCCGTTACTTCGTCGCGTGTGTAGACGTTTGGCTATGTTAACACGGTAAACAAGCTGAATGGAAGCTGCAAAGGACAGTAGTCAGATAAAATAATGCTCCGGAACATAAAGGTAAAGGCCACGCCGTCCACCTGGTAAACAAGACAAGCAATGAAGTTATATGGGGGTGGAGATTTCGGTCCACGCATTCATAATCTCGGCACGAGATCCTCACGAACTGGGCCCTTTAACACAAGGGAAAGGATTTTGTTTTGTTGATCGTGCATCCCTGTATAATCTAGTAAATAAAGCCAACTTGGTGCACAGTTTTTTTAGTATGTTTATTTATTTTCTCTACATGTTTCGGGCGACTATGTGCCCATCATCAGGAGCAATAACTGTATTTATGCGACACTTGGTAATTGTTATTCTGTATGGATGACTGTCTGGTATGCACCCCCAGACAGTCGTTCTAACAGAATAACAAGTACCAAGTGTCGCATAAATACAGTTCTTTCTCCTGATGATGGGCACATATTCGACCGAAACATGTACGTGTGCAGCGTGAGACTCACGCTGCACAGCTTACGACGCACAACCATAATCAGGCTCATTCTAAACAGCGTACGACTCACACACAAAAACACGACTTGCTGCCACAGCACCAAGTTAACACAACGAAGTAATTCACTGAATGTTTTAAATTAGAACTTTAGCAAGGAACAATATATGCTCCCTGAGGATGATCGTGTGATCGAAACATGTAGGAGCGTTTTAAATGTTTTAATGTAAATTTTAGACTTCTTAAATAATATATATATATATATATAT
>Ga0123355_10001716_pt1 | contig 30520 bp, 17 predicted proteins | sample TergutEmb28metaG_3_FD_89872 | JGI IMG/M metagenome (GOLD analysis project Ga0123355, IMG submission 89872) | Embiratermes neotenicus P1 segment gut microbial communities from Petit-Saut dam, French Guiana - Emb289 P1 | ecosystem: Host-associated > Arthropoda: Insects > Digestive system > Gut ... | reverse complement strand
TTAATTTTTAATTTTTTGTTATGTTAAGTTTTTTTTAAAATTTTATTTTTTTTTTTTTTTTTTTTAAGTTCGTTGCATTTATCTTTATGTGGCTTTATTGTGCTTTTTGGTAATTGCAGTAATGTATGCCAAATGTGCATTAAGCACAAGCTCTAAATATTTCTGTGTAATTTAAAGAAACCTGTAAATTAATGTTACCGACTCTTCTATTACGTGATACTTCATTCTGTGATAAAGTGAAGGTGGAGACTGCTTTGCTGGGACGTCTTTGCCGTTGATAAACAGTGACAAGCTTTAGTCAAACAAGCCAGTTTGGGTCTGGTATTGGCATAATTTTTTAATTGTATCTCTTGCATTTGCACATATACTCATTTAAACGCTGCGTTGGAGGGTGTAGATTGGATTCATCAGGCTGTGGATAGGGACCAGTGGCAAGGCTCCTCTGAACAATAATGAACTTTGGGTTCCATAAACTGTGGTGAATTTTGCAATTAGCTGTGAAACTGTGCAATCTCAAGGACTTGATACATATGTGGGTACTGCTGTTGGTAGATTGTCAGTGGTTTAGGATTTTAAACTTCACAAAATATGGCACATGTTGTTTTGACTCCTGTTGACATCTTCATCCTGTCACATCTCATTCAGAATAAAAGTCTGGCTGAAGATCTGCAAGTAACTAGACAGGTCTCCTTGTAGAAAAATAAATTGGCGACTGAGAACGGATGATACTCTTTGTGAGAACATAGTGAGCTCTGCTAGTTAGTAAGGTGTAGATTTACACTCCTTAAATTTTTTGACACACTATATGTATGCGTGTGTGTTTTTCCATTTTTAGAGTAAATTTGAAAAATTACACTGAGAAGTGCATTATCACATTTTTATATATATATATCACCTAGAAAGGAAATGAAATGAGGGTATTGTGTTTGCTGTTAAATAGTAAAATATTTCTTCTGATCATAAATTTAAATTTAAAAATGTGGTGATTTTCTAAATTTTATTGAAGGTAGAACATGACACACTATGTAGTACACACCAAACATTTCGTACATATTTATTTTTACTGTATCAAGGTCTGCATTTACCCGACATCAGCATCATCTGATTGGCTGCAGATGACATCTTAGCACAAGCGATCACTAGCTTCTTCTCAGCGACTGGGTAGGTAAACCCTGCGAAGTTTTTACAGCACAGTTTATCTTGTATTTCTGCAATGTCGGTTGTAGCTGTACTTGCCTCTCCTAAAAATTCTCTGACATGGCACTGAACTGAAATTGGGGTGATACCTGAAATAGATTTTCTTTGAATTAAGACATCATGATTTGAAACGAATTTTGGGTTTGTGTTATGTTGTTAATGAAATTCTGTTTCTGACAGAAACTGCCACAGTTTAAAATTAATTAAGGTAAGTTTACTTCTCTTAATATGCACTGTTTCTACCTTCAACATCATGTATTTTATACCTGATGTTATCCAAGTTTGTTTACATTGCTTTTCTTTTGTAATTGTCCTTGTCCCTGGTTTGGTTGGCTGTCATCCAAGTCATAATGGCTTTTGTTCATTATTAGATAAGTGGGGCATAGCATGCTAGATCAGGGGTCGTCAAACGTTTTTAAGCAGCGACCCCCTTGACCATACCTTCATTCCCCATCAACCCCTATTGATATCAACAATTAGAACACAATTGCAACTTTTATGAATATTTTTTTAATATCGATGCAAAATTATTAATCTCTACTACTATAATAATCTAAAACAAAGAAAGCAAATTACCTGCCTTTATAAGAAAATTTGGAAAAAGCATCAGGATATATATAGCTAAAAAATAATTGGTTGCATGCCACCTCAACTTAAGGTCATCAATGTGAAGGATGTGCTTGGTTAATGTAAACAATGACCTCACCCACTGAAGAAACTGTTTACACTAGTTTACATTATCCCCGAGGTTCAATGAACTCTCATTCCCGCACCGACCCCCTTTGGACCCCCTGAAATGCCTCAGAGACCCCTTGGGGATAGCTGAGGGCTAGTTTGATGACCCCTGTGCTAGATGATTGATTATTTTGAGAGTCACACTATTGATAGCATTATGTGAACCTCACAAACACCCTCATGGATTTTACAGTAATCATAAATTATTTACAGATGTCTCCAAGCAGCCACACTTGTTTTCTTTTTCCTCAGTATGATGACAGTACACACTTTTGACCTCCACTTATTCCATAAAGAAAATGCAAATGGAAAAATAGTAGTTCAATAATTACAGTGGTAATATTTACTAAGTTCTGTATGCTCTGCTTTTCCATTTTAGGGTCAGGTTCTCAGAAATGCAGTTTGGTGTGATAAATCTCAAAACATGGGCTAGCACACAACCCCACACTCCATTCTGGACACTTGAATTTCGTGTTCCTTCGTTTTAGTAGGACGCATAGGTACCAAATCCTCCTCCCATAAAAGACCAGTGTTATGTCTTGTTATAAGTCTTTTTAACTGGCTAGTGAATGGGGTTTGATTTCCTTCTCATGTGGTATGAAGTCAATGTATCCTTCCAACTTCCTCACCAACATCAATCTGAATAGTCAGTGTGATAATTATGTGGGTCATTTCAGAAGTTTTGTGTATGGTGGCAGCACTGTACAGTGCTCATATGACTGAATTCAAATCGTGTGTGGTGCTAGTGGCACTGTTGCTACTGTTACAAAGGTTCACTGTCTTTGTGATGTCAGTTGCTCTTTAGCTATGGATCGGAAAATACTACAATAACTTTCTTGCAGGCGGACATAAAATATTAACAGAATTTAATGTTTTGTTGGGTAAAAGTTCTCTAGATTGTTGTAAGTTGTTGAAGGAAGGTTTATTGTTGTAAGTTGTTGAAGGAAGGTTTAGGGGCGTATGCTATCTCATATGAAACTGTTTGCAAATGGGTGAATGCCATGAAGAATGGCTGGGAAGAGACACGTTCCCCTCTCACAGTGGAGCCCTAACATCGGCGACAGAACAAGTGAAATCTGTCCTTGAACATACGCACAGTATTTCATGCATGGCAATTGCTACAGAAGTAGGAGTCTCTCCAGCAAGTGATTAACATTTCCTCACCAGCACCTTGGGGAAACGAAAAGTTCGTGCAAAGTGAATTCGACGCCTGCCCAGCAATGACCAAAGAGCCATGCATGTTCTTCTTGCAACCACCCATCTGTGGAATTGGAGAAATGAAGGCAATGCATTCCTCGATCACGTGATAACAGTGAACAAGTCATATATGCATTCATTTGACTGTCAGAATGCTGAGTAGCATGCCCAGACGTCACTGAGGAACAGAATTGCACGGCGCAGTCAGAGTACTCCGAAAGTCATGCAAGTCATGTTCTTCAGTTGAAATGGATTTGTGCATGACCATCCCATGCCAATTGGTACAGCAGTCAGTGGTCATTATTACTGCTTACACTTACAGTATAAGGTAAGGCCAGGTTTTCGCTGTAAAAAACCATAACTGCTTGAGCATTGTATCATATTGCTCCAGGAAATTGCAACACCTCACTGCCATCATGGTGTTCAAAATTTGTTTCAAAAACGGGGCTTGGAGGTGTTGGCACATCCTTTCTACTCTCCAAATCGCACCCCGTATGATTACTGGTTGTGTGCACGTGTGAAAGAATGTCTTCGGGGTAATCGATTTGAATCAGAACACAATATCGACACTGCTGTCATTGCCTCTTTACATCGTTTGAGCAAGGATGAAATCAGAGCTGCAATTGATCATTTACCTCATAGATGGAAAAAGTGTGTGGACAGTGCTGGTGATTACATTGAGTAGAGGACATATTTGTAATCATTCAGAAATATCAGTAGAATTGTTATCTTGTATTTCTTTATTGCAAACAATTCTCACGCAAAGCTTCTGCAATGACCTACATGTAGGCAAGAAGGATTAAAAAAATGGTTGAGAATGGTAAAGTCCAGAAGGTGGGAAAATAGCTTCTTCGTTCATTTCCAGTTCCATCTGCTAATGGAAGTGTTCATCCTGTGGTAAGATTTGTTCATATACCCCATTTGTACAGTCTTGTACTATGGCCAGTTTTGAGGCTTTTCAGCGCTCATCACAGAAATTACCCTCTGCTGGTGGAGAATATGTGTTCGTCATGAAATCACATTTTGTCTTTCCACACTATGGATGTCAAGTTACCTTTCATTCTAGTCTTTTTATCACCCTGCTTCAGTTTCATTTTGTTTGCAATATTCTTTGGCATCCTTTTTGTGTTAGGTAGGTCACACAGCAGTTTATTGTCTTAGTATGTAAGTTGCTACATAACACTGAGTTGAAAGAAGTTCTACTTATATAGTTTCTGTCCCACATTTTCAGGCCTTGAAGTAACTCTGGTTACAGTTGCATGAGTAGCTGTAATTAAAGAATTCGCATGTGTCTTGTCTTTGTCCAAATACACAGTCTTATTATATGTATATCCCTTAGAATCACGCAGCTTGTAGATTTTGAACCCAAACCCATTTATAGTTCTTTGGTATCTATTGTTTGAAAATTACTCTGGGTTTGAAGAGCTGCTAAATTTCAGTTGGGCTGCAATATTTAGCGTACAAGTCAGTGTTGCCATCAAATATAGTTGTCATTTTCCACAGTCACTCATAATTTTCATCAGTCTTGTCAGGTTGACTTTTGTTGTCACTAAAGTGCAGAACTGTTCTAAGTACAGGTAAGGATCCATCTAATTTCATGGTGTTTCTGTAAAAGACACGTAACAATGCTCTTGTGTTGACCAGTAATCTGTCAAAGTATCCCTCTGATCATGCTGCCTGCACAGTAATTGACACAGACACGTACATTTTGCGAACATTCACGTCAGGCAAAGTGTACTTTCCTTCATCCATTGTGCCCAGGTACCGGTGATAATGTCTGTTTTTCCACCAACAGTTGTATATTTCAAACAATACAAGCATGAAAACTTGCAGTAGCATAGTCTTGAATTATGTGGGGTGCCTCTGTTGTAACCCAGTGAGACACCCTGTAAACCTGTGGACTACAGCTAAATTAGGTTGACAGTGTATGTTTTAACTCCACTGTGTGCAGTTTATGTCAGTAATGTTGTCTGTGTCAGTGTCACTGGGGAGCAGTGTTGTCTTCAGATGAATGTGCGTCAAAGTCGAATTGTAATATCAGTTCTATGATGTTTCGTTCAGCAAGCTTTTGCTTTGTAGCCATACTAATGCACTTGGAAATGACACAACTCACCAACCAGCAAAGCCGAGTGTGTATGAATCTCCAAGCATGACTAATCACAGTCTGCACTGCCTGGCCTGACAAATTATTTTATAGCTGGTGCAATTGACTTGTAAGTAAACTGAGAAAGAATTGAATATGTGACAGTTAAAGGAAATAGAAAGCAAACAGTGGTAGAGCCATACGTTAAACAGTTATGGGATATAATTTTGAGAGAGTATTTGGATTTATATACCTGGGCTCACTAGCTAATGAAAACAGTGATACAAAGGAAGAAATTACAGATGAATATAGAATGCAGATAAGTGTTACTATGGACTACAAAGACACTTTAACCTTTATCGTCCTACAGTACCATATGTTGGTCTCTAAAGTTTACTGGCAAATGTCCTGGCATGCCATATGCTGTGAGTTTATTTGGTAGAAACTTAAATGGCCATGCTAAGCCAGAACGACTGAGGCCATGATGAGATGCAGCTGGCATTTAAATCCATTTCCTCTAGGTTAAATGACATTTGCTTACTCTTGCAATGAAGGTTGGTGTGTTCAAAACCTTGTTAGACCCATTGCGATATACTGAAGTGAAAGATGGGCTTAATGCATTGAGGTGTATTACAACTGTGTGTCTTTGAAAGGAAGATATCCAGTGCAAGGGTAAGGAGAATGGAGAATAAGGTACATGAGAAATTGTTCCAGCTTTACTAGTCACTGGACATTTACAAAGAATCCATAGTAATGAAGAACCCAGCAGAATCATGGATTTCAGACTTAAAGGAAGGACAGTGGAGAATGGTGAATGGCTGGTATGGTGGAAGATTCGAGGAAGTTGGGGTTCAGAATTTGGTGGATGGTCACCAGGGATTAGGCACAGAAGAAAGTTCTACAGATAGCTGAGGCTTATAGTGGGCTGTCATGCTACTGATGATGACAGTGATGGGATATAGAGAGAATTGCTGATTTCAAGATAAACCTTTATGTGAAACTACAATGTGCAAAAATAATAAGCCACTACTTGCAGCAGAATGAAGGATATTTGATAAACATGTGGTTGAGTTCCTTTCCTCCTGCACTCTTTTGAAGAAGGGATATGAACTCATTCATATGACCACTCAGATAAGCCACAGTTTTATGAAATGTAAATAATTTGCTGACAATAAATAATGTCACATACTCATGCACACATGAATCCAGATTTTTTAGCACATTATACCAGATTTATGCAAGCAGATACCTGAAATGAATAATTCCAGAAACTGAAAGTGAAAATGAACAAATTTAAAAAGGATCCTGAACTAAGGTCTGTAAAAATAGGTGGGTTGTCAAAACTTTGTGAATGGATAGATTGATCCATTCTTGAAGTATACTTTTTATTTAAAGTTTTTTAGGTTTAAAAATATATGAAATAGAGAGGATAATTTCACGCCCAGAAATGGGCATTTCGAATGAAAAGAATTCTGATTGTGAATGACTGCACTGGGATATAAAAAACCTGGACGATAAAGGTTAAATAGCAGTAGGGTGCATCTGGAAAACCACTGTACGTATAAGGCAGGTTTATCGCTGAGCACTCATGGAATTGACCACAGTGAAGAGCACTGTACAAAATTTGTGGGTAATATTTATCATCATGCTGTTAAATGTCAAATGCTTTTAATGCGTAATTAACCTGTTGTAGGCTAATATTAGATTTACGTATTTCATCATCGTCAACAGATGACAGCCTCATCCCCCTATGTTTCCTTCTGTGCCCAAAGAATGCATTTTATTTAATGATGTACAGGTGAAATGATATAAAGTAAAATAACAATGCAGCAGCATGGACTTGCTGCCATTTAAGTGTATCTGCAAGGACAAGCATGGTGCCATTGGAAGAAGTCATTGAAGGATTAATCGTCATAATAAAACAAGAAAGTGGACATAGATTTCATTCACTTTCCAATAGCACACCAGTAATATGCATTCCATTATGTTCTCTTTACAGGAGGCTTCTTTATACCAACATCAGATGTGCTGTGTAACCATATTCCCTTCAGTAGTTTGGAGTGACTGTATGCCAAGCATCATGTTCTTTATGTAATAAATTATACCAGTTGCAAATTAATTGTATTGTGAAATAACCCAAACTCATTGTGGAAATGACTACTGGCCTGATTAAAGCAAAAAATTAATTTATTTCAGACAGTGGAGATGGACAATAAAAGTGAATCTGTTTGGTTACCAAAACACTCTTCATGTCATTTGTTACAGCCCGTGCCCAGACGAGTTGAGTGGTAGCCATCGTCGTTCCCTGCGTAGTGTGGTGAAGCTACATACACTTTCCCTCGATACATCAACTCCCCTCTCCCCAGCTTCATGGAAAGATCAGCCACTTTCTCCATCTTCGAAAAAGCAAACTCCAGTTTCCACTGCAAATGGATATCATGCTACTCGCTCATCCTCAAGTGTGAAGCAGCCACTGGAAGAAAACAGTAAAATGCTGCTTCCACAGAAGGACAATTTAGAGGTATGTAACACACAGAACATTCCTTTATTAATGCTTGATCTTCCCATTCCATGATTTGCTTCTGCATTTCACAGACAAAAGTGGGACATATGACATATTATTTAATGTCTGACTGACAGAGCAGTGGTGTAAGGATTTTTAGTATGACAGTGAGTGTTACAGTGAGATTTCGTAATAGTATGACATATGTTTGTTGTAGGAAATACAGTGAACCTGGATTTTATACTTCTGCAGGGATCTCTTGAAAGGATTGTAACATTGAGGAAATGAAAACTTGTGTAGCTATTGAAATTCAATTAATTAAATTTTTTGTTACTTCAACAATAAAGTCTAGTCCCTTCTTCCACGTGTTAAAGTAAGTTGCTGCTGCTTTGCTCTATGCTGAACTCTATACTCATCACTACTACTGAGGGTAGCTGTAATGTATCCTATGCATTGTGTGCTGTGACATAACTCATGTAAAGTACTTGGTGATAGAATGCAGCAATAACTGTTGACTGGAATGTCCTTGCAGGTACGTGTACAGTGCAATGGCATATGGAGCCATTGCTATGGCACAAGGCATGGTGGAATGAAAAGCCCCGTCTCTGGGAATAGTGTGAGACGTGAGCAGTGGGAAATTCAAGGGGGAGGAGGCAACAAACCTCAGCGAGTAAGGCGAGCATCAGCTTCATTCTGCAGCAATTCTTCTCCATCTCTGCAACAGCAGCTATCTCCAACAGGTAGTGACTCAGGTCACCACTTGCGTTCACGTGGGCAGCTCTGGCTCCCCAGTAATCTGCTCGGAACCACTGCAGAAGATGAGGGAAATCCTGCACGGACACGCTTGGGCCACACTTCTGCTGACCCACAGCCTGCTCGTACCTCTAGAGAAATGCCTCTGGCTAATAGTGAAGACAAATCCAAGACTGGCCCAGTTGTTAAGGAAGAGACAAAATCCACATTGTGCCAGAGTGGAAATAGTCAGGTGATCAGGCGGAAACGATTATCGGTAGAGGAGAAACTGATAGAGGACAATAAAGCATATTATAAGTTAGAGTTAAAAAACAGTAAGCTACGATCAAGTGGTTATTTCTCGTTTCAAAGAGATAGTGAGATGTCTTTGAAAACAGAAGTTAAAGAAGAGAAAGTGGGATCAAGTCTTCTTCAAAAGGTATCTAACAATGTGAAGTGTAATGGGGAGCAGGTTCAAGAAGGAACTAAAATGGAAGAAACAGTTGCTGTGAAAGTCCAGAGGGTTAGGAAAAGTGAACTCACATTATTAAGTGATGAGGCAGAGTGTTTTATGTTTGGTGAACCACTTCGGCGGGAAAGTTTTACAGAATCCTCTGAGGAGGATGATGATGAGAAAAAAGAATCCAAAAGTAAGTTACATAAAAATTTGAAGAAAGAAATTTTTAGTGATGAGTCCAATGTAAAGCGAGTGAGTGACAATAAAAAGAGTGTAAAGAAGAAGGCAGATGATGGTAGTACACAAGTACATCAAAGTGTCACACCTTCTTTCGTAGTACATTCAAGAGCTGATGGTGAAAATGGGAATCAGTGCAACATGTTACAGTGTGATGAAAGTTCATTGTGTTCTGTGGACACATGCAGCCTGGCTAGCAGTTGTGATACCAACAGTGCAACCCGGCAAAAGAGAAAAAGACGAACTCATGCTGAAGCATTCATACATGACAATTTGGATTATTACAAGTTTGAAATTCCTGGTTCCCGACTTCGTTTTCAAGGAAGTATACTTCCTCCCACTGTGGTCCCTGTTGACAACAGTGCTGTTTGTAACAGTGACAAGAGTAGTATTGGGAGCAAGGATACAGCTGGTGTATCAAGTTGCTCCAAGTCAAGTTCACCTGCAGGAGAAAAAACCACATGTAATGGTGCACAAACATGTAGCAATGAAGTTACAAATGAAGGAGAAAAAATTGTTAATCCACAGGAAGAATCCAAGCAGAAGGTTGCTGGAGAAAATGAAAATAAGAGTGGGAAGAGGCAAGAGAGAGAGGATGATAGGAAGGAAGAAGAACAGGATAAATCAAATGTAAGAGAGACGGTGGAGAATGACTTGCCATCCACCATGGACAGACTTCATTTTTCATTTGAAGTTGTTCCACAAAGTGAACCTTGGTATCAGACATACACAAGGCAGGATGAAGGAGAGGAATTCTATGCATATTCCTGTATGAGTGATTCCTGTTACTGGAAACCATTTCTTTTACCGTATGAATTTTCATCAGAGGGTCTTGCATTTGGCAGTGGCTGCCAAGGAGGTGGAGCTGGATCTTCTGGTTTAGTAAGAAGGCGACGTAATAGGTTTGCTCATTTGCTAGACAAAAAGCCAAGGAAGTCTCCAAGATGTCATGCTTCAACTTTGGCAATTTTGTCAAGTCTGATGCACCACAGAAAAAGGAAAGAGTCAGGTAGACCCAAAGAAGAGGCACAGAAATCTGAAGCTGGTATTATCAATTCTGCTGAAGAAGACAGTGTCAGTAGAGATGCTCCCAGTGTCAGTATAGATGTGCCTAGTACCTCCCCTACCACATCTCCTTTGGCTGCGCTCTCAGTTGAATCTGTGGCAGTAGTACAAGGAACAAACTCGGATTTCAAGTCAGAGTCAGACCCAGATCTTCATGAGATTGCAAGAAATATTGACAGAATGTTCAATGTAGGAAGTGAAGGGGAAGAAATCAGTGGTAGTGACTTTGATGGAAGTGGTGATGAATCACAACAGGAAACAAGTATGACCCAGAAAGTTGCAGATAGTAAGAATTTTAAATCACATACTGGTAAGAAAAATATTCAACATCAGCATAAAAAGTGTCCATATTTTAAAGAGAGGAATTTAGATTTGCACCTGCCTATTCAGCATGAAATTTTGGAAATAGATCCAACATTGCTGGATGAATTAAAGGTTGAAAATTCTGTGGTAAACCCTGATGAGCATAATGAGTATCGTTGCCGTGGAGGGCCTAAAATTGATGTTGTGACTCTTCTGAATGAATTTTCTGCATGTCAGTGCATGGATGAACCTGCAGTAATAAGCAAGGAGCCTACAGGATGTCAGGCCAACCCTTCACTTTTGGGTGAATCATCATGTAACAGCTCTGAATGTGGAGCTTCATCCACATGTGAGACCATCACCTGTTCAGATGGTCCTGATGGACGGATTATGCGAATACGTGGAAGGAAGAGGAAACGAAAGAAAAACCTTACAGGATGGCCAGCAGACAAACAGAAAGGAAAGAGAAGGTTGTTAAGTAAACTGAGTAGAGTTGATGACTGTGTTGTGTCAGGTGATGATACAAATGGAAAGTGTGTGAATGTTGCAGATAAGGTGCATTTATCATTTGAAGAAGGTATTGCTACTGCAAATGAAGTGACTAAAAATGGTGGCGATAGAGTTGAGGATGGGGCAGATGAAACTGTGGTGCATACGGATAAGAGTGACAGAAAATCTGATAGCACAGGGGTTTGTAGGGGAGCTGATGGGGTGAAAGTGGTTAATAATTCCACCATTGAACCTCCAGTTATAAAAGAGAAGCATGTGTCTGGTCTGTCCAGGACAGGCAGTTTGGATTCAAGTGGTCATAGTTCATTGGAGTACCAGCCGTGTGTCAGAGTTACCAAAATACCAGATATTGTTGGTATTTCGGTAGCCAGTTTGCCAAACTCATCTTCTTCCTCATCCTGCAAGGTTGCTGGGATTTCCAACAATCGTCGACTACGAAGCTCTTCCCTGTCTTCCTCATCGCCTGCCATATCTGTTCCTGTTTCAAAAAGCAGTTTATTCCCATCAGGCAACAATTTCAAAAGGCCAGGGGGATCTTCTCAGTTGAAGAGAAGAGCATCTCCACGCAAGTGTCTGTCACGTTCAGGCATGCAGTGGAGTACATGGTCTGCTCGAAAACGGAGGTGATCATGACGTGTCATCTCCTACAAATTATTATTTGTGTTCATTTTTAAGATATTTCATTAAATTATATCTATAACAATAGAGCATAAAGGAAGGTGAACAAACAGGGTTGAAATAAATTGAATGGAGGATGCACAAGCCACACTGCATGTAGAAGCATAAATGTGGTGTGCAAGTCCCACCATCAGTCTTAGAGCCAATAGTGTGTACCCATCTTTTCTTCTTTGGACCCAGCTGTGCAGTACCTCTCTACTCCTAGACGAAACTCAGCAGGCAGTTGATCTCTCCCAAGGAATACCTACGAGGAGACAGGGGTGACTGCTGGGACAGATCAGTGAAGCAGACTGCCTGTATATGTTCTTGTCTGATGATCACTGGGCACAAGCAGGTTATAAATCCAGTTATTATATATGAAATTTTACTTTTGTAACTTAAAACCCTAAATACGTATGTTTAGAATTTTATGATGTGTAATGGCATTTCACCTTTCTTCTTCAAAAATCTTTGGTTTACAGCACTGTCTTTTAATATCAAGTAGAATTCTTGACTGTTAGCCTGATAACACAGGTAATAATCCAGCCAAGTACACATTCAGGCAGAACCAATGCAACACTGTTATATGGGCCTTGATCCACACCTGTGAATGAATAGAACCTAGCAAATTAAACAACAAAACTCTTCCAGAACACTGCCAATTGCAATTGAAGGCTGCAGGTGCTACACAGTAACAAATAATCACTTCTTACCAACTGCTGTAGATTTTCAACCTGCACATGAACAGTACTCTGTCCCACGCTACGTTGATACTAATGATCAATTACGTGGATGGATAGATAATGGATTTGAGCCCTTTTGGTCCCAAGGCATGTAGGCCTTTCACAGGCCCTTTGTGCCCCTAAGACTGAAGTCCAAGTCATGAGAGCCCTGTCCATTCAATAAATTTCCAGATCACCCCCAGAGTTAGACTTCTGACATACTCAGGGGCCAAGAAAAAGGAACCCAGATAAGTATGTATGAGTGTTGCCAAAGCTTCACATTCATGCATAATGTGGGTTGAGGTCTCCCCTCTGCCCCACACCTCCTGTACACAGGATTGTCAATAAACCCCATAATGTAGAGGTATCTTCTCAGGGTGTAATGGCCAGTAATAAGACCAATAACTACCCTGGACTGCATCCCATAAAAGGACAGTATTCTGGTTATAGCAGCAAGACTAGGGTCCTGAGATCAATTCTTGAGCCTGTCTGTGCTGGTGAGACCATACCAAATTGTCATGTGCTAGTTGCCACGCAAGCAGTTGATCTTTTTCATTATGTTCTGCTTTGAGACCCCCCAAGGCTGGTTCCGGTCCAGTGCACTGGTGAACATTTTCCACCCTTGCAAGCTCAGATTACAAGTATAACTGAATATCTTGTTCAGAGGACTTGTGTGAATTATATTGCTCAATTCCAGCCATAACTGGTTTAATCCAGTTGGCACTTGAGTCGGGTATGGAACCCAATGGGCTGAAATGTGCCACAAGACTTAAAAATCATTTGCGCCTCTAGCATAAATATTTCTATTGGCCAGCCTTTTTCCCTTCTTTCTCACACACCCTTCATATCTTTGTCACACATCACCAACAATGTACATTACTGATCTGGTGGCTTGATAGGTTGGCAGACAGGATTATGACTTGCCAAGGTGAATATCTATGAAAAGTTTACGTGCAGAGTTTTTAAATAGAAGCTTTACACCTCAAGGGTGCTGGTCCACAGGATAAACCTGGAATTGGCAAGCTGAAATGTCAGTATTCTAAAATCTACACATGCTGTTGCATGCTGATAGACTTATGATAAAAAATTAAAAGTAAATCATTTTATGAATAGAAACACTGTAAAGTGTGTTATGTTCTCCATATTCAAAGACGTAAGTCAATCATGCCTTGCACTCATGTAGGCTTGGGTCGTGTGGGTGGAAGGACAGACGTTACAGGTTACTAGGTAGAATCGGTAATATTCTGTTCCTTATAGGGCCATGAAGTAAAATTACGGATTATACATAAACATTCTTGATTTCTTTGGTTTTAATGTGGTCTTGTGATGTTGGGGCTTGCACACATATATTTCCAAGAAGAAAATCACAATAAATTGCTGAACATCAGAGCTTGTAAATATGGTATGTGTACAAGGTCATTGGGTATATGAACATGGTTTGGTGACTGAATCATGGAAGACTCCAATAAATTGTTTGAAGCTCATCCCTAACTACATGATAACTGTCTTGATCACACAGCTCAAAAATTCATTGAGGAACTGGAATGTCTGGAAAGTCTAAAACTTAGTGGTTCAGCACCACCACTACCAACGCCTTCAATTGTACACAGCTCCAATCCAGTTTTATCTCCCTACCAGCAGTAATTTCCCTAAGATTTATTGGTAGTGAAAGGTAATTTATATGAACTAGGAAAGTGCAGTTTGAAAAACTGTACAAGGGAATTCCTTATGTTACAAACTGTTATCCTGTGTAAGGGGAATTCCCTACATTGTGAACTTTTACCCACCGTGTTGCTAGTGTACCTGAGCCTCAGTTTTGAGACTTCTCTTTTAGCGCTTAGGAGCCTTGAAATGTTTATGTTTCTCCATACATTGTCCTCTGGCTGCGTATTCTGTGGGCTCTTAAGGTAGGTTGGGATAGTGCTCTCCATCGGAATTGCTACAGTTGTGCTCAGGGTCCTTCCAGCTATTGGTGCATAATATTACACAACATGTACAAGTTAGTGCTGTGGGTATTGCAGACTTTACCCACTTTCTCAACCTTGTGCTGTGGTGTTGCCGCTGCACGGTACAACCAACAACTTACTTTTTTTTTTATTTTTATTGTCATGTAAAATATAAATTCTGGGATAGGTGTTACAAGACAATTTGGTTGGAATTCAGTTTCTGTAGCTTTCAAATCTAACCTGTTTTGGAAGTCTGCTTGTTTTATTTCATGTAGGTGTTCTGAATTAGAAACATTTGAAACGTCAACTGGGATTATGGTAGAAACTCCGAAACATGTAACTGCTTATCATAACAAAATGTAAACTGTGTGTAAAGAGGCTTTCAGAATTTGTTGCAGTTTCTTATATGATTTCTGGCTCCTGTGTTGTTATTGTTCGCGAGAGATTATACATATACATAAAAGAAAAAGTTTGTTTTGTCCACCATTCTTGTAAATGTATATGCAGAATTTAATGTCTTTGTTTTGTTTACACACAAGTTTTATGGCTCCAGCATGTCAGCTGACAGCTGAATATGAAAACAGGTCAAAATCAGAACATCACACAAGCATGAATAACAACAAATATAACAGACATGATACAAGAATAATAGAATGCAGTTTACAATGGTAAAACAATAAGTGTATAAATAATGAATATAGAAGCATCTGAAGTACAGGTAACATATACAAGTAATAAAAAGAACAGAAAATGCACAAAATGTAATGAATAGTCCAAAAGTTGGTAATTTTCTGGTCATATATTGAATTGTTTAAAAAAGTATCTCAGTACATGACAGCTCTCGTGTTATTGTAGTGTGGCTCCAGTGTTTCCTCTGTTCTCTTTGCTTCACATTGACGTTCTCTAAATTATATTTACGTATATATGGTGATTGTTTTGCAAATGTAATTATTCATTTTGTAATTACACAATCATCTTTTACTGTATTGCCAAAACAATTTATAAGCCAATAATGTAATTTGTATTGAAAAAAGAATTTCTATTAATCCTGTTTCTGCTGTTATATTATTACAACCTTCATTTATATTTCTCTTTATTTTTTGTTGTCTGCTGTGCCAGAACAACTTTCAGATACAAACGGGAAGTGTATTTTAAGTCATCGGAGATGTTTTATGTTTTGTATGGTGTAAATATTGCAACCAACTTCCCTCATGCCCATAAAAAATTGTACCATCCAGTGTGATAGATATATTGTACTGTAGTTTTATGTCAGATGATTCGTTTTGAAAAAATAGTAAGATTTGTACTTTAAATATTATTTAATTATAGATTCCTACTGTCTGAACTATGTTTTCAAACTGGAAATGATATATTCATTACAAGATTTCTTCTAATAGAAGATTTTCCTTTCATTCTGAATTTTTCTTCTGAAATTGAAACCAATAAACCACCTCGATACATTCCCTTGTATTCCTTGCATATGTCACGCCAGAAACTCCAAAAGATTGTTCTCTACTGTTCAGGATATTAGGTGATGAGCAAAATCTAGAAACCCACTACTAATAAGTGTATTGTACCATTTAATAACCTTTCAGAATTTATTTGTATGCCTTTGATTCACAAGCATTGTCAGCAACTACAGAATGGCCCAACAGCAGCCAGAAAACTTGGTTTCCTGCTTAACAAAATTGTCTGAAGAGGGCTTAACATTGATGTTTGTATGTCGCATTCAAAATATTTTTCATTTAGCACTGAACAATATCGGGCCAAACTTTTGAGTATGTTGTCAATTTTGCCCCGGCTGCATGAGGTACCTTTACCATTGTTGGTTTTTTTTTTGTTGTCTTTATCAGTTAATTGCATAGTACAGTTGCAAAATTAAGGCTGAATGTATGTTTCTTGCGATCGTAACGGTGCAGCCAGATCGGGTAAGGAAATGCTCATTAATTACGGTGGGCACATATAGGTAACAAAACACGGTGCTGGGCGAGTGTTCTTTTCAAATGCCTTAATTCTCAACGGAAGTTAATTCAACATTAAAAATGCTTTCATTATCCTTTAAGGTGCTTGTAGGGTGAGTATTTTACTGATGGTAAAAGAAATATTTTACAGAACATCAAGTCTGTTTTGGTCGGTGTTGTCAATATTCTTACACGGACAACAATCAGAAGGTTCGTCATCCCCGTTGTGTTTATAATAAACTAGATTGGAGTTTGTATACCTGTCTAACACAACTATATGGTGGTATAGATATGTATAATTTATTACATTAAGAACAATTACATGTTTCGGCCCTTTTCATTGGCCATCTTCAGGTTCATAAATGAGAAGCATTAGAAGCAGCTACACTCGACTTGTATGGGTTGTATACAGAGGTGGAGTGGGTACGAGATCTCGCATGTGTTGTGAAGGAATGGTGGTGTGGGTACACGGGTTCTGCTATATTTTATTCCCGGTTAATGTACGGTATTATATACGGACAACAATCTTTAACCTGTGGACTAAATACCGCGTTGATGGCATGGATCAAATGCAAAAATCTCAGGTTGTAATCGGTACTGCCAACGTTACGTTTATGACAAAATTCCCATGTGTCCGAAGTGGTCCTTCCTGGTTTTATGAGTCATACCAAAATATGTATGTGAAGTGTAACGAAACATTTTATTGGAATTTAAATAGTGTGTAGCGTATGTACTGCTCGATTAACAAATGCATGCAGTGAAGTGTGCAAACATGTCACGTACTGTAATCCCCCTGCTCATAGGTTTCCAACCATACTTCCAGTTGCCAAACTTTCTGAAGTGAGCCTATTCTGCAGTCGCACGTCTCACAGTAATTGTCTTCTTTAACAGTGCCATCTTTCCAAGTTGTAGCTCTTTAGTCCTTCATCAGTGTGAATTTTTTTACCGAAATGATTTATTCGTTGATATTTTCGTGTTAATTAAATAGTAGTTGAACATGACGTGATAGTGAATACGCATGAACTCTTTCGTCATGCTGCGAAGACTATGTCTAGTGATTTGTTGTCAAAATTGGTACAGCATTGACGAAGTCGAGGGGTTAATTTGCAGTTGATGCCATCGACCGTCTGTTTCTTTTAGCCGTGCCTGCCCTGTTGGACGTTAAGTCGGGTTTATGACCTGACGGAAGTTTTTGTGAGGCTGGATAAACGGCGAATTATCTCATGACGTGACATTTGCTGAAATTTCATATTTTGAGTGAAAAAAGGAATTTAGTAGGAGCCATGGAGTCTGTTACTGCTCCCCGTGCGTTGTTGAGAAGGGGTAAACGTGGTGCAGCTGCTTACGTCAATGGAGGTTGCTCAAACTCAGAATCACTAAAATATCTGGGTGAACTACTGGACGTCTTGTTAAGTCCAGAGACTACAATTGAAGATTTGGAAACTATTGAGTGGTGCAAGTGGTTGATGGCTGGTGGAAAGACACCAGAAGAATTTTCTACTATAGGTAAGGTTACTGTTTATGAGTTACATTTTTAAGTCTAGAATACATTCGCCACCAGCCATGTCCTTTCATTATTGCCATACATGGTGAACTAGAAAGGACTGGAGCTGAAGCAGTTTACATCTTACAACATAGTGTCCCAGCTAGTCTGGCTGAGGCTGTTGTGGTGTTTCTTATACTCCACCTACATATTACTGATCATTTATAAGCTCAGGGACTCATCAGGCCTGGAAGAAGTGTTTGATGCAGGTAACAAAGTAATTACACTGTGTCACAGGCACTATAGATCACACCTGAACAAATTAAAAATCAAGGTAAGTTAAAGACTTGAGTATCCCAGGCAGAGCAGTGTAAGCTTAGTGGCCAGAGGATTAAAACAGACAAGATTGCTTCTTGCTTCTCAATTTCTGTTGCTACTACATAATCCTTACATTTGATCTATTATTTTGGAGTAACTGAACAAACAAGGCAGAATTGTTCGCCTACATTATTTTATTTTGTGTTTGTTATATATTAACAGTATTTACTAGTTATATAGTGGCAACATTTATTTTTACCCTGCTGAAAGTTTTTACTGTTTGCAATTATACAGTTTTGGAATTTTAGCTGCGATATGTATTATTAATTTGTATAACCAACTGTACGTGCAGAAAATATGTTCATCAGATGCTGGCAAATTTCTAACATGTTTCAGCATATCACAGGTGCCATCATCTGGGAGCCATGTCATCAGCCATTGTAGCACCCTCGAAATGGTCTTTTGCACAGTAAGTGAGTAAAAACACTGCCATACACTTGCACACACATTACAATTTGATTAAAACACATTAATATCCAAAAACACAAATTTTAAAACACTATGGAGATGTTCCATCAAAAGCTGCAGTGGTGTTCGATGGAACATCTCACCTAGTGTTTTGAAATTTGTGTTTTTGGGTATTAATGTGTTTAAATTTAATTTTAACATGTGTGTAAGTGTATGGCAGTGTTTTTACTCACTATGCAATGGACATTTTGAGGGCATTGTGATGGCTACTGAGAGGACTCCCAGGTGATGACACCTGTGATGTAATGAAACATGTTGGAGATTTGCTAACACCTGATGAACATATTTTGTGCATGTAAAGATGGTTATATAAATTAACTTTCATACATTGCACAGTACATACAGTATTAAAATATGATACATCTTGTTTGTCTTCTTGGTAGAAGTAGCACCAATATGTCTCATAGCAAAAAATAAAAAAATAACTGTTTGTATGTCCAAATAGTACAGGGTTAGAATAAGGTAAAGACACATTCTTAATGAGGCATCATAGAAGGTATGCAAAGTGGAATGTCCTGCAAGATCAGTCACAACACCATCATAAAGAAATAACAATTTAGTTAATTTTATGATAATTTTTATTTCCTTATTACGTGTTGCTGAGATTACTGTTTATATACACACACACACACACACACACACATATATATACACACAGATATGTGTATATATATTCATGTAGTAATATTCAGTGTATTCCACTATAGTGGTTATAATAATGGTTTCTGTACAGATGACCTTGGGATCAAAATATATTGGAAATTTCAGTGTAAATTAAAATAATTATACACTTGCTTGTGTGTAATTGTGATTAAAATACTAAACATAATGCATTGTTTATAATGAACAGTTTTGAAGTGTCTAAATGTTTGGCCCAGACTCAAACCAAAGCAGTAGTATGTTGTGTTGGTTTATGTCAGTGGTGAAAAATGTATGCTGTAGTTTCTTTGAATTGTAGTAGGGAATGTCATTGTCACAATGACTGGTGTCTTGACAGTGATTCTTTCTAGTACATTGTTTGTTAATAATCATGTTTCTAATCAAGTTTCTAGTTCATCTAGAGAGAGCCCAATTCAGGCAGATATTGCTGAGCATTTGTTGCCAGTAGGTGATTACTTTCCTTGATGAGGTTCCTCTCATTAAATTTGGAGAGTTACAAATTTAATATTTCAGTACATAATATAAATACTAAGCACAAACCAGCAGTGAGACTCACAGGGTATCAGGGAAGTGTTTATTATAATAGCATAAACATTTATAATAAACTCCCAGATGAGCTTGCTGAATTGGTATTAAATAAGACATGCTTGCTATTGCAATTAAAAAATATGTAACAGCTAAGCCCTTTTACTCAGCAGAAGAATACTTGAATGCACAGTAGACCTATGATGAGAGACACAATGTGGTAATATTTGTATAGTGTATGAACTTGTCATATTGCATCTAGACTATGAAATTCATGAAATTATGTATTGGTGTGTACTTTTGATATTTTAATATTTTAAATTTTGTATGTATATCTGTATTTATTAGTGTATGCTGTATAGTGTTTGTCAAATATTGAGGCCATGTTTCATATCTGAAGCCTAATGACTTATTGAGATTGATGAAATGAAGTGACATATATGTATGTATGAATGTGTGTATGTATGTATTGCTGTACAAAATTCCAGAACTTTAAGTGCCCTGTGAGCATTAGTTACTATCTTCATTTTAAAAAGGATAACTTCATGGTGTCACGGCTGTGTGGCTCTTTCTGTTCCCACTCTAGTTTTACATGATGAAAAATAACGTCTGTGTTTTATGCCAGTTTGTTGGCCACAGTAGAACTAAGTGACAACATATCTGGAAGTTTGTTATTGAAAGTTTGATGATCCAGTAATATATAGTACCATGCTGTCTAGTGCCATTATGCAGTATAGTGTTGAATAATATGTGGTATGATAACTGTGACAGATCAGGTAGGATATGAGTTGAAGTGTTCATTAATAGTTTCTTGGATTAACAGTACTATTTAACTTGGACATGTTACACGGAACCCAGTATTTGTTTGTAAGTAATGGGTAGGTGAGGATTTGAAAGGAAATGGTGAAGGCCTATTTCAGGGTACTGTTGTGGCCTTCTTCTGGAAAGACTGAGGGATGCCCTAGGAAAGACTGAGTGATCACCTAGGATACTGAGTCAGCATATGGAGTAACTTACTTCAGCATAGGTTCAAACTATTTACTGCCATAATACAAGTGCACTGGTATATGATCTTGCTGTGTCACAGTGTTGGTGTTTGTCACAAGAATAATATAGTCATGCTCTGCCTCAACACAGCTTTGTTCTGGTTAAAGTTATGTTTAGACAGAACAGATTATACTATTCATGTGATACTGTAAACACAATGAGGATGAGTCTCCTTAATATTGGTGTATGGTTTTGAAGTGCACAGGAACTGTGTAGAAATCTCAGTTAAGTTAGCCATCCAAGCAGGATTCAGCTTTGGTTCCTGTCACATTTAAGTCAGATAGTATGCTAACCAGCTTGATGGTATGAACTGGTGCAATAGTTATGCATGAAGGGTAGTGAAGTTTGGTAGCCTGGTTGTCATGAGAAAGTAATTGGTACATGTTTTAATGCAGGGGTGCACATATACCAGGCACCAGGTCGTCATGGTGACTAAATTTTTTATGGTGGCACCTAATATTTGTGGGCCCTCAGAATGGAACATCCTGGCACCTAGAATTTTGAGGTGGCTGCTAGATTCTCGGAAAATTTGTGTAGCCCCATTTTAATGAGTTGTGTCATTTGATGGAAAAGTTTTGGTGTGTTGTGAAATCTGATGGCAAGACTAAAGAAATCATAGTTTGCCTTGGTACTTCAGTTTTGAATTTGTAGTATGCTGGAAGAGAATTTGGACTGGAGGTTGTTGACTAAATTTCTGATTCTCAACACTCTCATGGCCTTTGCCTGATTCCAGGCTTCTGCTGTGAAGTAGGTGAGCTCTGCTCTCTTCGGGAATATTCTGCAGCATATAATGGCAATTCCTTACTGACATTTTGGGGCAACCTGTTGGTCCCATCTTAAAGTGTCAAGATGGGACCAATAGGTTGTCCCAAAATTTTGGTATGGAATTACCACTACTCGCTGCAAAATATCCCAGAAGAGCACAGATCTTATTGTCATGGTCTAATTACGTTTTCTTTTGCAACAACATTTGTTTGAAAGTTAATCTGTTGTATGATGCCATGTAATTTGCTAGGTGGGCACTGTTGTTTGGCAGGAACCTGCTGCTTCCATCTTCAAGGTAGATTACTATGGGTGTCACATTCCATTTTCTTCATACTCACCTCTGTGAGAACCTCAAGTCTCACATGTATTTCATTGAGGCAGGCTTCCAAGACTGAGATGAATTTGTGGTAATTAGGTGGTTTATTGATTGATTAATTCATGGCACAGATCATTTAACAAGTACTCTTATGTTCAAGAAATTCCTGTTACAGTTGCCAGAAATTCATCAGCACCACTGCCACAGAACTTTGCCTTTAGATTCTAACATCACTTACTTTCAGTATATTGGCATTTAACATCTGGTTGTCTCTATCATAGTTTTTTCCAACACAGCTTATGTTAGTATTTCTTGTCATCTTATGATACTTGCGTTTCCCACTTAAACTCTGTTATTTTAACCACCCTGAGTAAAGGGACTTTGAATAAGTGGGCCCCTGTCACCACAGCATGTCGTCAGGTTGTGGATGGAGAAGACGGTCTCCAAATTTCGATGGTAGCTGTGACTACATTGAATAAGCAGTCACAGACAGCCGACAAGGGGTGGTCCTCCAGCTAGAGGTTGGGCAAGGGACTATCAGCTCCTTATTGTAAAAATGTCAGCATGCTGTGGACTGTTACACAGGACCTCATATTTGGACAGATCCATCAGAACGATAACAGAAATTTGTCTTAGAGAAATAGGATGGTAGGGCATGGACTGTATTGATCTGGCTTCAGAAATGGAAATGGTGGGCTTGTGTGAACATGGTAATGAACCTTTGGCTTCTGTAAAATGCTGGAAATTTCTTGACTAGCTGAGGAACTATACCTGTTCAGAAAGATTCTTCCCCTTGGGATTATTAGTTAGTTAGGTAGTTTCAGTTAGTTGGTTAGTTAGGTAGTTTTAGTTGGTTGGTTGGTTGGTTGATTGGTTGGTTAGTTAGTTAGTTGGGCTGTTAGATAGACAATGCAAGGGGATTAGAACACACCATGAAGATCACCACTGTAATTTTCTATATTCCCTGTTACTGTGACATTCGTGGATTAAAATATTTGTTTATAGCTACCATGTAGTGGGGGGGGGGAACGTGGTGGTGCAGTTTTTTGAGGCCCCGCACTATAAGCCGGAAAGTCATGGGTTCTATTCTCAATGGTGTCATTGGAATTTTTAATTGGCAAAATCCTTCCAGCCACACTGTGGCCCTGGGGTTGACACAGCCTGGAACAAAAATGAGTACAAGGAATACTTCCTGAGGTGTAAAGGTGGCCGGTGCATAGGGCTGACAGCCTTACCACCTTCATGCACTGATTGTCTTGAAAACTGCGAACATCAACCTTCTGAAACCCTGAGGGCCTGTAAAGGGATTGTTTTACTTTACCATGTGGTAGGGTCACTTATCCGAAGTGCTTCATGAAGGTTTTCTAGGAGATACACACAAATGTTTCTATTGGTAAATTTTAATTTTACAGAATTCTTGAAAAAGTAGTAATATATCTTCAAGAAAACTATGAAGTTGCTTTGAAAATGTGTGTTATGAGATCTAACACTTTATACAGTGGTAGAAGTGTGTTGCTTTTGCAGAGGAATGTGCTTCTTCAGTTGTATACTCTGATGCTTCACCACATTTAATTTTTAATATGTATGTGAATTTTACTTGCTTTTGGGATGTCATTTTTTTCTGTTGTTTAAGCAAAGTAGCTCCACAGTACAGATGTTTGAAAACACCACGTTGGGTTTATTGGGTGGAATATTAGCCCACTGTAAGGCCTCTGCCATGTAATATCCATGTCTGAGTCTGGATCTGAGTGTTAGTCACAGTGTTACAGTAATCCGACACTGTACAGCCCCTGTTACTGGCAGCAGCATTCTGAAATTTAATGTAATACTAGTTTAACATAGTTACTGTATGGAAGACAAGAGGGGTACATACAGGGTTTTGGTGGGGAGATCTGAAGGAAAGAGGGCACTTGGAAGACCTAGGCATAGATGGGAGGATAATATTAAATTTGATCTTCAGGAAGTGGGATGGAGAGGCATGGACTGGATTGATCTGGCTGAGGATAGGGATGGGTGGTGTGCTGTTGTGAATGTGGTAATGTATTTGGGTTCCATAAAATGTGGGGATTTTCTTGACTAGGTGAGGATATGTTATCTTCTCAGAAAGGACCCTACTGCTTGGAGTTAGTTAGTTAGTTGGTTGTTTGGTTGGTTGGTTGGTTGGTTTTAATGTAGGTACTAGTCATTAGTGGTACTAGGGATTCTGAGTTTAAATAGTTCTAACAAATGAATTATATGCTTTATGCATGGTACTTAACTTTTTTCTTCTTATGCAGCTCTTAGCTTGTGATATTAAAGGAGTTCTATTTCACCATGCTGATATTCTGTTTGCAATTAGTTCACAGCTATGACAATGCCACGACCTGTGGGCTGGTGTGGACAGCTAATTTTGTGGCATATCGATGCCGCACATGTGGCATCTCTCCATGTATGTCCCTGTGTGCTGAGTGTTTCCAGAAGGGGAACCATGAGGGTCATGATTTTAATATGTTTCGAAGTCAGGCAGGAGGTGCCTGTGACTGTGGTGACACATCTGTCATGAAAGAGACAGGGTAAGTTGCAGCATAACATGATGTACTGTGGTCTTCCATGTGTAAAAAGGCAGGCCTAAATCTTTCTCTGTTTTGGAAAATGGTTGCCTTATTATATCCAGTTTTCAGTCATGTGTTTTTGTGAGTGAGAGCTGATTTCAGGTCAACCTTAAGCTTATCTCCACAGTACCTTTGCTATGCAGTGTATATGTCAATTTAGAAAGTAAAACTCTTGGTATAATGAAACACAGAGCAGAGTTCTTGACAAGGTAATAGTCCCTCAAAGGGTAAAAAATTTCTCAAGTTGTATGGAACCCAAAGGTTTGTTACTGTGTTTGCAAGAACCTGCAACTGCTCTGTGTCCTGAACCAGATAAATCCAGTTCACACTCTCCTCAACTATTGCTTTAAGATCCATTGTAATATTTTCGACTCCTAGGTATATCAGAGTGGTCACTATGCTTCAGCCTTTCACTTTAATACGCTGCGTTTGTCTTCTCTCCCATTCAGGCCCAGTGTCTTGCCCAGCCTATCCTTGATTAGTTGGCCCTAACAGTATTTGATGATGAATGCTTTCATCTGCAACATAATTTGTACTGATTTCAGGTTTTGTGAACATCATGGACCCAGAGCGCAAGTGAACCAGTCACCAGAGCCTCCTGATTTGATGTGTGTAGCTAAGGCAATGATGCCTCGTATCATACTAAGGCTCATTCAGCATCTCAGGGAAAAGAGGTACCATTAACATATGATGTGATTTTTTTATTCTTGCAATAATAACTTCAAACCTGAAGATGAAGGTAGCATGTTCCTTTGGAATGTTTTTCTCCAGCTACAACTTAAGAACTTGGGTGCTCTTTGTGGCATATCTAATACAGTATTTGGTCTTGGAAACTTCTTTGTACACCATATCTTGGATTGAGGGAAGAACATAAATTTGTGTTTATGGCTGTGTAGGAGGATTATTTGCATCAGAGCTTGAACCAAATGGGCAAGTACATTATTAACTAGTATAATGAAGATTTTGAATTAAAGGATGTTGTGGGCTGGACATGTAGTTCAGTTTCACACATAATTTTTGCTGGGGAAAGAACTGGAAATCAGCCACTTGGAAATGTAAGAAATAGCTGGAGGAATATCATTCATGGATCACAGAGAAAGTAGGTATGAGATCTGTCGGTAGAGATGAAATTGCCTCAGAATTGTACCCAGCAGTGGATTTCTGTATTAACCTGTTTTCCCTTTGCTTCTGATAACACATGGGATGAAAGTCAGACATGGTGTGTTACTGTGTGTTGCAAATTTTATTTGATGTTTCAGCATCATATGTAACAGAGTAAATGGATGCACTGCCCCTTACATATGTCTCTTCTTTGTGTGTCAAGCTTTATTTGGTACTTGTGTGGCATACTTGCTTTTTATTCCAGTCTGATACCAAACTGACTTTTACAGGTATTTCTGCTTGTATATGTTCCAGTTAACATGAACTGCCTGTAACAGAATTGATAAATAAGTGCATGCTGTTCATACAACACAAACACGTGTTGGCTATTACATGATTTCAGACACCAGTATGAAGGATTTTTAAAGTATATCCTAGGGTTCTACTTTAGGTCCAGCAAGAAATGTTGGATGTCAAGCCAAGTTTTTTTCTGTTCTTATGGTTGATGTTTTCCAAAAACAGTCAGAAGATGAGGAATCACAGCCATTCACTTCTGCATTAACTATTTTTTTGTTTTAAGCATGTAACTACAGTAACACAAGAATGCAACAATTACATTCTAGCAAAACTACCTGTAATTTTATACCTCCTATATTTGTATGCATTTCTTGACTAGTCCTCAACAAACTAATTTGTTTTTTCATCCACGAAAAGTGGAAAATTAATGGCTATTGAATGACTTTATTCATTAATTCTCTCTCATGCCCTTATTTCTCCCCACTTATCAGACAGTAAATATAAAGACAATATTTTTTTCTGTACATGTAAGTAAATAATAATGCAAGGCATAGTGCTTATGTGCTTTGTATATTGCAGTAGATTTTTGTATGTGTATTGTATTTACCCATGTTTGATGTTAACACAATTTTTATTTTAAATGTGCACTGTATGTGCATGTTTTGTTTTCACTCACTTGCATATGCCAGCTTAGATATGCAGTATGAGTCTGGTGTATTTGGATTTCCAAGCATATTTCTGGATTCTCACTCAGTTTCATTGTAGCCTTGGTAGTAGCACAGGGGTGTAAAAATCATGGGTGCAGTGTCATCCATTCAACTAAATTCTGTATTGTGGTGTCTAATATTTTTGGTTCTGAGTATGGCACCTAGAATGTTGAGGTGGCTTTTAGATATTCGGAGAATTTCTGTGTGCCTGTGGTAGCAGCCTCTCTGATGCTTCACCAAGTGGGGTAACACTTGCTCTTCATTGTGTGATGTTCTGGAAGGCCAGATGATGTTTCTACGAATGAAGAAAGTAGATACAATTTATAACTGAAACTTTGAAGATAAATGCATTGAAAACACTGAAAGTTAAGCATGCTATAGAGTGCAGTGAGGTGACCTTACATACAGTCAGGCACAAAGTGCCAGGTTTCTCATGAACACAGGACATGTTTAAAGGGACGGTATACTGTATGTGGATTATATGTGGGCTGGCACAGCCCATGTAGATTGGTATGGAAAGGTTAAGTTTTACTGTTGCAGACATAAGGTGAATGGAGTTTTTGTGTAAATGTGAACTGAGCCTGCATCTATTGACCACCAGTTGTAGTTATCTTGATTTTCTTTCCATGCATTTCATAAACTTCATTTTGTGGCATCCTAATATTGTTACAGTCAGCCGTTCGTGGTATGCATCCAGGATGCGGACTCATACCTTACAATGCTCCACGACTTTAGTGCAATGGGTGCTGTCATGAGAAGAGTGATGACTAGTGCACTTACCAGCCGTGAAATTTATAAAAGTCTCACAAACTGCGATACGGAAGCTGCTGGTTCTTCAGCCTATCACAACTATATGGCTCAGAGCAAGCACATTTATCAACAAGCCCTCAAATCTCTTGCAAATCCTGAGCCACCAGATGAGTACAAAGGTTGGTTTTAGTGTTCTTAGCCCTTTGGTTTGTAAGATTTAATGTCATTTCTTGAATCCTGGGAACTAAGATCTTTTACACATTTCTGTGTTTGTAATCTTATATTAGATGTGGTTCACAGCATGTTATCGAATTGTAAAGATTATGATCTTCTGCAATGTGATACCATGTAGGTTGTTAATGTTGTTCTAATATGTACAATATTATTCTTGAAGTTTTGTAGTACCCATAATTTTTAGAACAAGTGTAAGTGTGTGTGTGTGTCACCATATTGTGTTCCAGACTGCCCAACTCTCCAGGAGCACCTGGTACATGAAACGTTTCTTGAAGAGCTGATGTTCTGGACTGTAAAATATGAATTTCCACTGAAAGTTGTATGCCTGTTGCTCAATATGTTACCAGATCCTGATTACAAGGTTAGCATTGTCCCATTTCCTATGATACTGACTAAAGCTTTGATCAGGCTCGGCCATTCGATATCTATGCTCATAGGGTGTGAGAGCAACTCTCTCTCTCTCTCTCTCTCTTTTTTCCCTGCTCAAGAAGTCTATAGAAAAGAAGGCAGTGAAATGAATAGCTGTGTACAAACTCACATTAGAAGGTTAATAGTGGGCACAAGCCTTAACCTGACATGGCCTACAATGTGTTTGTCACTAAATGCATTAACTACCTATTCATTTTAAATTTTGATGTTTAGTTACATTGTTTTGTGTTATATTATCTCCTCCCTCTTCACCCACAAATCTTTCCTTCTTAGTTTCTTGCCATATCTCTTCCACCTCTGTTGTTGTATCTTTCATTACCTGGCTAAATTGTCATGTTCATCATCCCATAGGTTCTTTCCTTGCATATTTAATTGTAATGTCATTCTTGGTGTCTGTGTTCTGCCCATTCTTTTTACATGGCCAAACCATTGTAATTGTTCCTCGGGTAACACTATAAACAAATTCTGAATTCATATTTCTTGTTCAGAAATTTAATTTATAATTCTGCCCCTTTTTGTTTCCCCCTCATTGCATCTAAAAAATTGTACGTGATTAGTTATCAAATCAGAAAAAAATGTGTGTAACTTTCTCTTGCCCATGATTGCTTCTACCAAAGTATTGGCATGTTTTATACTGAACCACAGTAGTTCAAAAGCTGTGTGAAATTTTGTTATACGAAATCATTTCTTAATTAATTTTAGTGAATTTTCATTACAGGAAGCTTTAACGCGAGCTTTTGTCCTACACTACAGTCGCATTTCAAGGCTGTTGAAGGCATCAATAGACCCTGAAACGCTGTCCAACAGGGTGGTTCATGTTAGTGTACAGTTATTCAGCAATGAGAGCCTAGCAGTCAGGATGGTTGAGCAGTTGAACTTGCTTCATGTGATGGTGATAAGTCTCAAGCGTATGATGAATAACATTCTTATCCAGAGCACCCTCCATGGTGTGTACAATATTACTGTTTGCTGTTATGTAGTTTGCTGTTTGGGGTTGTTAGAAACTAGGCTTGTACATTATGTCTTGAAGTGACCATTGAGTCTTTGTGATTGATAATACACCTATGTTCTTCATAGTCCATCTGAAGATGGAGAGATAAGTTGACAAGTTACAGTGTTCAGATAATGTTTCATTTTGGTGTTACAGATCCTAGTAAGAATTTTCACTGTGTGGTAGACTGTGGACATAATGTAATGAAGGAGCATCGTTACTGGCCTCTAGTATCTGATCTGAACAATGTGCTGTCACACCATCCAATAGCGATCAAGTTCATGAGCGATGACAACTTGCTGGAGATGTGGTTTGCATTCCTGTCAATGTTCCAAGGTGAGAATACAGCAGGAGTATGTTGGTGGACAGAGGAAAGATCTAAAAGGACAGTGGAAAAGACTTTTAACAGTGAGCTTTATAATTTGTCCTCCTCACCAGATAGTAGGGTTATCATATCATGGGGATGACATGGGTATGACATACTATCTAAGCACATGAAGCCTTTGGCACCAGAATTAACAACTGAGTTGGTATTGAAATTTGAGCACATGGCTTATGAAAAACGTGAATTTCAGTTGAATAGTAAAGGATAATAATATAAAACAAAAGTTATTTTGTGGAAAATATAAGAGAGGTTATTGATCAGTTTGTAAAACTGCAGTAAGTTTCCTTGTTGCCCATATATATATAATGAATATCTAAGGATTTGCAAACGTTGTTTATTTAAAGGTTAAAATCCCAGTACGATCTACAGCAGACTGGAATTTCAAAGGGCTGCACAGGAACATGCATAATTTGCTATCAGCAGTTGACATTCAGCATTTTAAACATCACACCATGTCGTATAAGTCTATAACATTCGGTACCATGGGGTTAATTTATAAATATCCGCGATGTTGTGTTCTGTGTCTGAAGATTTGACATAATGTAGTGACACGTAAAAGATGATAATGCTCTATTTGATGGTATATTTTGAGTACTTTATTAATGAACTTCTGGGTTCTGTAGAAGGTGAGGATTTACTTGAGTAGTTGAGCAACTGTTAGCTTCACAAGAAGATCTCCTCAACTCAGGTGGTTGGTTAATTCCCTATGTAAAAATACAGAAGAAACCGATTACATTTCTATTGAGCCACACATCCTTTGTACCAAAATATTTAGCTAATCAACAAATGCACTTCAATATATATAATGTGTTTTATTCACAGTGTTCTCACCGACATGTTTTGGACAGTATTCTGGCCATCTTCAGGGTGATGTTATTATGACATTGAGGGAGGAAAGGAAGCTGAGGGTGTTTGAGAATATGGTGTTGAGGAGAATATTTGGACCTAGGAGGGACAAGGTAACTGGGGAATGGAGGAGATTGCATAACGAGGAGCTAAATGATCTGTACTCCTCACCCAATATTGTGCGGGTGATAAAATCGAGAAGAATGAGATGGGCTGGGCATGTGGCGCATATGGGTGAGGAG
>Ga0123355_10001715_pt1 | contig 30521 bp, 29 predicted proteins | sample TergutEmb28metaG_3_FD_89872 | JGI IMG/M metagenome (GOLD analysis project Ga0123355, IMG submission 89872) | Embiratermes neotenicus P1 segment gut microbial communities from Petit-Saut dam, French Guiana - Emb289 P1 | ecosystem: Host-associated > Arthropoda: Insects > Digestive system > Gut ... | reverse complement strand
ATCTTAAGGTGCGCACTTATACACCGGCTAGAACCAGTGCAGTGCGCCCTGTCGGGGCCTTCGTGCCTATCGGCACGAGACTATACCTATTCAGGTTAAAGAAAATGCTCTTGGGAACGTTTCAATTCCATTTCAAGCTCACCGCTTTCGTCATCAATTTCTCCTGCGATAAATCCGAAGTTCTCATACAATCTTATCGCAATTTTATTGTCAGGATGAACATCTAACCATATGCTGTAATCATCAAAAAATGGATTGTTACAAATATAATCCAAAACAACTTTCATAGCTTCTTTGCCATAGCCCCTGCCTTGATATTTTGCGTCTATCATGAATCTGTATATTGCTAATCCTTTTTCGTCTTCGTCGTATATAAGCATTACGAAGCCAACCATTGTATCGCCTTTATAGATACAAAATGGGATTAATCCAACTTCCTTAATTTTAGTATTTAACCATGCTTCAGCTAATGAATATGCGTTACTGAATAATCGTTGACCTTCTTTAATTTTAAGTTCAACGCACTCATCAAACATATCATAACTCGTTATTTCTCTTAAAGTTATCATTGCTTTTAACACCTGCTAATATTAAGTTCGGTTGTTGATACGGTTATTATAGCACGAATAATAACATACATACACCGGCAGAACCGGTTACTCATTAGCAAGGTAATTTACGGCACTGTCAGGTTTAAAAACTTTCGCAAAAATTTTAGATGACAAAACCATGAACTTGTCTGTTTCAGGATATAAAACTATATCCGGTGAATTTTCTGTTTTGACTTCTAGGTATATGAGTGGCGCATCGGAAGTATTTATTAATCTGTGCGCTCCATTTTCATGCGCAGGCATGACAACAACATCGCCCTCTAATACAATTTTTTCACCCTCTGGTGTTTTTAGTGTACCCTGACCGCTTATTATATAAAACACTTCTTCGTTTGCCGTATGATAATGGTATGGATAATTAGCTTTTCCCGGTTGCAACGTATAAAAATGTACTCCTAGCTTGCCCCACCCTTGAGAAAAAGGATTGCTGACACTGCTTCTTTTAAATTCAAAAGACTGTTTATGTGTGCCATCCGGGTCATAATGCTTGTTTAAGTTTGCATCCCAATGGCATTCTGCGTTTAAATAATTTGAAATAACTATGCTTTCCATTTTGTACTCCTCTCATTATGATATAAAATATGTCCATTCGACTGTCTATCATTATAATGATTGCAAAGATATAATTGTAATCAGCAATAAATTGTAAGGGCCTCCATTGCAATTCCTCCAAATCATTAAAGATGGATTTTGAACTACTATTATAAGTTTTCTACAACAGTTAATGGAATTCATTTTATCATATAATGGACAACAGATTCAATGCAATTGCCTAATTTACGTTCTCCCCAACGATTTTCGTTTCCAAATTTCGCATCGCATTTTTTTGTTTGAAGAAAGTCCTATACATAATACTGCACCTGCGCATTCCACAATTCACTGTATTTCCCTTCTTCATCGGTTAGAAGAGTATCATGGCTGCCAAACTGTACAATTTCACCTTCGTGAAAAACTGCAATTTCATCGCAGAAACGACATGATGATAGCCTGTGTGAAATGTAAATTGCAGTCTTGTCTCTTACAATGTCGTTAAATCTTGTGTATATTTCAAATTCGGCAATTGGGTCTAACGCCGATGTGGGTTCGTCAAGTACGACAAAAGGCGCATTTTTATACAATGCCCTGGCCAGTGCAATTTTTTGTGCCTCGCCACCGGATATTTCTACGCCGTTTTCTTCAAAACCTTTGTAAAGGGCGGTATCTAAACCACTTGGCATTGTGCTTAATCTGTTTTCAAATCCCGACATATTTATGCATTCTTGTAAACGTTCACGATCATATTCAAAGGATGCCGCAATATTTTGTCCCAACGAAAATGAAAATAACGAAAAATCTTGAAATACAATTGAAAAAATCCCGATATAGTCATCATAATCGTATTTACGTATGTCTACTCCGTTTAGGGTTATTTTGCCTTCGGTTGGGTCATATAGGCGGGCAAGCAGTTTTATCATTGTGGTTTTTCCGCTGCCGTTCATACCCACAATTGCTAAGCGTTTGCCAATTTCTAGTTTTATATTCAAATTTTTAATTGCATATCTATCGGCATCGGTGTATTTAAACGAAACATTGTGGAACTCAATTTCATGCCGCTCCGCAGATTTTTCGATTGGGAGTGTACCTTGCCGGGTTGTTTTAACAATTTCTACATAGTCCAAATAGTGCAAAAGAAAAGGCTGGTTCATTTGCAGCATTGCTAAATTGGACGCCATTTCTTTTGCTGCGGTAACAAAACGCTGAATATATCCTACATACATAACCACGCCCCCTATTCCAAACACTCCTTGTAGAGCATTTACGGCAACAAAGGCGTAAATTACAAAGTTAAGCCCATGAGAAAGCAATACTTCCGGCAATCTGGTGTTTTTATGCCCTCGCCAGTATTTTTTATTGTTTCTTATCAGGGCTTCCAGCCTTTTTTCTTTAAACGCGCTAATTAAAGGGTGCATATTATAGATACGGAAATCCTGACCTTTTTGGTAAGCATCTTCCTGATAGGACTCGCCAAACAACTCTGCAACTGTGCTGTTTTGTTTGTTTTCCACGGATATTTCTTCACCCAATTTTGCAAGGATTTTTGAGTTACGCAAAGATACATATACAAAAATAGCGACCATTACAAAAATAGCAGCGGCGAAAAACAGCCCTTGTACTTCTTCGGGATTATTAATAATAATTACAAACATCGAGGTCATTAATATAACGGATAGTAAAATATTGACTATGTTTCCGATAAGCTTGCTTGTGGAGTCAATCATTGCACGTATGCCAAAACCATTAATTTTTGATGCTTGGTAAAGCTCCCACCGTTCCCCAAGCACTGCTCCGCTTTCCAATGCCTCAAAGTCACTGTTCATAAATTTGTTTAGCATTGCCTTAGATTCGCCAAGCCAGAATTTTTCCCTTGCAAGTGCTTCATATTTTGTAAGTACAACAGACACAATGCCTATACATACATTAATGGCAAGAGTAACGGCAACTAATTGAATAAAAGTATTAAGTCGCCGCTCTCCACCTATTTCGTTTAGTACCAATGCCGACATGGTTATGTTTACAAAAGGTGTTATATTGCTAAAAAGGCGCATTAACGCCATTAGGGGCAAATACCCTTTTGAAACGCCGTAAATCCATTTTATTGCACGAATATTTGTTTTAATTATATCCTTCATGTAAATCCCCTATCTTCATGTCGTTTAACTGAACAAAATCGCTTCTTTCACACATTACTTGTAGTAATGGCTTTGTGCTTCAAACATTTCATAATATTTGCCTTTTAGGGCCATTAACTGCTCATGACTTCCCATTTCTATAATGGCCCCGTTTGCAATTAGAATTATTCTGTCGCAAAAACGTGTAGAAGCTAGCCGATGAGAGATATAAACAGCGGTTTTATTTTTTGAAAACTCGTTAAACTTCTGATACATTTCACTTTCAGCAATTGGGTCAAGTGCGGCGGTTGGCTCGTCTAAAATAAGGATTGGGGCATTTTTGTACAATGCTCGTGCCAAAAGCAGCTTTTGTTCTTCACCGCCGGATAACTCCAAGCCCGGGTCGCCCTCGATAAAATTCTTCAAAAAAGATGTTTCTACTCCCTTTGGACAATTCTCAACTCTTTCCCTAAGCCCTGCCAGATCAAGGCATTCTAAAACTTTTTTACGATCTATATTTATGCCTGTTCCCGACACAAACTGTTCGATTGTTATGGGTAGGGTTCGGTGGTCTTGAAAAACCACGGAAAAAAGTGTGTAGTATTCGTCGATATTAATGTCCTTTATGTTTGTTCCGTTAAGCAACACATCGCCATCACTGGCGTAGTATAACCCACAAATTAGTTTTACCAATGTAGTTTTTCCTGTGCCATTTGAACCCACCAAGGCGATTTTTTCGCCTTTTTTAATTTTTAAGTCTATGTTTTTAATTGTGTTTTCAGAGCTGCCCGGGTACGTGAAGCATAAATTTTTCAGCTCAATTTCATATCCGCAGGCCTTTATAGGCTGTATGGTTTGCCCTCGATAAAACATTTCCTTGACTTCCAGAAATGAGCGAATAAAATTGATATTCATAGACATGGTTAAAATTTGACCAATTTGCCCAGAAATTGAGTTAAGCCACCCAGAAAAACCTGTTACCGCCCCAAAGAAAAAAATAAACATACCCGCATCAATTTCGCCCCTAATAAGCTGTGATAACAATATAAAATATACAACACCGTTTCGAAAAAGTGTCATTATAATGTCTGCCACAGGTGGCATAATTTCACGGTTTCCAACTTTTTTGTGCCAATAAAGCCGCTGATTTTGGCAGTCGCCCATCATACTGTTTATTAGGCCCTTGTAGGGGTACAGCTTTATGTCCTTTATTTTTTCAAAGGCATAATTAAGGGAAAATAGATATCCGTTTTTTCTGTCTATGGGGCTCCACTTCCGCCAATTATTTTCGATATACTTACGCACTGTGCGTAACAATAAAAAATTTACAACGGTACAGGCGATTAACATAATTAGGATTATGGGGTCAAGTAGTATAATTATTGCACCAAAACTGACCATCCCCAATAAATTTATGAAAAAGTCATTTAGTGTAGCCACCATGTTTTCTGCATCGCGGGTTCGGTTTTTCGCATTGTTATACAATTCATTAACCCGTGAATCCTCTGTATTTTGATAGTCTGTAAGCCTGTACTTTGCGTCGCAAATATCATTGTAACGAGTACTAAATATATCGCGCATTGTATTAACTTTCGTTTCCGAAACAACAGAAATCCATTCAAACAATGCAAAAAGAGCGCAAAAAACAGCGATCAAAATCAGTAGTTCACGCAGGCCGGACTGTGCGGTTATTCTGTCTATCAACATCATTGGGAAATATATTGCCGCCAAAGGTAATGCTACACTCAAGATTATTCTTGGCACAAAACCAAGGTAAAAAGACTTATCCCAATCCCATACATTGGAAAGACAGTATTTTACATTATCGAAAACACTATACTTCTGAACTTCATCTTTGCTTGCCATACCAATTACCTCCTAAATTTTGCCCCTGCAGGAAGGCTGAAATAATTCTAACAGCCATTATGAAAGTGGTGTATAGCTGTAGGGTTATAATCTGAAAGGATGATTTTATTGGAAAATGAATATTTAACCGGGCAAATAGCAGAAATACTGCATATACACCCTAACTCGGTAAGATGGTACGACAATGTAGGGCTAATTTCACCTGCGCGGCGCACAAAAAAAGGCTACCGTAAATTTAATAACGGTCACCTTATTCAGCTTCGCATATTAAAGGTCATACTTAGGGGTAAGTATTCTAATAAAATGATTAGAAATTCTGCTTTCGCTATTTTAACTGCACTTAAGGAAAAGGAAAGGCCAGATGCATTAAAAAAAGCACTCGAATACAAAAAATACTTACAAAAAGAATATTCGTCCGCATCAAGAGCCGTAAAAATACTCACCAGCTGGATGAACGGTGACATTGCATACTCATCTGCCGCCACTATGTACAGCCGAAAAGAAGCGGCGCAACAAGTGGATGTTACGGTAGAAGTTTTGCGTAATTGGGAGCGCAACGGTTTAATTTCTGTATCCAGGACAGGCAAAAAAAATGAACGCATATACAGTGAAACCGATATAATACGAATGCGCCTTATTCATATGCTGCGCCAAAATAATTACAGTATTGCCGCCATACACAATAGTTTGACCCTATACGACAAAGGCGATATAAAAGGTGCGGCATCAGCACTTAACTCCCCTTATGAAGACCCGGAAAGAGTTTACCTGTTGGCTGGAGACCATTGGCTAGAGGTATTAGAGAAATTACTGGTTGATGCAGAGGAAATGATAGCGATTATACACTTCCAGAACCATAAGTAAAACCCCTGCCATGAACATCTGCAACAACGTCCGTTACCATAAAAGATTCCGGGTCGTGTCTGTCTACTATCTCTACTAATTTGCGGTAATCGCTTGCATCCAGCAAAACCATAAGCATTGGTCGCTCTTCGCCCGCATATGAGCCTGTTGTAGGAATTAACGTAACACTTTTGCCAAGCTCTGCCGTAATATCTGCAAGTATGGCTTCATACATGCCGCTTATAATTTGTACCCTTTTGCGCTTTGTCAGGCCATTCTCGATATAACCCATTACCATCATTGTTATAAATATTGATATTAGTGCGAAAAAGAAAGAGTCGACATCGAAAACAATTAAGCTCAAAACCACAACAACGCCATCGGTAGCAAACATTCCAACAGAGGGCTTAAGCCCAAAATATTTTTTCATAATTAACGGCGGTACTGCCGTGCCCCCGCTAGAGGCTTTGTTTTTATACAAGATTGATACAGCAATGCCAAAAATTACGCTGCCCACAACCATTGCCAGCATCCTGTCTTCTACCAATTCTATCCTTGGGATTATATTAATAAACACAGGCAACAGCCCTGCCCCAATTATGGTGTTAAACCCAACTTCCTTACCTAAGAAAACAAAGGCACATATAATAACAATCCCGTTACCTATGTACACAATTATGGCACGGTCTACATTTATCCAAGACTCTAGAATAATTGCAAGCCCTGTAAGCCCCCCTGCGGCAATGTTATGGGGGCCCATAAACATATTAACCGCTACTGCCAATAGTGCTATTGCAAAAACAATAGAAATAAGTCTTTTTGCCCAGAATTTTATCATTTTAATATCTCCTTTATCTTGGCTAGTAAAGATATTTTATTACATCTCTTCTAATAGCCCCAAAACCAAATCTTTTGAAATCTCCGATGCCATTGGGCAGTTTTTTTCAAAATTGTCTGTACCTTTGTGTTTGGCGGTGTCGGTTATCGTCCTTATTGCTATATACGGAATACTATTTACATAGCATACATGGGCGATACTTGCAGTTTCCATATCTACGGTAAGGGGCTGGTACTGGGTCATTATCTCTTCCCGTCCGTCATCTTCTATAAATTTTTCGCCCGTTACCATTTTTCCATAGTAAACTTTATTTTCCCGGTTTAATTTTACTACTGCCTTTTTCGACGTTTCCAGCAAAATTTCACACGCCTTAATTGAAGCCGACGGCATCCACGGCTGAAACTGCGTTAGTATTCCCTCATGTACATCGTGGTGGATTGCCTCTGTACATATAACCGTATCAAATAAGTCTAAATCTGTGTTCATGCCCCCAGCGGTACCAGAGTTTATAATTACATTTGCGCCATATGTATCTATTAATATTTGCGTGGCAATGGCGGCGTTTGTTTTGCCAACCCCACAAAACAACGTAACAATTTCTACGTTGCCGATAGTACCCTCGTAAATTGTAAGCATGGCCTTTTTAGATGTTTTGCAATTCTGAATATGGGATAAAAACGGTTTAAGCTCTGTATCTACAGCGCAAATAATTCCTATTTTCATGTTCTTTCGCCTCCTGTGTAAGTTTGTTTTACTATGGTCATTCGAACTATAGGGCGTGCTATTTAACTAAGTAGCCCTTTTCTACGTTTTCATCAATCACATCTTCTACCCATTGCCACAACGATGGAATTGCTGTTTTGACAGGCAGGACACGGGTTCTTGTACGTTCTGCGGTTGCTTTAAATTTTACCCATGCACTATCTGCACCGTTTTTATGAATAAGCTGAAACGATTGAAGCCTGTCTATTGCCGAAGCATAAATCGAATCTGGTGTTTCCATAGCGTCAAATTCTTCCCAAAGACTGCGATACTCAACTGCCTGTTTTTCTGGTAGTAAAGCAAACAATTTATCTGCCGCTTCACGTTCACGAGCTTCTTTCCCTACATTAGCTGCTATATCGGCGGCAGGAGTATCACCCGCAAAAATTTCAACTAAATCGTGTACAATTGCCATTTTAATTACACGGTCGATGTTAACGCCATCAAGCACACAATGCTCAAACAGTGTCATTGCCATTAGTGCAAAATGCCACGAATGTTCGGCGGCATTTTCGTACCTTGTTCCGTCTTCGCTAATTAGTTTTGTTTGGCGAAATACTTGTTTCATACCGTTAGCAATTTCTATGAATTTAAGTTGGCTTTGCAATGTTTCTATCATGATACCGCTCCCAAATATAAATTTTACGCACGTACCACGTTCAGATTAAGTCCTATGCAGTCTTAGCCCCCGACAACACTTTAGCAAAAATATAGGCCGCAACATCACCTATAACCGTAAGCACCCTATGCATTACCATTGCCGCCGTTAAAATACTTACGCTTACAAAATCTCCAAGGAACATCATCATAACAACTTCGCGAACGCCAAGGCCGCTTGGAGCACCGGGGGTAATAAAGCCAGCCAGCCAAGACAACAGGTACAGGCCAATAATTGCAAAACCCAGTTCGAAAGTAAGCTCCTGCCCCAAAATCATTAGCGTAAGCAAAAATGTAACACTGTACAAAAACATGAGTATTATTGAAAAGCCAACACGTTTAGCAACTACAGAAAAATTTATTGTCTCCATATTGCTGGTAAGCCGCTTTATCCCGCCGCCAATGCGGTGCCGTAAACAGTATAATGTAATTGCTGCGGCTATTGCTACAACGCCCACAATTGCTACTATCATTGGTAAAATATCCATACGCCGTATATAAGTTACAGAGTAATCGAAGGCGAAAATTACTGCCACCACAACAACACCAATAACCATACCGATGCCTTCCAGAATAGTGGCAAGCACAACTTTACCATGGGATAAATCATCCACTTCTACCGCAAGCCTATTGCGCCCCGCAACATACATAACCCCACCGGGAATATATTTATATACATTAGATTCCGTATATACGGAAAGAGCCAATGGGCGGCCTAATACTATGCCGCTAACGTTCCTTATTAAGGCACGAAAGTTTAGGCCCGCAAGTAAAATGCCGCTCCCTTCCAGTGCAGCAATTCCCAAAAGCCCCGCTACAACCCAGGGGGACGTTAACAGGCCAAATAACTCGCGGTCAAAACCTTCGTCTGTCATAAGCCGCCGAGCAATAAATACCAAAGACAGTATCATAAGCAGTGTTCCCACGTAGGAAACTAGTTTTTTTATATTTATTTTTTTTGTGGTTTTATTATTGCTCATCGTTAACTCCTAAGCTAATAAATCAATAGTCATTTAAGAGTATACGCAAACGGACAACAATACAAGTCATAGTTGGAAAATATTTTTAATGAAAATTTAAAGAACCTTGAGCACTTATACTATAAATGGTGTTTCAAACACGGAACACTAACCACTTCATTTCTTTGTCGCTACCAAACGAACGAAGCCCATGTACTGTCCATTGTCAGCCATATAAATATCGGTTTCATCTTCCCCAGAAGGGTTGTATGCAAGTGAAGCTTCTTCGTAGCGTATCAGCAAGTCGCAAGCGTTGGGAAGTGCATCCGCTACATCTATGGACACAAGCCCATCCCTTTCCCATAAATCCTTATACCATGACACAGATTTCCATGTCCACAATTGGTCTTCGCCTAAAAATTCTACTAGATAATCTGGAACATTTTCGGGCGTTTCATTTGGATATCCGTTAATAACCATGCCAAGCTGACCACCTGGGCGCAAAAATTTTAGGATGTTTTGTAAATACGCTTCATCTTGACCAAAATAGTACCAAGAATTTATGCAGACAATTGCATCGAAGAAATCCGGCGCAAACGGAAGACTATTTGCATCAGCTTGCATCGGCGTGATTAAATGCTCCACACCATGCACTTTTGCTTTTTCCCATTTTTCATCAGGCGTATCCCATAAATCCACGGCGTAAACATGAACACCAAACTCTTTTGCAAGAAAAACGCTGGTTATGCCTTTTCCGCAAGCGAGGTCTAAAACACGCATACCCGGCTTTAAGTCAAATGCCTGTAGCAAATACTCTGCCAACCAAAGCGGATGCGGTCCCATTGCATTATTAATAATCCATGTAAGGTCATAATTATTCGAGCGTGGAAAATTCTCATTGTAGAGAATATCGTTGTTTATTTGATTTTTCAATGCTATTCCTCCGTTTTTATGACAGGACAGATAGCATTACTATACCATCGGGGTAACAGGACATCAACAGGTCATGTAAAATCCCCTGACAGCATAAGACTTTATGGCAATTTCGTTTTATAATCAAACTTTCCCTTGACGCACTTATGTATTTATGAAAAAATCATGTGAATTTGACAGAAAGGAATTTTAAAATGAAAATTTATGAAACATTGGAATCTGGGATAAAAATAGTGGAATTTGAGCCATCCCTTGCGGAAAGCCTTGCAGATATGTGGAATGCATGGAACCAAACCGACGAGGATTGGGGCGGAGACCGTACAATTTCAACTGCAAGCCAAGTAATTTCCGAACACGAAACGGCTTCACATTTTAACGTATTTATTGCCCTGGAAGGTGATACTGTTGTTGGATATTGCAGCTTTGGTCAGTTTTATTACGATGCCAACACCACATATATACCACTATTGGGCGTACACCCAGAGTACAAAGGTAAAAAGATAGGTAAGGCCCTTGTATTGCGGTGTATACAACGTACTATAGAATTGGGATACCCTCGTTTAGACTTATACACATGGGCAGGAAACACAGATGCTGTTCCGTTGTATAAAAAGTGCGGTTTCCTGTGGGAAGACCGCCCGGACAGTGTCCATTTGGCAAACTTTATCCCCACAATTGTAACCACTCCGCTTTTTGCAAACTTTTTTGAAAAAGCAGACTGGTATGCAGACTCTACCCGTTCTTTGGAAATTGCACCAGACGGAGTTGAAGTTAATAATTTCGAGTTGTTTGGCTACACATGGGAAAAAGGCGGCGAAACCCTTGCCGTTGGCTTCGAGCGCAGTGGTCGCCAAATGCGCATGATAGAAACGGATGATTATAAAATTGAGCTTATGGCACAAGACCATGAGCTTGCCTTTGGTACGGATTATAATTGCACGTTTACTATAGAAAACAAAACGGGCAAAGAGCTTAACATTAAAATTACAGGCAAGCAGGACAAAAATATCAATTTTGACTATAGCTTAGATACGCAAGTTTCTGGCAAACAAGAGTTTTGTGCGAAGTTTCACGTTGGGGAAACGGACGAAATTCAAGATGCATGGAAAGTCCACCCCTGTTTGCTGGCAAATGTTGAAATAAACGGTAAGACCGTTGCTTTTGGCATGGGCATAGAGACAAAATTCCCCTTAATAGTAAACTTACACCGGGAATGCACGGTAGATCAAGTTGGCATGGATGTAAAAACTCATATAAATATTGCAAGCTCACTATTAGAGGACGCAAAAATTACAGTAAGTATACCGGAAAGCCGCATGTTGGCATTCAAGGGCGAAGTATTTGCAAAGGGAACTACGTTTACAATAGAAGTACCTGCTAAAGGAAAAGCATCTGTTCCTGTAACTGCAACAACGCTGGACATAGGCTTTGAGGCACTTAAACCTGATTGCGCCGTTAGTTTGCAAAGTGGCAATAAACTTAATTTTAAGGCACAATTGTATATCTGCACCCGGGACATGGTTCATGCATTTAGTGGGGAGCATTTTCATGGATACGACATGTTTAATGGCCCATGGAGACTTCGCTTACACAAAGATGGAACCGAAGGTTACATGGACGCTAACGAGGTTAGCATACATCATATTACTAACCCCAATGACAGAGGTGCTTTTGCACCGCCGAAGTTTGGTAAGCCTTATGACGACGAGTTTAATTTATTAAAGCCAAATGTAAAAATGTATCAGCAAGGCACTGTTATGATAATGGAAGCGGAGTTTATTTCAGAAAAATTCTCCGGCATGGTGGTTACTCAAATCTACACATTGGCTGCTACAGGGCTTGCCACCCGTACAAGCCGGATAGAAAACCGTTCCGACAAACCCCGGCACGTTATGTTAAAAGACGGATATTATCCTTCCTTTGGTGACAGTACTGTATTTAGCTACAAGGGGCAAATTACACAAAACCATGATGCCCCTAAGGCCGACGGGTATTTTGAAGAGATTGACGGCATAGATCTGGACTATTTTGACGAAAACTGGGTTTTTGAAGCATCGCCAACACTCACGAGAGGATATTGCTGGCCTGCAGAATATAAACCGGCTATTCAATGGGGCAACAATGTGTCTTTTGAAATTGACCCTAGGGAACTAGTACCCGGTCAAACCTTTGAAACAAAGCCCGTAGTTTATGCATTGGGGCTTTTTAGCGACTATAACAGCTTCCGCAATTACGCCCGGCAAATATACACTTACGACCCTGTAATTCCTACCCGCATGGTGGATGTCGTTCTTAACGGATATAACCCATTTATAACGGCATCTGATATTAAACTAGAGGTAATAAACAACCGCGACCAGGTGCTTGAAGGGGAAATAATAGTATCCTGTCAAAATTTATTTGCGCCAATGACTCAAACTAACCCTCATGAAGAAGTAGTTGAGCGTAATGTATTTGATATTTCTTTAGGCAAAGACAAAGATATAGCAGTTGCAAGTGTAGCTTTAAATACCATGAGCTACGAAAAAACCTACCATAGGGCAATGTTTTTCCCGCAAGGAAAAGTTACATGCACCCAAGATGGCACGATGTATAGTGTATCCAACGGGGCCATAACATTTAAAGCAGACCCTGTCTATGGCAATGTTTGCTACTCTTTAACCGATGCAAAAGGGCAAGAGTGGCTGCATAATAAATATCCAAACCACGAACCATACAGCTGGTTTAATCCTTACCTTGGGGGCATACGTGTAACCCCGCCCGGTATGTCTGCTGCCACTGCGGTACTAAAAGAAAAAATAACAGCTGACTTTGCAGAAGCCCGAGATAATGCCGGCAACTTGTGGCAAGGAATATGTATAACCCTTTCCGTAAACGAGTTTGACCAGTATAAAGGTGCGGTATACAAGACCTACTATATGACATTGCCCGGGTTGCCTGTCCTTTGTTCATTCTATAAATTTGAAAATGGCACAGGGGAGTACAAGAGCGATATGACTACACTGGGCGCATACTTTTATCCTGATGATGACGCCAAAAACGTTTTTGTAGAAGTAATGGACAAAAACCACAGAGAATATCGTTTCCGCATGGGGTCGGAAGATGTAGGCGAAATGAATTTTGAAAATACAATGGTAATAAAAAGCTCGCGGGAAGAGCAGTTATATCTATTCCATGGCAACAAGAACAATGCAAAGCATAACTATTTATGGGGCAGTAATAAAATTACTGTGACTGCCGGGGTAGATATGACGGCCCGGGCCGCCAATGGCGAGACATTTACCTCCAGCCCATTATTCTTTGTAATTACAGACAAAAACTTGCCCTTTGGCGCATTGGATGACCTTGAGAGGATTAGTTTTATGTAGTATTATGGACAGCATAAGTTCTGCTTAACGCAGGAAGGATGCTGTCCATGATTTTTTTAAGGCGTATATTAATGTCCTTAGCGGGCTTTATAACTATTGGTTTCGGAATTGCATGTATGCGGGTTGTAGATTTGGGCATAGACCCATTTGGTGCTATGACCTTGGGCTTTAGCCAGCTAACTGGCTTAAGTTTTGGCACATTTTTATGGATTAGCCATTCGCCAATATTTATTATTATGCTTTGGAGAACAAGAAGACTTATTGGCGTTGGCACCATTTTGGGTATGTTTGTTGTTGGGTACACCATAGATTTTTTCTATTTTATTGCATCGGTAACTTCTATTTTGGATATGGAACCCAATATAGTTGTACGCCTAATTGCATTGGCTGCAGCCCTTATTATATTTTCCTTTGGCATTGCACTTTATATGGTAGCCGACATTGGCGTGGTCCCATACGACGCTTGCGGCGTTATTATCGAAGAAGCTACAAAGGGCAAATTCGAATTTAAATGGGCACGAGTTATGATGGACGGCATATGCGCCGCCATAGCATTCTTGCTTGGGGTTACTTTGGGAATAGCTACAATTTTAACTGTATTTTGCCTTGGGCCATTTATAAGCTATTTTAGAAACATAATCGGGCCTTTTGCACAGAAGAGATTGTTTCAGTAGCAAGTAGCCTGGCACATATTTACTTGTCCCGAATAGTATGTACTATCTTTAATGTGATAGGAGAGTGACAAGTATGCCTCATGAATTTGATAATTTTGACGAGTTTGAAAATGAATCGGTAATGGCTCAAGGCTTTGACAGGCGAGATTTTGGAAGACACCACTCTAGTCCACGGCATCACCACCGCCGTCCCGGCATGCAGCATTGCAGGCCAGTTTGCCATTGCGGACGCTTTGGTTGCAGGTGCAGTACTAGATGCGGCGGCAGATGGTTTTGGTAAGGGTACTTTAGAGTAGTATTGGATATGTAAAATTGTTAAAGCCGCTGCAGTTTGGTTGAAAATTGCAGCGGCTTTGTTTGGTTTTTTGCACAGGACTCAAACCTACCAATACTTTCTATCCAACCCCCTATACGAAATAGCCTCTGCTACATGTGCTTCTGTAATATTTTCACTATCTGCTAAATCTGCAATAGACCGGGAGATTTTTAGTATCTTGTGATACGCGCGTGCGCTTAAGCTCATGCTGTCAAACACCATTTTTAACATATCTTGTGCCGCAGTGCCCATTTTGCAGTGTTTATCTATCATAGAAGCGGGCATTTTTGCGTTAAAGTAAATACCCTCGTTGGCAAACCGCTTTTGTTGGCGGGCCCGGGCGTTTTCTACCCTTGCTTTTATAGTTGCGGAATCTTCTGCGGCTTTTTGCCGTGCAGAAAGTTCCTCATAGGCAACGGGGGATGCCTCTACTTGTATATCTATTCTGTCTAATAATGGGCCGGATATTTTGTCCAAGTATCTGGAGATTTCGCTTTCTGTACAAGTGCAGCGTTCCGACCCCATGTATCCACAAGGGCAAGGGTTCATGGTTGCAAGTAGCAAAAATACGCTTGGATATGTGCAAACGCCCCCTATACGGGTTACGGTTATGTGCCCATCTTCCAGGGGTTGGCGCATGGTTTCCAGTGCTTTCTTTTGAAATTCCGGCAGTTCGTCCAGGAAAAGCACGCCATTGTGGGCAAGACTCATTTCCCCGGGCATTGGGGTACGCCCGCCGCCAGCCAGGGATATATATGAAGCCGTATGATGGGGCGTGCGGAAAGGCCGCTGTGTCATAAGCAAACTTTTTTGCGTAAGCAGCCCCGCAATACTATAGATTTTGGTAATCTCCATGCTTTCATCCAAGGACAAGTCTGGCAAAATGGTGGGCATTCGCCGGGCAAGCATAGTTTTACCTGCACCGGGCGGCCCTATCATTAGGGCGTTGTGGTACCCTGCGGCGGCAACTTCTAGGGCTCGTTTTACTAATGTTTGCCCTGCAACGTCTGCAAAATCTACACCATATGTATTTTCATCTGCACGAAATAATTCTGCAATATCAATATCCAGGACAGAAACCGGCTCCCGGGAAAAATGGTTTACTAATGCCACAAGGGTTTCTATAGGATAAACTGTAACATCCCCAACCAGGGATGCCTCTTGTGCGTTTTCCGCCGGCACATAAAAAGTGCGTATTCCTTGGGCTTTTGCCGCAATTGCCATTGGCAGGATGCCGTTTACTGGGCGCACTGCCCCGTCTAGCGATAGTTCGCCGGCAAAAAATGCGCCTTCGCAGGCGTCTGGTTTTAGCACACCTGTACATATTAAAATGCCAACAGCAATAGGTAAATCGAAAGCCGGGCCGGATTTGCGAATATCTGCCGGGGCCAGGTTTACAGTAATTCGCTTTATTGGGAAAGAATAATCTGCATTGCGAATGGCGGCCCGCACACGGTCACGGGACTCTTTTACGGCAGAATCCGGCAGGCCAACAATATCGAAAGCGGGCAGCCCGCTGGACAGGTCTACCTCTACGTCTACTATGTACCCGTCTACGCCTAAAACTGCACCGCTCGAAATTTTTACAAACATGGTGAATATTGCCCCTTTGACATTTCGCTAGTATTTTGACACAATGGGAGTATAGCGATAATGTGTGAATAGAGCAAGAGTTACTGTCGAAAGGAGTCATAATATGGACTTTACAAACAAACGTGCAATAGTAACCGGCGGCGCAAATGGTATAGGCCGCACAATAGTGGAATATTTGCTTAAGGCAGGGGCACGGGTACTAATAATTGATTTGGAAGTGCCGGACAAATACAGTTTTATGAAGCGGATACCTCACCCACTCGGTGGGGGTGCGCCCACAAGGCCGCCTTCCATTTTTCAGGGGGATATTGGCGACAACACAACCTTGGAAAGATTTGTGGCTTCTATTAATGCGCCGATAGACTTTGTAATTAATAATGCATGTATCAGCCGCGGCGGCCTTGGGTCTAAGTGTTCTTGGGAAGATTTTGAATATGTACAGCGTGTTGGGGTTACTGCACCTTATTATTTAACACATTTGTTATTATCTTGGGGGCTGCTTGGCGAGGGCGCATCTATTGTAAATATTGCCTCTACACGGGCTATGCAATCCCAGGCAGATACGGAAAGTTACTCCGCCGCAAAAGGCGGCATTCTTGCCCTTACTCATTCCATGAGTGTAAGCCTTGCAGGGCGGGCCCGTGTAAACGCCATAAGCCCGGGATGGATAGACACCACAGCTTCCAACCATAGCGGCCCGGACGAAACACAGCACCCGGCAGGGCGTGTGGGCAAGCCCGAAGATATTGCAGAAATGGCAATGTTCCTGTGTGATAACAACCGTTCTGGGTTTATTACAGGAGAAAATATTGTTATTGACGGCGGCATGAGCAAACTTATGATATATCATGGAGACAAAGGCTGGAGGTTCGAGCAATGAATGTAAAACTATTTAGCAACAATTATATGGGACAGAATATATACCTGTGCTGGTGTAAAAGAACCGGCGAGGGCGTTTTAATAGATGCCGGCTGCGACGATGCAGACGAAAAAGCAATAATGCAAACCATAAACGATAACACCATCACCATTAAAGCAATTTTACTTACCCATGGTCATTACGACCACATAATTGCAGCAGAAAGAATGAAAACACTAACTAATGCGCCGGTTTACTGTCATGTGTCGGAAAAACAAGTATTGGAAAACCCGGACTTAAACCTGTCCTGCCGCACCCCGCTAAAAATAGATATCACTCCGGATGGGCTATTTAGCGATGGGGATACGTTTCAATTTGGCGATATCACATTTAAAGTCATTCATATTCCGGGGCATACCCCCGGCGGCGCATGCTACTACCATGCAGAAAGTGGCAATCTTTTTTCCGGGGATACGCTTTTTGCAAGCTCTATAGGCCGAACAGATTTTCCAATGGGCGACCATCAAAAGCTGACACGCAACATATCTGCCAAACTGCTGACCTTACCGCAGGATACCGTGGTTTATCCCGGGCACGGAGGAAGCACCACTATAAAACATGAAAAAACACGGAATCCATTTTTGGACTAACTCCTTAGAAAATTCTTAATATTTTTCCCGCCCGGATTTTGATTTTGGTTGATATACTGTGTAAGAATTGATTCAAAATTGAAATAACAAAACCGTGCGAAGCGCGACTTTTGCGCATTGTATAGTATATCAGTTTCCTAGAGGAGGACATAACTTGCATATGAAAGAATACGAGCAAGAAATAGAATACGAGCCGGACTACAGGCGGCGCAGGCCCCCGGCAAGGGGCCGCAAACGAAAAAAACGCCCAAATATTATACTGCCTGTATTAGTAATTTTAGTCGGTGGTATATTTATAATATGGTGGCAGTTTTTCCGTGATACAGAATATGCCATGCCGGTAATTGCCGCCCAGCGGGAAGAAGTACCGACAAACAGCCTGGCAGATGTGCTGACCCGGGAATCCGCAGATGTGCCCGTGAATGAATCGGTGGACGAAACTATTGCAGCACAACCCGAAGAACCGATAGAGGAGCAGGGCCTTTCCCTGGTATCCACGCCCCGCACACAGCTTAGGGACACGGGCTATCTAAAACTGGTAAACAGGAATTTAGCAAAAAGCCGCCCTACAGACCCAGGATACATGGTTCAGGCTTGGCCTACTGTTCCTGTTAGAGCTTCTTATATCACCGTGCACCAAACTTTACTTAACGCATTATACTCCCTGTTTACAGATGGGGAACAAATTGCAGATTTTTTTGTTACCAGCGGATACAGGGGCGTTGACCGCCAAAGAGAAATTTACCAAAATTCGACTAATCGCTTATATGTAATGCCTCCGGGGCATAGCGAGCATCATCTTGGGCTGGCGGCAGATATTCTAGCACCGGGCATCCCTTTAAGTTCTGCGGCTATGAGCGGCACACCTGAAGCAATTTGGCTTGCAGAAAACGCGTGGCGGCATGGCATGATACTTCGCTACCCTTACGGGACAACTCATATTACGGAAGTTGCTTACGAACCGTGGCATTTTAGATACGTAGGGCGCATTCATGCATGGTATATGACAGACAACGGCATGGTTTTGGAAGAGTATCTGGCGTACTTGGAAGCCCAAGGCGGGTTTACCACAGTGCTGGATGGTGTTACATACCATGTAATGTACCAGCGTCCAGTTAACTACCACCTGTATGTACCAAGTAATTTGGAGTTTAATGTATCTGCAAGCAACCGCGGCGGATATGTTATTACTGCATGGGAGTAAGACAAGGAGGGGTTTTATGTACACCGTTTTAATTTGTGACGACGACGAGGATATTCTTTCCGCTTTACAAATTTACCTTAACCAGGATGGCTACGAAGTGCGCAAGGCAGTAAACGGGCGCCAAGCCGTAGATATTGTGGAAGCCGAAGAAATACATCTTGTACTGCTGGATGTGATGATGCCCATAATGGATGGCATAGCCGCCGCAGTAGAAATTCGCAAACAAAGTAACGCACCTATAATATTTTTGTCCGCAAAAGGCGAAGATACAGACCGTATTTTGGGGCTTAATATGGGCGGGGACGACTATGTTGTAAAGCCGTTTAACCCGGTGGAATTAATGGCCCGTGTAAAGGCGGCCCTTCGCAGATATGCGCGCCTTGGCGGTATGAAAGAGGCCGGGCAATCGGAAAATGTTTTCCAAACAGGCGGGCTTGTGCTGGACGACGAACAAAAACGGGTTAGTGTAGATGGCACGGAAGTTAGCCTTACTGCCCTAGAGTATCGTATTTTGAAATTTCTTATGAGTAATTTGGACAGAGTATTTTCTTCGGATCAGATATACGAAGCTTGCTGGGACGAACCGCCTTTCCATGTTTCAAAAACCGTGTCTGTGCATATAAGAAATATCCGGGAGAAAATAGAGATAACCCCTAAAGAACCGCGGTATTTAAAGGTTGTGTATGGGCTTGGCTATAAAGTAGTAACAATAAAATAGTAATGCAACTTGCTGAATTACAGAAAGAAGTTTTGTATATGCATATAAAAGTTTTATGCAACCCTGCCGTAAAAATTGCTCTTGTCTTTTTTGGCTTTGTTGTTAGCTTAAGCTGGGTACGAAGTATGAGTGCCTATTTCGATTTTTATATAAGGATGGTGCTTGGGCCCCTTCCGCTTTATAGGGGTATGATACGCACTTTTGCTCTGCCAATGTTTGGCGTATGTATTTTTTTGTTTGTACTTGGTGTCTGGCATACGCGAAAAACATCTTTGTGGCACAAGTTGGATATTTCCTTACTATCTGTATTGGGCCTTTGCTTGCTTACATTTTGCACACGGCTAATTTTTATGCGCTCCTGGTCTGCCTTAATACTATTGGTTGTGCCAATGGCGGTTTACTTTTTTGCCATTTTTATTCTTACACAAGTGGTAACCCGCATCCGTGACAAATCCATGGAAGACACGCTGTACTGGTGGCGTTTTTTTAATCTGCCGCATATATTCCCAAAGGTTGCCATGGGGGTGCTTTTGGCAATTTTGCTTGCGCTTTTGTCTACAGAAATTTTAGGCGTATTGGGGCTGTTCACAAGAAACGATATGCTTATGCATTCTTCAATTCTTTGGAGGACATGGGGCTTTAGATTTTCAGCTACACCGTTTTTACTCTTTCTTTCATGTATTGCGGCGTCCCATTGCGCTCTTAATTATTTCGCAGCCTTTGTGCTTGGCCTGTCTTCTCAATACGATGCTGCCAATACAGAAAAAATCCGTTCCGAACGTTTTAAAGCAGAGCTAATTACCAATGTGTCCCATGATATTCGTACGCCTTTAACAAGTATTATTAATTATACAAACCTTTTAAAAAACCAGCAATTACGAGGCGATGCAGCCGCATATGTAGACGTGCTTGATAAAAAGTCTATCCGACTAAAGCAGCTTTTAAGTGACCTGATTGACGCATCCCAGGCAAGCTCCGGGGCTATACAAATGGATATTCAGCCCTTAAACTTATCGGAAATGTTAGGACAAGTTGCGGGAGAATTCAGCGATATATTTGACGAAAATGGGTTGACGCTTGTGCTACGCCAGCCCACCATGCCATTATATGTATTGGCAGACAGCCGTCATTTGTTCCGTACAATGGAAAATGTGTTTTCCAATGCGGCAAAATACTCTATGCCCGGCACAAGAGTTTTTGCAGAAATTGAAGCGGCAAATTATAATATTGAGCTAACTTTGCGCAATACCTCCAAGGACCATATAGATGTACCGGCAGAGGTACTTACCGAGCAGTTTATACGGGGCGATTTGGCCCGCCACAGCGAGGGCAGCGGCCTTGGGCTGCACATTGCAAAAAGCCTGGTAGAACTCATGGGCGGGCAGCTTGAAATTAGCTTGCGCGGGGATCTGTTTGAGGTTATGGTTGTTTTACAAAAATTTGCATAAGTCTATTGTATAAACTTTTATAAAAAAGCGGCTTTGCAGCTTCCCTTGAGAAGCAGCAAAGCCGCTTTTTGTATATTTTTGATGAACCTCCAACTATGGTGTCAATTGGCATGTAAATGCAAAATTTGCAAATGAGACTGGTTATTTTTTTATAAAAAAATTATCTGTTGTTTTGGCATTTTTTGAACCTTTATATTAAATGGGCAATACTATAGTTGGCCTAAGAAACACCACATTTTAGGCAAAAGTTAGCTCATGCCTACTATATCTACTATAATTACTGTGATGTAGTGGGCGACATTGGCCATGCCAAATAATGGAAATAGCAATCGAAAAAATTAGAAAAATGTTATCAATAATATGGAAAAAATAATTTGACTAAATGAATAAAGCATGATATTATATGTCGGACATAATAAAAAATGCTTAAATAATGTATAAAAAAATGCCGATATAGTAACGGCACTCAGGGAGGTTGTTAAAAGTGAAAGAAGCTTTACAAAAGCATTGCCCTATTACAACCGTAGAAGGGTACAATGAAGATGGCAACATAACATGGTTGTTAGAGTACTATCTACAAACTTACTCAAACCCCAGCAATGATGGCAAAGGCCGCTTTGGCATTAAAATAGTGCGCACCAATCCTGATGGCACTTTAGATAAAGTAGCCGAAACTCTTGCAATTACAGATGATTACAACGAAGCTTTGGCTATGATTGAGCATTTTGCAAAAGGAGCCGTTAGGCCCCATACATTATTTGATATGGTAGAAGAATGGCTTTCCGAAAAAGTGTTTTGCAAAGATGATGCTTCCTGTCCTCCGTCCCTTCCCTCCTGGCATACATACCATGTTGGGAAAATAGTGTAGGCAGGTTTTAACTATTTGTGTTTTCCCACCTGGCATACATTCCGCATGGAAGGGATACACCACTTTTTGCTGCAAGGCCAATTTCACCCACATTAACGTGACCTCCGAGTTTTTTTGTTGCAATAGAAAGAATATTACCGTATACGGCAGGGGAAAACCCTGCCGTATATGCGTTTATAAGCATAAACTTAGGGTTTGGGGAAAGAATTTGTGTACAGGCCGTCACCAATTCATATAGCCGCTCTTCCAACTTCCACATCTCGCCGCCGGGTCCGCGCCCAAATACCGGCGGGTCCATAATAATTCCATCGTAAAAACTACTGCGCCGCCCTTCCCGAAGTACAAATTTTAAGGCATCGTCCTCCATTATGCGGTGGTTAATGCTACTTAGCCCGGACAGGGCTATATTATCTTTTGCCCATTTATTCATACCCTTTGCCGCATCTATGTGGGTGACGCTTGCCCCGGCTTTTAAACAGGCCAAAGTTGCGCCACCGGTATAGGCAAATAGGTTTAGTACTTTAGGTTGGGCTTTTGCATTTTGTAGTTTACTGCCCAACCATTGCCAGTTAACTGCTTGCTCCGGGAACAATCCCATATGCTTAAAGCCAGTAGGACGAATATGAAACTTAAGCCCTTTATAGCCAATTTGCCACGCTTCTGGCACGTTTTTGCCAAGTATCTCCCAATGCCCGCCCCCTGCCTTGCTGCGGTGATAGTACATATCCGGGCGGCTCCAGTTTACATCTGCCGAACGGGGCCAAAATGCCTGTGGGTCTGGGCGAATAACTGTTATATCGCCCCATTTTTCTAATTTTTCGCCACCGCCTGCGTCTAAAAGTACATAATCACGCCAATTTTCTGCTAAGTGCATCATTTATATTTTACCGCCTTGCTTTTGTAAGATTTGCTCTATTATCGGCAGACATTCATCAAAATGCGTAAGTACATAATCTGCATGAGTAAATACTTGCCCATAGGTGTTGGGGTTTGTGTAGGCTATGCAAGTAATCCCTGCATTTTTTGCAGAAAGGATACCCACAGGTGCATCTTCTATGGCTATGCACATAGTTGTGAGAGTTGCGGCTTTTTCTGCGGCACGCAAATAAATGTCCGGGGCGGGCTTACTTACGGAAACATCTTCCCCAGATGTAATTGCGTCAAAGTATTTGGCGATTCCTGTTCTTGACAGTACCATTTGTATCAGCTCATGGGACGACGCAGAAGCTACCCCGCAATGCAGCCCCATTTTTTTTATGCCTTGCAGCAAACCGGGAATGCCGTCTATGGCGGCGATATCTGCTTGACTAAATACATCGCGCATTGCTTGCTCTGCCATTTTTATTAGCTGCTCTACAGATTCGGTAAGCCCTAAATCAGTTTTATATCTAGGCCAGCGGTCCGGGTTTGATATTCCCGTATAGGGTGTTACGGTCGATAAGCTTGCCGGATAGCCGCAAGCTGTTAACACGCGTATGTCTATTTCATAATGAAGGGGCTGGCTATCTATTAATACGCCGTCCATATCAAAAATTATTGCCGGTTTCATTTTCTGCTCCTCTTTAGTTTATCAAATACAACTGATGCAAGGCTCTTGTGCATATTAGATACATCAATCGGTTGTACAATTCATTGTCTAAATCAACTGCCTTTGTATTATGTGCAGGGCAAATTACAACATCAAACTCCAGCCCCTTTGCAAAAGGCACGGCCATTACCATTACCCCGGGGGCAAACTCGTCGTCCTCGCTGGCGATAAGCTGTAACGGGCGACCGTCTTTAGGGTAAACTTTCTTTAATTGCTCATGAAATTTCACTGCCTCTGCTGCCGTTGGCACAAGAATTCCAACTGTGCTGTAACCTATCGGTAACTGTGGCAAAATGTCCAATACGGCAGTAGCCGGGTCAGGGTTTTGTACTATTTGCGGCTCTTCCCCATGGCGCAAAAATGAAGCACCGTGACTTGGCTTTTGTAAAAACTGCGCAGCAAAAGTGCTTATCTCGTAAGTGGAGCGGTAACTTTTTGTAAGGGGAATGTTTTGCGCCGTTGGATAAAGGGTTTTAAGTTCGTCTGTACTATCAAGGTTTATTTCTTTATACAGAGCCTGGTTTGCGTCTGCAAGCACAGTAAAATTACTGGAGACATACAATTTATTTAGTATCCTGTGATGCAAATGGCTTAAATCCTGGGCCTCGTCCAGCAAAATATGTTTTACGGTTTTATCCTGGTGTACCTGCCCGGTTAAAATGTCGATGTAGAATAGCATAAGTGCATCTTCGTAGTAAAGTTTATCCATTTCCAGGGCTTGCCTTGCAAAACTGCGAGACAGGCCTGTTTTGTACGCATAACTCTTTAAAAAACGTTGGTATAATTTTGAAGAATGAGGGCGCAGTCTGTTTTTTAAGTCCCGTATCACTATACTTTTTTCTTCTTCAAACTTTACACGAATTTCGTGGTCGCTAAAATTTTCGCCGCCATGAATACCATTGAAAAGTTCCGTTATTGCATTTCGTTTTGCCTTAAAATATTCTGCATACACACGTTCTACATATGACATAACCCGGTCTGTTTTACTTTTAAGGGTACTGTTTTTGGTGCGGTCTTGGTAAAGTTCCTCCAGCCGTTTGCTGCTGCAAAGTTTGTCTGTATTAAACATTATATCTTCAAAGGATGGTGTGTAGTTTGCCACATAGGCTTCTATCTCGTCTAAAAATGCCGGGGAATATTTATAGGCAAGCCACATGTTGCGGGCATTGTTTTGTGGGTGGGTAACCATATAATCTATTTGCTGATAAAGCCCGTGAAATGGGCGTCGGTCTTTCGCCATGGTTTTAATTAGTGCCGGGAAGTCCAGGTTTTGAACATCTTCCTCCCCAAGATCGGGTATAATGCCCGCTATATATGACGCAAAAATAGGGCTGGGGGAGAAAATGCGCACTTTTGAAGATGTAAGGCTGTTTCTGTCCCGGTACAACAAATAGGCCAACCGATGCAGCCCCACAGATGTTTTGCCACTACCCGCAGGCCCGTAAACAAGTACATTATTGGCCTCTGCACGTATTGCCTTGTTTTGTTCTGTTTGAATGGTATTAACAATCGTTTTTATACTGGCGTCTGCAGACTTAGAAAGCTCGCGCCGTAAAATTTCGTCATCTATTGCAATGTCATTATCAAAAAGATATAGCATTTCGCCTTTTTCAATTTGATATTGCCGCTTTAGGGTTATTTCCCCTGTTATAGTGGCACCCGTACCCGGCACACAAAAGCTTGCGGCCCCAACGCCGTAGTCGTAAAACAAAGACGATATAGGTGCCCGCCAATCGTACACATGGTATGTTTGCGTATCTTCGTCAAAAAGTGAATATCGTCCAATATATATTTGTTCATTATCGTCACAGTCTTCTTCTGTAAAGTCTATACGGGCAAAGTATGGTTCATTAAGCATTTTTTTTAGTTTTAATAGCTGCTTGCTGGTTTCCGAATATTGACGTTCGTAAGTGGATACTTCTTCTGCATGAAGGTACAAATCCGCAACGTCGTCAAAATCCCGAATTACAAGGCGTGCCGCACGCCACATTTCCTTGCGTGCATCCAGCACGTCGTCACGTTTTTTTATTAAACCTTCGCCATACTCGCTTACTTGGGAAAGTATAATCTCTTTAACCGTTGTCAGCTTATTTACTTCTGCCTGTTCAAACATTTGACATTCTCCTAGTGTTTTGTCAATATAGTTATACCATACTTTAAGCAAACTTGTAATTAACTTTTGATAGTTTATGTGACTCGCTGGGCACTCACGCCCTAAAGTGGCATTCTATATATTTCTGTGATAATATAAGTGTATCTTACAACAGGGTATAAAGGAGAACTTACCAATGGGTGAAAGCATGAAAGGCATGAAGCGCACGCATTATTGCGGCGAAGTAAACCAAAATATGATTAGCGAACAAGTAACGGTAATGGGTTGGGTAAACAAACGTCGTTACCTTAGCGGGCTGATATTTCTGGTAATACGGGACAGGACAGGCCTAGTACAAGTTGTAGTTGACGAAAAACGAGTATCCGCAGAGCATTACCAGCTTGCCAAGGAAGTTATCCGTGGGGAGTTTGTTGTTGCCGCAGTGGGGACAGTTATCGCCCGCACACCGGAAAATGTTAACCCGGATATGCCCACAGGCGCAATAGAAATAGACGTAACAGATTTACGGGTATTGTCAGAAGCGGAAGTTCCACCCTTCCAAGTAACGGACGAGGACGTTGGACTGGACATGCGCCTTAAATACAGATACATCGACCTACGCCGCCCAGAGGTGCAAAAAATATTCCAGATGCGCCATAAGACAGCCCGTGTTATACGGGAGTATCTGTCGGACACTGGGTTTTTGGAAGTTGAAACGCCTATTCTTATTAACAGTTCCCCAGAAGGTGCCAGGGACTATCTTGTGCCATCCAGAATGCATCCGGGGCAGTTTTACGCATTGCCCCAATCCCCCCAGCAGATGAAGCAAATTCTTATGGTGGCGGGCTTTGATAAGTATTTCCAAATTGCCAAATGCTTTCGTGACGAGGACCTTCGGGCAGACCGTCAGCCAGAATTTACGCAGGTAGATATTGAGCTTTCTTTTGCAGAAGAAAACGACGTTATGGCAATGACGGAAGGCTTAATGACACGAATTATGAGTGAAGTAATGGATATCGAAATTCCTGCCAATTTCCCCCGTCTAACATGGGCAGAGGCCATGGAACGTTATGGGTCGGACAAGCCTGATACTCGGTTTGGCATGGAGCTTAAAGATGTTTCTGATTTGGTTAAAGGCGTAGATTTTCAGGTGTTTCAATCTGCCATAGAAAGTGGCGGCAGTGTACGCGGCTTTTGTGCAGAAGGCTGCGCAACACTACCACGTAAGCAAATAGATGCTTTTGTGGAGTTGGCCCGTACACATAAGGCAAAAGGCCTTGCCTGGATCACTCTTGCAGAAGACGGTACGATGAAATCCACCATTTCAAAATTCTTCTCCGATGAACAGCTTATGGAAATTGCAAAGCAATTTGGTGCAAAGGCCGGGGACGTTATTTTCCTGTGTGCCGACCAGACATCAATCGTGTTTGAGGCACTTGGCGCAGTGCGCCTAGCGGCGGCTAAATGGAAAGGTGCAATTCCAGAGGATAAATACAACTTCCTGTGGGTTACACAGTTCCCATTGTTAGAGTATTCCGAAGAGGATGACCGGTATTTTGCCTCCCACCATCCGTTTACATCCCCAATGGAGGATGACGCCCATATGCTGGAAAGTGACCCGGCAAAAGTTCGCGCCCGTGCATACGACCTTGTTCTAAATGGCTACGAGCTTGGCGGCGGAAGTATTCGTATTCACCAGCGGGAATTGCAAGACCGTATGTTTGCGGCCCTTGGCTTTACGCTGGAAACTGCCGCAGAGGGTTTTGGATATTTCTTGGAAGCGTTGAAATACGGCGTTCCGCCTCATGGCGGCATTGCCCTTGGCCTGGACCGTATAATTATGCTGTTAACCGGGGCAGACTCCCTGCGGGAGGTAATTGCATTCCCTAAAGTAAAAGATGCCTCCTGCCCAATGACACAGGCCCCTAATATGGTTGACGGGGCACAGTTGACGGAATTGGGTATTAGTGTACAATCCGGCATATAAGCAAAGTCTCTTTATAGGAGTTTATGCGGGTTTTCGCCCTAAAGCAGAACAGCTTGGAATATTATATATGAAAGGCGGTAAGTAATATGCCTCCAGACAATGTTGCGCCGGATATTTGGTTTCCTAATTTACGAATATACTTTGCCCGTGTACCACAGCATATAGGCAGTATTTTTGGCTTGGATATTTATGTATATGCTGTGCTTATTCTTATAGGCATCATTTCCGCATATTTTTTGGCTGTATGGTATGCAAAAAAGACGAAGCAAAAAGCAGAGGACTACACAGATTTATTGATGTTGGGCGTGCCCATGGCTGTTATTGGGTTGCGCGCATATTTTCTTGTTTTTAACTGGCAAACCTATGCGGGCTATCCTATTTGGCGTGCACTTTTTGGTCTTCGTGATGGCGGTTTGGCTATCTACGGCGGGATTATTGGTGCGCTTCTGGCAGGGGTTATCATGTCCATAGTAAAAAAGATCCCATTTACAACTTTTGCGGACACTTGCGCCCCATCCCTTTTACTTGGGCAGGTTATAGGGCGAACCGGCAACTTTTTTAACCGTGAAGCCTTTGGCGGATATACGGATAATCTGTTTGCAATGCGAATTAGGGCAGACCAAGCCCGTGGTGTGCTTAATCAAGCCGGCGATGTACGCGCACGATACTTGGATAGTGTTGTAGTTGCCCAGGGAGTGGAGTATATACAAGTTCACCCTGCATTTTTATACGAGGCATTTTTCAATCTTTTGCTTATGATTGCACTTATTATTTATCGTCCACGCAAAAAATTTGCCGGGGAAGTAATTCTTATGTATTTACTGGGCTATGGTATAATCCGCTTCTTTGTAGAAGGGGTACGCACAGACCAGCTAATGTTTTTTGATACAGGCTTGCCTGCTAGTCAGCTTGTGTCTGTTATATTTGCAGTGTTGTCTTTAATTATGATAATTGCAGGGCGTTTGCGGGCAAGAGGGCGATAGATAAATTATTCAATCTCTACCAAAAACTCAATTTCAACAGGAACATTGCCGGGGAGTGCGTTAACCCCGACAGCAGATCGGGCCGGAAGGCCCTTTTCTTTACCAAATAATTCGTGTATCAGTTCAGACGCCCCATTGGCAACTTTGGGCTGGGAATAAAAGTCATCATGGCCGGCAACAAAGCACAGGACTTTTACAAACCGTTTGATTCGATTCAAATCCCCCAAGTCACGATGCAAAACAGCCAAGGCATTTAATGTACAACATCTTGCAGCATCTCGGCCTTCTTCAATGGTTAAATCCCCAAGTTTGCCCTTGTATTTTTCCTCCCCGTTAATATGAGGCAGGAAGCCAGAGGTGTATACCAGATTTTCTGCAAAGGTTATACTTGGAGAGTATACGCCAATTGCAGCTGAAGGTGTAGGCAGTGTAATACCCATGCTTTTCAACTTGTCATAAACATTTTCCATTTTAAGTCTCCTTTAACAAATAAATGTTTCATTGGACTACACTTTCTGTTACTGTGTTTTTAAGCTCTGTGGCAAATGCCATACTAAGCAGTGTCCCGCCGTCTTTTTCCACAGACAGGGCAGGGGCAATACTTGCCTGCCATTTGGCTTCCATACCTGTTAATTTATCCATAAGTGTAGAGTATACCTCTGTCGGCAGGCCTTCTTCGTCCATGTATGGCGTAAGTGCTTCGCGAATTGTTGGCATATCGAACACGGTTTTTAAGCGGTCTATCATTGCCAAGGCCGCCAAATGCTTGTGGGTATACTGTCGCTTGTTTACAGGGGGCGGCAGCAACCCGTCACGGATGTAATTTTGAATCATGCCACGGGTTATGCCCATATTTTTGCGTTCGCAAAATTTTAACACCTGGGAAATGGTCATTGTAGGGCTGTAGTGCCTAATGTCTTGTAATGGGTCTGTCATTGGGGTCACCTTCTTTTTGCTTTATCTGTTGCGTGTATTGGGGAAAAATATTAAGCGGCGAGGGCGGTATACCCGGTAACTCTGATTATTAAAGTTTTCGTATATAAATAATGTGCTGTCAGCAGATGGGTTTCTGCCAATGCCAACAGTCTTTTGTATATTGTCTTCTGTGTCAAGGGTCAAAATAGTTCTTTCGGTACCAATTGTACTAACGGTAATGGTACCCATTTCTGCCCATGCTAAAATATTTCTTGGTAACATATCCCCTACAATGCTGTATACAATATCTAATGGCAATAAAATTTGTGCCTCGGAAGCGATGTACTGTTCCAGTTCGGGTGCAGAAGCAATGTTGTTTAAAGCCAAAATTTCATTTGATGTAATAAGTAAATCTGGGGCCTGCCTTAAAGCTCTACTTTCTGTAATATCTCTGCTACGTGTTACAACTACCACATTGTTGGATGCGTGTACCATAGAGGCTGTTACAAAAATAGCAACAACTAAGCAGGCTATAATAATTATACGTTTTCTATTTCCCATACTTTCCCTCCTTGTATCTACTGCCCTGTACTTCCATACCCGCCTTCACCACGCAATGTATTCGGCAGTTCATTTACTTCTTCAAAGCTCACCATTTCCACTTTGGCAATAACCATTTGCGCTATCCTGTCGCCACGTTTTACCGCAAAATCTTCCTGGCCTAAGTTTATTAGAATTACTCCAACTTCCCCGCGGAAGTCTGCGTCTATTGTGCCCGGGGTGTTTAGTACGGTTACTCCATGCTTTAGTGCAAGGCCGCTACGGGGCCGCACTTGTGCTTCGTAACCAAAAGGGAGAGCAATCCTGATGCCTGTAGGTATCAAGACTCGCTCTCCTTTTTTTATAGTTGTGTTAATTTTGGCGTACAAATCCATCCCTGCAGATTGCGGGGATTGGCGAATGGGTAGCGGCAAATCCTTAGCATCATCTGTTCGAGTAAGCAAGAATGGCATATTGGTTTGGTCCTTTCGGAATATACTTATCTATGAACCGGGTACAAATTATTGCGCAATAAAGTAGTAGGGTCAGGTACTTGCTTGCCAACCAGAGAAATACTTACTTGATCCATTTTAAAAATTTT
>Ga0123355_10001714_pt1 | contig 30528 bp, 33 predicted proteins | sample TergutEmb28metaG_3_FD_89872 | JGI IMG/M metagenome (GOLD analysis project Ga0123355, IMG submission 89872) | Embiratermes neotenicus P1 segment gut microbial communities from Petit-Saut dam, French Guiana - Emb289 P1 | ecosystem: Host-associated > Arthropoda: Insects > Digestive system > Gut ... | reverse complement strand
TGTGCTGGCCAGCGGTGTAGTCGTAGACGTTGCGGTATTTCGGGAGATAGAAATGGCCTGGGCGTTTGTGGCCGCCGGGGTCTGGCCCGGTGCGGACGCCGTGGCGGAATTGCCAGAGGGGTTTGGGGTCGGCGATCTGTTTGACGGCGAGACGTGGACGAAAGGTCCGCAGGAGCCGGATGAGCCTGATCCGGGGCCGGAGCCACCGCCGACAGGCAATCTCGCAGAAATAAACACCGCAATCGCCGATATATCAAAGGCGATGGGCGCACTTCTGGAGGGGCTGCTATGAGTGTATACGAGATGGTGCAAGAGGCGTTGCCTCTGATACAAAAGCGCCGTCAGCGAGAAAAGGCCGCCGGAGAGGTGGCCCCGGACTTGTTGGCGTTTGCCGTCCAGCGGACAGGCGGTGACGCTGGGAATATCCGCCAAATCGCAACGATAGCGGCCCCCATAGCGGCAGCAGATGCCCGCCCGTGGGCAGTGGGCATGACGACGGAGCCGGGGGATATTGTCCTTGATCCGGCGGGACGGTTTGCATACATCTTCTCCCGCCCGGAGCCGATGACGCACCACAACCATACGTTTTTTCCGGGGGCGGCAGGGGTGTTCCATTGGTCAATCATCCCGGAGATGTATCAAGGGCATCGGGTGTACCCGAATGTGCCGGGGATCATTGTGGCGGTGCAGCGGGATCAATTGTGGTGGAACTCGGAGCGGACACGGTTATTTCGGTGGAACGCCGTGGATAATGCGGCAGTCGTGTGGGCGCCTGGGGCGCCGGGGGTGCATCAGTGGACGGAGGTGAGAGAGTAGTGTATTTTGATATCACAGTCCTCGCCTCTTTAATCAGCATACAGTGTGTTATGACGGGGCTTTTCTTCTGGTTGTTGTACCGCCGGGAGCGGGCAAGGGATAAGCGGGAAGAGGCCCGAAAAGAGAGTATACACTTTTTAATCCGGGTGATATGCGCAATTGATGCGATGGGCGAAGAAACGGCAAAGGCTGTACAGCGGATGGATAAAGAGTGTAATGGCGACATGACACGGGCGTTGGAATACGCCCGAAAGGTAAAGCAAAAGCATAGAGAATTTTTACAAAAACACGGGATTGATAATTTGCATTAGGAGGGCTAAAAAATGAAAAATCTCAAAAAATGGGCAAAATGCGCCAGCGTTCGAGCGATCAGGACAATGGCACAAACGGCGGCGGGGCTGATTAGTGCATCGGCCTTAATTGCAGAGGTCAATTGGAGCATCGTGATATCGACAACTTTGCTGGCGGGGCTATATTGTATTCTGCTGGCGGTAGGCGTGGGATTGCCGGAGGTGAAAGAAAATGGCAGTTAAAACCTACAACCTCCGCACCCAAGGGGATCTCCGGATTAGTCCGAATTTCACGGTGTGGGAATTTCGGTGTCGGTGCGGGAGACATGACGATGTGCGCATAGATAGCCGGCTTGTGGATTTTCTCCAGGGTGTTCGTGATGCCCTGGGGGTGCCGGTGACGATCAATAGCGCCCATCGTTGTGCGGCCCACAATCGGGCCGTGGGCGGTGCGTCAAACTCGTTCCATCTACAGGGCAGGGCGGCGGACTTTACGGCGGCGGGCCGGACGCCGGAAGCGATGGCAATCGCCGCAGAGGGCGTGAGAGCGCCGGGGATCATCCGGTATACGGGGCGTCGGAATTTTGTGCACATTGATACCAGGCCGGGGCGGTATTGGGCGACGGATCACAGCGGCACGATCCGGACTGTGAGTACGTTCGGGTGGCGGCCCCCGGCACCTCCGCCGCATGGACAGGAAATCATCCAGACGCTATACCGGGTGACGACACAGAGAGACCCGCTCAATGTACGGGCGACGCCGAACGGGAGCGGGCGAGTACTGGGGCAATTCCCCAGGGGGTCGCTGGTAACGGCGGATCGGCGATCCGGGGACTGGTTGCATGTGACCGACGGTAGGCTGACGGGATGGGCGTCTGCACTGCATTTGACCGATGCGGTGGTACAAGCCATTGATCGGCTGGTCAGCCAGCGGGTGATTGATTCGCCCCACTATTGGCGGGAGCGTTACCGGGATTTGGATCATCTGGATCGGTTGCTGATCAATCTGTCGGTATTGACGCTTACGCCGGGGATATCGGCGGCGTCTCTGGAGGAGGCCATCCGTATCCTTGTGGGAGCGGGTGCGATGGATCCGCCGGGGGCGTATTGGATTACGAATCATGGGCAAGTACGACATTTGGATACGCTGATCAAACGTGCCGCCGGGATGGTGGCGGGAAGATAGGGGACGCCCCCCGGTTTAGTCATTGCGACTGGCCGGGGGGCGTTTTTTTGTTAAAATATTCTTCCAGCAATTTTTTAATCAACGGGGATAGCTGGTTCCCATCGGCCTTGTACGCTTCGATTTGCCTTGCAAGGTCAGAATCCTTGCGAACTGAAAAAACTACTTGATTATAGGTTTTATCATTATACTTTCGCTTGACCGCCGAACTGGTCACAGTTTTTCTTTTCTCCACGGGAATCACCGTTCCTTTCGTCTTGATCGGATAGCCGCCAATAGGCCAATGGTGGCCGCCACTGCTGCCGCTATCCACCAAGACAACGCCGCAAATACCGCCGTTGCTATTAGGCACACGAGTATTGCAATTTTCATAATTATCGGCTATACTTATAGGGAAGGGCGGGGGCTTTCGCCCCCGTCCCTTGGACTACCGCTTCCGTTTGGGCTTCCTTTTGCCGGGTGCCTTTCGGGGCGGTTTTCTTTTTCGGATGGTGACAATCAGTGCGATAGTTGCTACCGTTGCCGTCCAAGCCTTGAAGAAAGCGTCCAGCCAGTCCTTTAAGTCAATTGCCGTTCCCTCCTCTCTTGTGGTTTAGTTAAGGCGTCCCTTAACTGTCTTTATTATAACATACATATAAGAGTATGTCAAGGGGTTTCTGCGATAAAGTTTGAGAAAATCGCAGTTTTTTGACCCCAGTTTTGACCCCAATAAACGGATTTTTTCTAAATTTTTAGGGGTAGAAATTGTATTGCGAAAATGAGGAAACCCGCTGAAATCACAGTGATTTCAGCGGGTTTTGCTTGGTCGGAGTGACAGGACTTGAACCTGCGGCCTCTTGACCCCCAGTCAAGCGCGATACCAAACTTCGCCACACCCCGATATCTATTAATTGCGTCTCGTATTTGACGCCCGATCATATTACCATACTTAATTCCGGAATGCAAGAGGGAACAGGCATTTATTTTACATGTTTTTTTGAACCGGGGGACGATTGCAGTCCCCCGGTTTTCGTCATACCTGTCCGCACCCTGTCATAGGTTGTACCAATGCGATCTATTGCATTATGCTTCACCCTGCCCAGGGCGGGGGAACATGAAAAAGGAGTAATATACGGGGGGTGCCGGGTATGGATTGGCATGGGAAAAGTGTCAGAGAGGCCATTTTGCATCTGGGGACGGATGGAGAAAAGGGGTTGTCGGATCAAGAGGTCAAAGCACGTCGGGATCAGATTGGCCCCAACCGGCTGGAGGGGAAAAAGGGGAAGAGCCTGATCCGAAAATTTATCCAGCAGTTTTCGGATTTTATGGTGCTGATCTTACTGGGCGCCGCCGGGCTATCTCTGGCGGTGTCGATTTTGGAGGGCCATGCCGATTTTATTGACCCCATTATTATCCTGGCCATCGTGATTCTCAACGCCACCATGGGCGTGGTACAGGAGGCCAAAGCGGAGCGGGCTATCCAGTCCTTGCAAAAGCTCTCCGCACCCAAGACCCGTGTAATCCGGGACGGGGCGGAGATAATCGTGGATTCGGAAGACATTGTGCCGGGAGATCTGCTCCTGTTTGAGACGGGGGACGCCATCACCGCCGACGCCCGGATTGTGGAGAGCGTATCCCTCCGGGTGGAGGAGGCCAGTCTGACGGGGGAGAGCGCCCCAGTGGAAAAAGACCCCGCCCCACGGATCCCGCAAAACGCCCCCCTGGGGGAGCGGCGGAATATGATCTTCTCCGGCAGTACTGTGGTGGGCGGCCGATGCCGGGCCGTGGCTACGGAGACGGGGATGGCCACCCAGGTGGGACAGATCGCAGGCCTCCTGGACAGGGCCGAGACGCCGGATACGCCCCTCCAGCGGCGGCTGGGCGCTCTGGGCCGGGGGCTGGGGATGTTTGCCCTCTTGATCTGCTCGTTTATCTTTCTCTTAGGCGTGATCCAGCGCACCAGTCTGGCGGACAGTTTCATGCTGGCGGTGAGTTTGGCCGTGGCGGCGGTGCCGGAGGGTCTGCCCGCCATTGTGACCATTGTATTGGCCCTGGGAGTCTCCCGTATGGTGCGGAAAAACGCAATCGTCCGCAAACTCCCGGCGGTGGAGACATTGGGCAGCGCCACGGTGATCTGTTCCGACAAGACGGGTACCCTGACCCAAAACAAGATGACCGTCCAGACCTGTATCCCCGCCGGGGACGATGTACAAAAACTGCTCCGTTACGGTGCGCTCTGCACCAATGTGACTTTGATCGAGGAGAAAGGAAAAACCCGCCCCCAAGGCGATCCCACGGAGGCGGCGATTGTGGAGGCGGCCCTGGGTGCGGGGGTCAATCTGGGATTGGAGCGAAAACGCTATCCCCGCCGGGGAGAGGTGCCCTTTGACTCTGTTCGCAAACGGATGGGGACCCTTCACCGGGGATCAGACGGCGGGTTGTTCATCGTCAAAGGTGCGCCCGACGTGCTTCTGGAGTTGTGCAAGTATTCTGACGGCAGTGCGGGGCAAAATCTCCTCACCGCCGAGAGACGGCGGGAGATTTTAGACCAAAACGCCGATCTGGCCCGTAACGCCCTGCGGGTTATCGCCGTGGCCTATGGGTGTACGGATGCCATCTGCGATCAGGTGGAGCGGGATTTGACATTCCTCGGTCTCATCGCCATGCAGGATCCGCCCCGGCCAGAGGTGAGAGATGCGGTGCGGACGTGTAAGCGGGCTGGAATTCGTCCGGTGATGGTCACCGGGGATCACGCCGCCACCGCCGCCGCCATTGCCCGGGAACTGGGGATTTTGGGGCCACGGGGTCAGGTGATAACGGGGCCGGAGTTGGATCAACTCACGGAGGGAGCGCTCAAACAGGCGGTGAAGACTACGGCGGTTTTCGCCCGGGTATCTCCGGCCCACAAGAGCCGGATCGTGGAGGCGTTTCAGGCCAACGGTGAGATCGTTGCCATGACGGGGGACGGGGTCAACGACGCCCCGGCCCTGAAAGTCGCCGATATCGGCTGTGCCATGGGGGAGACGGGGACGGACGTGGCCCGGGACGCCGCCGATATGATCCTGACCGACGACAACTTTGCCACCATTGTCTCCGCCGTCCGGGAGGGGCGGGGGATTTATCAAAACATTGTCAAATCCGTCCACTTTTTGCTCTCCTGCAATGCGGGGGAGATTTTGACCATCCTCCTGGCCATCCTCATGGGGATGCCGACGCCCCTGTTGCCGATCCAGCTCTTATGGATCAATCTGGTTACGGATTCTCTGCCCGCCCTGGCCCTGGGGGCGGAGAAAGCGGATCGGGATAGTATGGATCGCCCGCCGGTAAAGCCCAAGAGCAGTATGTTTTCCGGCGGGCTGGCGGCGGATATCTTATTCCAGGGCGCACTCATCGGCGGGATCGCCCTGTGGGCGTTTTTTATCGGTCTCCGGGCGGGGGATCTCACAATGGGCCGGACGTTCGCCTTTGCAGTACTGGCGCTGAGCCAGCTCTTCCACGCCTTTAACGTCCGCAGCCGGGAGAGTATTTTCCGGGTGGGGATATTCTCCAATCCCAAGATGATTCTGGCCTTTTTGATCTGCGCCGCCATGCAGGTGATTGTCATCGGCCACCCGGCCCTGTCTGAGAGTTTCGGCACAGTCCCGCTCACCCCGGCCCAGTGGGGAACCGTAGCCCTTCTGGCGCCAATCCCGCTTGGGGTAATGGAGTTGATGAAACTGATGCGGGGGAGATAGGTGCGGGCGCTCGGACAGGGTGGTCTATGCCTGTGCAATGCCGAATAGAGTGATATAGTCGAACTGTTTCGATGATACGAAAGGGGGCGCTTATGCAGACAAAATATGAACCCGAACGACGTAGTGCCGACGGCGATTATGGCAAGGGACACAGGCGGCGTAATCGCAGGGAGCGCCTGGCCATGCTCCGCCTGATCGCCTGTCTTCTGCTCCTGGGGAGCGTGGGACTACTCAAAGTATTTTTCCCAGGCGCAGCGGCGACGGTGGGAACCGCTGTGCGCCCCATGATCGAACACGATATAGACTACCGGGGTTCCATCGCCGCCATTGGAGAGACCATTGCGGGGGAGGGTACTATTTTGGAGGCCCTGGGGGAGATGACCATTCGTGCCTTTGGCGGCGTGGCGCTGGATATAACCGAGCCGGAGGAGCTGGAAGGGACATTGGCGGCAACGCATTCTCTGCCGGAATACACGCCGGCGGCGGCTAACATCCCCATTGAGTTGGCCATTCCCATGCCCACGGCCCCGCCCCAATTTGCACCCCGCCCAATGCCGAAATCAGAGGAGGAGGAAGAGAGCGGGTCAGAAGAGACCAAGCCAGAGGAGAGAGTAGAGGCGGTGGAGGCATTTTTGGCCCATCAGGCGATCTTTGACTACACAATCCCCGCTAGTGTGGTTGATGCCTATGTTCCGTTGGACTTAGAATTTACAGTCCCTGTGATGGGGCCTGTGTCGTCTGGATTTGGCTTCCGGCGGCACCCCATAGAAGGGGCGACCCGCTTTCATTTCGGGACGGATGTCGCCGTCGATACGGGTACGCCCTTTGGGGCGTTCGCCGCTGGCCGGGTGATGTCGGCGGGATACGGCCAGGGTTTTGGTCTATATATTCTCATGGATCACGGGGACGGCATCAAGACCCGCTATGCCCATTGCAGTGTCCTATACGTACAGGCGGGAGATTGGGTAGAAAAGGGCCAGGTCATCGGCCGGGTTGGATACACGGGCAACGCCACAGGGCCCCATCTCCACTTTGAACTCATGCGAGACGGCATGTTTTTAAACCCGGAACTCTATGTGATGTTTGCGTAAGGAGGCCTGCGTTGCGGATTGGTTTGATTGAATTTACCGGCGGATTTGTGGTCATGGTGGCGCTGGTGTATCTGTTTGACAGCGCCGGGGTCGTACCGCTTGTGATCTTGGCGGCGGCAGTCCATGAGTTGGGACATTTTGCCGCCATCCGCACAATGGGGGGCAAGGTGCTGCGGTTTCACCTGGGGTTGGTGGGGCTTCGCATGGACTATGAAGGTTCGAGAATCGGTTATCCAGGGGAGATTATCATCGCCCTTGCCGGACCGGTTGCCAGCTTTGGTTTGGCCTATGGGGCGTCCCTTTGGGGACAGATGACGGACAGTGAGACGGCTTTTTTTCTGGCGGGGATCAGCTTGGGGGCCTGCCTGTTCAATCTCCTGCCGATCTATCAGTTGGACGGGGGGCGGGCGCTGTACTGTCTGTTGGCCTGGACGGGAGAACTTGCCTGGGCCCAGCGGGTGATCTGTATCCTAAGCTGTGTGACGATTTTTGCGCTCCTGTTAGCCGGTGCGGCCCTGTTTCTCTGGTCGAATTGGAACTTTACACTCCTCGCCGCTGGGATTTGGCTTCTGATCAGCTATTGTAAAAACGGCGGGAATACGATAAAATATGCCGTGACTAAATATTAGACTTTACGGCAAAAGAGGAGATCAATGAACAATCAACTACAACGAATCCTGCCCCGTGTGCAAAAACCCGCCCGGTATGTGGGCGGAGAAGTGGGTCAGGTGGTAAAGCGGGCAGAGGACGTCCGGATTCGATTGGGGCTCTGTTTTCCCGACACCTATGAGATCGCCATGAGCAATCTGGGGCTCCACATCCTCTACGGCGTTTTTAACGAGATGGAACAGGTCTGGTGCGAGCGGGTCTTTGCCCCTTGGGGCGACATGGCGGCGGAGATGCGGTGTGCAACGATTCCCCTCTACGGCTTGGAGAGCGGGAGCCCGGCGGGGGAATTTGACATGCTGGGATTCTCCCTGGGCTATGAGATGGCCTATACCACCGTGCTGGACATGCTGGATCAGATGGGCCTGCCCCTCCGAGCCAAAGATCGGACGGGCCTTGCGCCGCTGGTCTTTGCCGGGGGGAGTGCGGCCTATAATCCGGAGCCCGTGGCGGATTTTATTGATCTCTTCGTCTTAGGCGAGGGGGAAGAGGCGGGGCCGGAGCTAATCGCCCTTTACGATCAGGCCAAATCTGACGGTCTCACCAAAGATCAATTCCTGCGCCAGGCGGCGGGGCTCCCCGGCGTCTACGTGCCGGGCTTATATGACGTGCATTATAACGCAGACGGGACGATTGCCGGGATCACGCCCCAGCCGGGCATCCCGGAGCGGGTCTCCAAGCGGATTGTCGCCGATTTGGACAAGTCCTATGTCCCCGTGACGGGGATTATACCCAGTACCGAGATCGTCCATGACCGGGTGGTGTTGGAGGTCTTTCGGGGGTGCATCCGGGGCTGCCGCTTTTGTCAGGCGGGTTATACCTGCCGCCCTATGCGGGAGAAATCGGCGGATGCTCTGATCCGGCAGGGGACTGCGGCACTGGGTCACACGGGATACCAGGAGATCACCCTCTCCAGCTTGAGCACCAGCGATTACAGTGACCTCAGCGCTCTTTGCGACGGGCTGTTGGACTGGTGTGCGCCCCGGCATATTAGCTTATCTCTGCCCAGCCTCCGGGCGGACAATTTCTCTATGGAGATTATGGAGCGGGTGCAGAGGGTGCGAAAAAGCGGGCTCACCTTCGCCCCGGAGGCCGGGAGCCAGCGATTGCGGGATGTGATCAATAAAAACGTCACGGAAGAGGCGCTTTTAGAGAGCCTCCAAGTGGCCTTTGCCGGAGGGTGGAGCAGTGTAAAACTCTATTTTATGCTGGGTCTCCCCACAGAGACGGACGAGGACGTGAGTGCCATCGCAGAGCTTGTCAAAAAAGTCCACTGGACGTGGAAGAAACACGCCGTGAATAAAAATCGTGGTCTGCGGCTCACGGTGAGCACATCCTGCTTTGTGCCAAAGCCCCACACGGCCTTCCAGTGGGAGGCGCAAGATACCATGGAAGAATACAGCCGCAAGGTGGCCCTCCTCCGGGAGAGGATACCCCGTGGAATCAGCTACAACTGGCACGAGCCGGAGACCAGTTTCATTGAGGCGGCCCTGTCCCGGGGGGACCGGCGGCTGGGCGCAGTCATCGAAGCCGCCTGGCGGGGCGGTGCACGGCTGGACGCTTGGAGCGATTATTTCTCTCTCGACCGCTGGACGGCGGCCTTTGCCCATTGCGGCATGGATCCCGCCTTCTACGCCACTCGGCCGAGGGATGAGGACGAGCGTTTGCCCTGGTCGCATTTGGACGTGGGCGTATCCCAGGACTTCCTCCGGCGGGAGCGGGCGGCGGCCCATGCCGAGACCCTGACGCCGGATTGCCGAGCGGATTGCGCCGCTTGCGGGGCAAATCTGATGGGGAAAGGGGGCGTGTGTAGTGCCCAGACATAGACTGCGCTTTGCGAAGACGGGCAAGGCGGTGTATCTGTCTCATTTAGACCTTATGCGCACCATGCAGCGGGCCTTTTTGCGGATCGGCGCCGCCATCCGCCACACGGAGGGGTTTAATCCTCACGCCTATATCTCCGTGGCTCTGCCCTTATCCGTGGGCGTGGAGAGCCGCTGTGAGCTGTTGGATTTTGAACTCCTGGACGGCCCACCTCTGGATCGTTTGCCGGAAATCCTGACGGCCCAACTGCCGGAGGGGATTGAGATACTATCCGCCTATGAGACAGAGATGAAAGTGAAAGATATCACATGGCTGTCCGTCGCCGGGACGTTGGAATACGACGCCCGGCCGGACACGGGATCAATCGCACAGGCATTGACGGCGTTTTTTGCCCAGCCGATAATTTTAGTCAAAAAGCGGACGAAAAAGAAAGAGGAGACGGAACTGGATATTGTCCCCCTGCTCCGGGAGATCACATTTGCCCCCGACGGGGATCACAAGGTCAAGTTGGAGGCCATTGTGGCGGCTCAAAATCCGCCCCTGGGGCCGGGGCTGCTCTTAGATGCCATCAGTCAAAAAGTCCCTGATTTGGCTCCCGATTTCGCCGCATTTTGCCGGCGGGAGGTCTATGATCGGGAGATGCAGGTGTTTTTGTAGGAGATGTACACAGCAAAACCCGCCGTGTATCCATGTGGATATGCGGCGGGTTTTCGTTTTTATGAAAGTCTCTTTTTCCAAAGGGGATGACAGGCGTCAGCCTGAGGTCGGATTTGCGTCTACTATTATTTCACCAAAACTTTTTTCAACTTGGCAAACCGGGGGAGAGAGCTCTCCATCGCCCGGTTGGGTTCGCCTTGGATCAGCGGCAGGGCATAGTCGATGAACTCTTTGGTGATCCCGTTACCCGTGGGGGTGATCCACTCCAGAGGGAGCTTTTTCTCAAAATTGGCCACTTTCTCCAGAGGGAGGAGAACCGTCTTGCAGACGTAGGAACCGGAGGACATATCCCGCTCAAATCCCACCATTTTCCCGGTCTCCCCGGCCACGGCGGCCTCTACGGCGGTCTTGCCCGCCAGAAACGCCTCGTCAATATCCGTCTGGGAGGCCAGATGGGCGGCGGCCCGTTGGAGGAGGCTCAGCTCAATACCCCGGACTTTGGCCCCGGTCTTTCCTTTGACGATCCCCGCCAGGGTGGCGGCGAGGCCGCCCAGTTGGGCGTGGCCGAAGGCGTCTTTCGTCGCCTCGCCGGACATGCCGTACTCGGCGATGAGCTTACCGTCCTTATCGTGGATCCCCTCGGAGACCGCCACTAAGGCGTTGCCCTGCTCTTTGTAAATGGCGGTGACATCCGTCAGGAATTGATCCAGATCAAAGGCCACTTCCGGGACGTAGATCAAATCCGGGCCGCATCCGAAATGGGTGGCCAGGGCGGCGCTGGCGGTGAGCCATCCGGCGTGGCGGCCCATGACCTCCACAATGGTGATCTGGCCCGTGTCGTAGACCCGTGCGTCTTTGTAGACTTCCATCAAGCTGGTGGCTACATACCGGGCGGCGGAACCGTAACCGGGGCAGTGATCCGTGCCGAATAGGTCGTTGTCGATGGTCTTAGGTACGCCCATGACGTGGCACTCGTAGCCGCTTTTCGCAAAATAGCGGCTGATCTTGTTGCAGGTGTCCATAGAGTCGTTGCCGCCGTTGTAGAAGAAATAGCGGACATCGTATTGCTCGAAAATCTCCTGGATCCGCTTATAGTCCGTGTCGTCCACGTCGGGATCGGCGATCTTATACCGGCAGGAGCCCAGCTCCGAGGACGGCGTGTTGAGCAACAGCGCCAGCTCCGATGCATCTTCTTGCTGCATATCGTAGAGCTTGCCGTCTAGAACCCCTTTGATCCCGTGGGCGGCGCCGTATACGGCGGTGATGTGCTCATTGTCCAGCGCCGTGCGGATCACGCCGTAGGCACTGGCATTGATAACAGAAGTTGGCCCGCCCGACTGGCCGATGACACAGGCACCTTTGAGTGGTGTATGCATTGTATAAGTCCCCCTATTAGATAAAAAGTTAAAAAAACTACATGCGGGGAATAGTATACCACTTTTCGCCGCATGTGTACATGTTTCTGTGAAAAATTTCTTTAATTTTCTTCTACCCGGTTTTGACGCCAACGGCCTTTAGCCGAGCGCCTCCTCTATGGCGGCCTCTATGAGGCCATGCATGTCTGCACCCCCGCCCAGGAATGTATCTGTAATCATGCCGTCTGCGTTGATAATCACCGTATAGGGGATACCGGGAGAGGGATATAGCGTCCTGTGGATCGTACTGTTTCGATCTAAGCCTATGGGATAAGTAAAGCCTCTTTCCTCAATAAACTCCTGTACCCGATCCGGGTCTTCACCGACATTCATTCCGACAAAGAGGACCCTGTCCGCATATTGCTCTGATAAGGTCTGTACGGTGGGCATCTTTGCCACGCAGGGGCCGCACCATGTGGCCCAAAAATCAAGGACGACCACGGTGCCTCTGTGCTCGGATAAGGTAAAGGTGTCTCCGGTCAATAACTGCACAGTAAAGTCCGGCGCCATATCCTCTGCTTCCAGCATGTATTCCCTGGTAATGTCCCCTCTGTATTCACGATATATACGATATACGAAGACGGCATTGATAAGCAGACTGACTACCAGCAGGACTGACAGTATAATGATAACTATTTTACTCTTCATTTTGTTGTTCCTTTCTCTTATACACGATGGCGTTATGCGGACATACGGGGCGGCACTCGCCGCAGCGGATGCACTCTCGGTCATTGATCTGATGCACGTCCAACTTGCATGAATTGACGCAGGCACGGCACCCCGTACAGCGGTGGGCATTTACTTTTATGCCGAACAGGGCATATTTGTTGAACAGGGAATAAATCGCCCCCAGAGGGCAGAGAAAGCGGCAAAAGGGCCGGAAGAGAAAGATACTGGTCAGTAGGATAATCCCGAGCCAAACCAGCCGCCACTGAAACAGTACACCCGTAATCGCCCGCAAGCTCTCATTGGTCAACACCAGCGGGATACCGGCTTGCAGCGTACCCATGGGGCATAAATATTTGCAGAAAGCGGGTGCGCTCACCCCGTTGATCCACAGGAAATGTAAAGGGAGATAGATCACGAAGAGGAAGAGAACTAAGTATTTGCAGAGGGACAGCCAACGGGTCACGGTACTTTTCCGCAGTTTGGGCGTTGGGATTTTATGCAGCAACTCCTGCACCAGCCCAAAGGGGCAGAGAAACGCACAAATCGCCCGCCCCAGCAGAACACCGAATACAACCAAGATTCCTATGGCGTAGAGGGGCAGCTTGGTTCGGATATCGCCCCAGGCCGTTTGAAAACTGCCCAGGGGACAGGCGGCAATCGCCCCGGGGCAGGAGTGGCAGTTGAGTCCCGGCACGCACAGGCCTTTTAAACTGCCCGTATATATGGTGCCCCGCACAAAGCCCACGAGGTTGGCATTATACAGCAGGGCGGATAGGAGTTGAATATACCTGCGCCTACCCAATTCCAATACACTCCAGACATATGACAGCGGCTCTCTGCAAGGTGTCCTGATAAGCGCCCTGGGCGATTCCGGTTATGATACCTAACAATGCCAGTGCGAGCAAGGCATAGCTGGCGATTCTCTTTTTCATAAACATATCAACGCTCCCTACAGGTGCAAACTGTAAATACGGCGGGCCATTGCGACAAATTCCTGTGCTGTGATTCAGTATATCAGAGAAGTTCAAACGTGTAAAACTATTTCATCCAGTTTGATGCAGAGCGGAACAGATATCAGACTATTTTTGTATTGACATGCTTGCTAAAATGCGTCGATTGATTTATAATTACAATGTGGAATTGCCGTTAGGCGGATTCGGTCACTCTCTGAAAGGAGGGTGATGCGATGCAATACGTTACATACGACACATTATTTGTCATTGCGACGTTTGTAATAGCACTTGTTGCCGTGTTGAAAAAACGCGGTAAATAGGGCGAGACGCCATAGTTTTTAAGCTACGGCGTCTCAATTCGTCATGTTAGGATCGAGCCGCCATGCGAATAACGGCAATTCCCTCTTTATTGATATAATTATATCACATGCGCTTGCGGACTGTCAATCATGCTAATCGTTTTTTCGTCTTGAAAATGTTCTTTTATTTTCTGCCTGGATATGTTAAAATACAGACAAAGTTCAATTATTATGAGGAGGAAAATCACTATGCCACTTGTCACGTCGAAAGAAATGTTTGAAAAAGCCTATGCGGGCGGATACGCCATTGGGGCGTTTAACGTCAACAATATGGAGATCGTCCAGGGGATCACGGAAGCGGCGAAAGAGCTCAACTCACCGATTATTTTACAAGTATCCGCCGGGGCGAGAAAATATGCCAACCACACGTATCTGATGAAACTGGTGGAGGCCGCTATAGAAGAGACCGGGCTGCCAATCGCCCTCCACTTGGATCACGGCGACACGTTTGAACTCTGTAAGAGTTGCATCGACGGCGGATTTTCCTCCGTTATGATCGACGGCAGTCACCACAGCTTTGAGGACAACATCAAGCTGTCCCGCCAGGTGGTGGAGTACGCCCACGCCCGTGGCGTAACGGTAGAGGGCGAATTAGGCCGTCTGGCAGGCGTGGAAGATGACGTCAACGTCTCCGCAGAGGATGCCACGTACACCCGCCCGGAAGAAGTGGAAGAATTTGTGGAGAAAACCGGTGTGGACTCTCTGGCCATCGCCATCGGCACCAGCCACGGGGCGTTTAAATTCAAGCCGGGCCAAAAACCCCAGCTCCGCTTTGATATTTTAGAAGAGATCGAACGCCGTGTCCCCGGATTCCCCATCGTACTCCACGGCGCATCATCTGTGGATCAAGGGTATGTGAAGATGATTAATGAAAACGGCGGTGCATTAGATGATGCCATTGGTATCCCCGAGGACATGCTCCGCAAAGCCGCAGGGATGGCCGTCTGTAAGATCAACATCGACTCCGACCTCCGTCTGGCCATGACGGGTACGATTCGCCAGTATTTTGCACAACATCCCGATCATTTTGACCCCCGCCAGTATCTCGGCCCCGGCAGAGAGAGCATCAAGAAAATCGTGGCCCATAAGATCAAGCATGTACTGGGTAGCGAAGGGAAACTATAAGAGCAAATTGCAGAGCATAGAAAGAAAACGTGGAAAATAAGCGAAAAGCGGACACTTCGCAGTGAAGTGTCCGCTTTTTTATGTCCTCATCTCTCCGGTCTTGTGAGTGGGGTCATATTGAGTCCGTCAGCCATCGCACGCATACGCTTCGACGTCCGCAGCGCCTCATTGATCGCAGCAATAACCATGTCTTGTACGATCTCTACATTGTCCGGGGCCATTACCTCCGGGGCGATCTCCAGTGCAATGAGCTCTTTTTTTCCATTTACCACGGCGCGAACCATGCCGCCGCCGGCCGTGGCCTCGTAGGTCTGTGCCTCTAGCTCCTCCCGTGAACGGGACAGTTCCTCTTGCATCCTCTGGGACTGCCGCTTCTTCTCCATTTGATTTCCGCCGCTCGGCTGGCGTTGCGGTTGGGTGCCAAATCCTCCGCCGAGATAGTTTTTCCCCTTAGCCACGTATCTCACCTCCCGAAATTCTTAAGCATCTCTGGCCATTATAAATTCTTTGTCCGTCACCGGGCTCACCTGGCCACGAATTCGTTGCCCCGTTCTTCTAGGGTTGCAATTGAAGTGACCATCAACTGGAGGTGAGATACCCCATCTTCTTCATATTCTCCCAGTACACCGGTGACGGCTACCCAGGCGTTTTCTTCGACGGGCACACTTCCATCTTCAAAACGTACTTCAAATCCGATGGCGCCGCCCGGGCCGCAACAGGAGTCGGTGTAGCGGATGACATAGTGATAATATCGATCCGTCGGCGGCCAGTGGACGGAGCGGAACATCCCCTCATAGCGGATTGTGCGGCCGAGATATTCCTCTATATTCAGGTTAATTTCCTCCATCTGCAAGATGAAGAACCGATCTGTGAGTTCAATGACATCACTGCCATCGCCGCCCATAGGCGGAGGAGTATCCCCGGAACAGCCGGTTAAGAGCAGAATAGCAACAAAAAACAGAATTACAAACTTTCTCATGTACGTCCACCTCGTCTCACTAGGGCCACGCCGCTGCAGAGCAGGAACACGACCAAATTTACACCCACTACACTGGCCCCCGGGGGGAGGTCGTAGCCGAAAGAGAGCACCATCCCCACAAAGAAGCACACGACCGACACAATGCCCGCCGTAATCACCACAGAGAGAAACCGCTTGCAGAGCCGCATGGCGGAGAGGGCGGGGAAGAGGGTCAAACTCGCAATGAGCAATGCGCCCATCATCCGCATCCCCAACACCACCGTGACAGCAGTCAAGAGGGCCAACATACTTTTGTAAATCTCCACTTTTGTCCCTGTGGCCTTGGCAAAACTCTCGTCGTAGGTGACGGCAAAGAGTTGCTTATAAAAGAGTACGAAGAGTGTGAGTACCACAAGGGAGAGTATGATACTCAGGTACATGTCGGTTGCCGACATGGCAAAAATACTGCCAAATAGGACATTACAGACATGCAACGTGATCCCTGTGGTTAGGCCCATGACAATCACGCCGATGGCGATGCCGGAAGTGGAGATCAAGGCCACGGCGCTGTCCCCCTTGATCTTGCTGCTCTCGTTGAGGCGCAGGAGCAAAAACGCCGTCGCCACAACGACAAGCATAGGCAGGAGGAGCGGGATACGGTCAATGACAGCAAAGACAGATGCAATCCCCGCAATGGCCCATGGGGGCAGAAAGCGGGAGAGAGGGTCCAGGTCGAGGGTGATTAAAATGCCCCCAATCACCGTGGCGGCAAAGCCTACGTGACTGAGTCCTGTGCCGATCATGGCGTAGCGCTTCAATACCAGGCTAACGCCTAAGAGGGCGGCGCAGAGGGAGACCAAAAGTCCCACTATAATCGCACGCTGCATAAAGGTGAAGGCCCACATCTCAAGGATCAGTTCCATTGGGGATCACCTCCCCGCAAAAAATACTGGCCCGCCTCGGATTCTTGATACGTCTCTGCAGAGCCGAAGAATACCTGACGGTTTTGGAGGTGGAGCATGTGGGTGGCGTACTCCACCCCGGAGCGCACATCGTGAGAGATCATAATGACAGTCAGCCCGGCCTCCCGGTGGAGTGCGGCAATGGTCTGATAGAGCTCCGCCGTCACGATGGGGTCTAAGCCGCTGACGGGTTCATCTAAGAGCAGCACTTTTTCCGTGGCGCAGAGGGCGCGGGCCAGAAGAACCCGCTGTTGCTGGCCGCCGGACAGCTCCCGAAAACTCTGTTTCCGCAGGGGTGTGATCCCCAGCGTATCCATATTTTCCAGGGCGATTTGGCGATCCCGCCGGGCGTAAAAGGGGCGGATGCCCCGGTTGTTTAGGCGTCCGGAGAGCACCACTTCATAGACGCTGGCCGGAAAATCTTTCTGGGCCGACGTCTGCTGGGGCAGATAGCCGATTTGCGTGTGTTTCAGGCCGTCCCCCAGTTCGATTGCACCGGATTTCGGCCGCATGAGACCCAGCAGGCCTTTCATCAACGTGGTCTTGCCCGACCCGTTTTCGCCTACAATGCAGAGGTAGTCGCCCTGGTTCACCTGGAAGTCCAGGCCCTCTACCACGACCTTGCCGTCATAGGCAAAGGCCGCATCTCGACAGGTAATCAATGCCATGTTAATTCAACGCCTCCCGCAGGTGTTCCACATTTTGCCGCATTAGATCTAAGTAGGTCACACCCGCCGCAAAGTCTGCAGAGCTCACATTGTGGGCGGAGTGGAGTTCTAATAATACAGCTCCCGTAGCTTCGGCGATGACGTTTGCAATCAGTCGGTTGGAAAATTCGATATAGAACACCACGGGGATGGCCTCCGCCTCTACCTTGTCGATGAGAAAGGCGATGGTGGCGGGGCTGGCCTGGGTCTCAGCGCTGCACCCGGTGAATGCGGCGTAGGAAGTCAGCCCGTAGGCATCCATTAGATAACGGAAGGGGTGGCGGTCGCCAAAGACCACAGTCTGGCGCACACCCTGGGCCACAACTTCGGCAAATGCCTGATCTAACGCCTCTAGTTCCTCAATCAAGCTCGCCGCATTTTCACGGAAGAGGTCTGCATTGACGGGATCAAGCTCTGAAAGGGTTTCCGTCAATGCGTTCACGATCAAAACGGCGTTTTGCGGAGAGGTCCAAACGTGCTCGTCCAGGTGATCGTAGCTGTGATCGTGATCGTGGTTGTGGTCGTGGTCATGGCTATGATCGTGATCGTGGTCGTAGCTGTGATCGTGATCGTGGCTGTGGTCGTGATCGTGGTCGTGATCGTGGCTGTGGTCGTGGTCGTGATCGTGGTCGTGATCGTGGCTGTGATCGTGGCTGTGATCGTGGTCATGGCTGTGGTCGTGATCGTGATGTTCCACCTCTACGGTATCTACCAGATCCACCAGCGCTATGCGGTGTATGTTTTCATTGTCCAGAGAGGCCAGGATGGGATCCACCCAGGTATCCCCGTGGCCGCCCACATAGATGAGCAAATTCGCTTCGTTTAATGCGACCATGTCACGGGGGGTCGGTTCAAAGCCGTGGCTCTCTGCGCCGGGAGAGATAAGCAGGGTGAGTTCTACCAGATCACCGGCGATTTGGCGGATAAAGTCATATTGAGGGAAGATGGTCGCAATTACACGCAGGCGCTCCGCCTCTTCCTCTATCGGTGCAGGGGGTGTTTCAGTCACAGCAGGCTCCACGGTTGGAGTTAGCGTTTCGGGTTGGTTATTACATGCGGTCAGGGATAGGGCCAGGGACAATATAATGAATAGAACGATCATTCGTTTCATAATGATAAAAACCTCCGATGATTTATATCCAAAAATACAAAAAAACAAAACCACGACCCCCGATATCCGGGCGTCGTTTTTTGTCACGAAAGGTTTCATTTTAATTATTCAGTCTCGTTTTTAAAGTCACAAGATTTGATGCGCTCTGCTTTTTGAGAAGCTCTTCCGCTATCAGCCGCAGGAGAGCCAACAGTGCAAAGAGTCCTAAGACGGCACTTATGGTTCCGCCAAATTGTCGTAACATTTCTTTGATTTTTGCCAAGCTTAAACAGGGGGCGCAGGCAGTTACTGTGCAGCCCGCATGTGCGGCAAAGGCGAAAAGAGCGAACAGGCTGACACAGAGGAACACGAGGGCCAATACAATGAGAAACACCCGATAAAGCCGCCTCAAGTTCACGCCGTCACCTCCGTTCAAAGCCGTGGGTTCACTTTAGCACAGACAGTGCGGACATGTCAAGTTGCCGCTTGCCTTTGGGAGCGGACAAATGCGCTGAAGAGACTTTTGTTTTCCCCCGCCGCAGGCGGGGGAAAATAACTTGAACGCAACGCTCTTTGTCCACGCCCCTTGCCTTTTTCTGCCTACAGGAGTATACTAGGCCTACCAGTTGAAACGGAGCGATCAGATGAGACTCAACCAAATTTTGACCTGGGGCAATACAACAGTCAGACGCCTGCCCCCGGCGCAGCTTATTATAGTGGGCTTTCTCGTTATTATTCTGGCGGGAACAGTTCTTTTAACCCTGCCTGTCTCCTCCAGAGCCCATGGAACCACCGACCTGTTTACGGCGCTTTTCACAACGGTCTCCGCCATCAGTGTCACAGGGTTGACCCTGGTGGACACGTTTGCCTATTGGACGCCCTTTGGTCAGGCCGTGATCTTACTCCTGATCCAGATCGGGGGCCTGGGGTTTATGACCATTGTCTCTATCTTCTACTTTCTGCTCCACAAACGCATGGGCCTCAGAGAGCGGCTTGTGATTATGGAGAGCATGAACTTAGATGAGATGGCTGGGGTCGTAGCCCTGGTGCGCCGTGTGCTGATCGCCACTCTGCTCTTTGAGTTTGTGGGCGCTGTGGTTCTGTCCATCCATTTTATCCCAGAGTTCGGTTGGGGCGGGGGGATTTGGCGGGGGGTATTTCTGGCCGTGTCGGCCTTTTGCAACGCCGGATTTCACATCATGGGGAACCACGACATGTTCTCCGGGGTGGTCACCTACGCCCAGAGCCCGGTGGTTTTGCTCACCATGGGCATTTTGATTGTCATTGGCTCCACGGGCTTTTTCGTGTGGCAGGATATTTTTACCCGGCGAAAGTGGCGCAAGCTCCACGTCCACTCAAAGCTGGTGGTGATTATTACGGCGGTGCTCATCGGATTGGGAATGCTCATGTTTTTGGGGCTGGAGGGATCGAACCCCGACAGCATCGGGGGTTTATCCGGGCCGGAGCGGGTGCTGGTCTCTTTCTTCCAGTCCATCAGTACCCGGACTGCGGGATTTGATGTCATCGGCCAGCTTACATTGGCGGAAGATACGAAGATACTCTCTATGATCTTTATGTTCATCGGCGGTTCCAGCGGCTCCGCCGCCGGGGGGGTGAAAACCGTGACCATCGGACTCCTGGTACTCGCTGTGATCTCCGTTATGCGGGGTAAACACGATCTGGTGATCTTTGAGCGGAAAATCGCCCCGACCCAGATTATCAACGCCGCAACGCTGGTGTTTATCGCCATGCTGCTGGCTTTAATCGGCGGGATTTTGCTCTCCAGGACGGACGGGGTGGAGCTCATTGACGCCCTGTATGAGACCGTCGCCGCCTACGGCACATCGGGGATGTCAGTGGGGGTTTTGGATACTGTGGGCAGGCTGGAGCAGACCTTGCTCATGCTCTACATGTTCTTCGGAAAAATCGGCGTAATGAGTTTAAGCATCGCTTTTATGATGAAAGGCCCGAAAGAGAGCGGGTTAACATATCCGTCAGAGCATGTGATTATTGGTTAGGAGGAATTTGAATGAAATCGTTTATTGTCATCGGATTGGGCCGCTTTGGCGAGGCTACAGCGAGGAAACTCACGGAACTGGGCCATGAGGTGCTGGCTGTAGATCGAGACGAGCACAATGTGCAAAACATAACCGGCGTCGTGACCCATGCCATTATTGCAGATGCCACAGAAGAGCGCAACCTCAAAGCCTTAGGCGTCAAAAACTACGATTGCGCCATTGTGGCTATCGGCGCAGATTTCGGCGACAGCATTCTCGTCGCCCTGGGGCTAAAGGAGATGGGGGTGCAGCGGATCATCTGTAAGGCCCGGGATAAGCAGCACAAGAAAATCTTGGAGAAAATCGGCGTGGATCGGGTTATTATCCCGGAGATGGACGCCGGGATCAAGCTGGCCATCCAGGCGGCGGATTTGAATTTGATCGACTACCTGGAACTGGGTGACGCCTACGGCATATCGGAGATGCACGTACCCGGCAGTTGGCTGAATAAGAACATCCAAGAGATCAATATCCGCCAGAAATACGGTTGTATTGTGGTGGCTGTCAAGAAGGCCGAAAACGAAGTGGTAAAAGCTCCCGGTCCCGAGTACGCCTTCGCAGAAGACGATGTGATTGTGCTCCTGGGCGAAAATGAGGATTTGAACGCACTGACACGCCTGGACTGATTTGCGGCTCAAATACAAGGCCGCTTCTTTTACCATCTTCTAATCTGTTTTTAATTTTTACAGCATGGCGTTTTAATCCCGGTCTGCTATTCTGTATCCAACAAAAGAAATTACAGGAGGCGAATGATATGGATCGCATCGCATTGGCAGACAAATTACGGGAGAAGGCAAACGTATCCTATGAAGAGGCTATGGCGGCCCTGGAGGCCAGCAACTGGGATCTGCTGGACGCCATCGTCCTGCTAGAGCAGCAGGGCAAGGTACGGGACACCGGATACACTACAAAGCGGGAAAAACCCCCGGAAGAAAAAGAGAAGAAAAAAGCAAAAGAGAAGAAGCCCCAGGGTGGGGATGGCTTTGACAAATTCATGGCCTTTGTCGGAAAGATGCTCCATAAGGGGAATACCAATAGCATTGATATCATGCGAAATGGTGAGCGGAAATTTGGAATGCCGGTGACAGTTTGGGTTCTTCTGTTGATCGTTTTGCCCTTTACATTTTGGATCGTTATCCCACTGATTATTATTAGCTTATTTTTCGGATTTAGTTTCAAGTTTGTCGGCCCCGATTCTGGAGCGGAAAGATGTGAATGACGCCATCCAAAAGGCCGGAAAAGCGGCTGTGGGCATGAAAGAAGATATTGAGAAAAAAGTGAAACAGGCCGTTGCAGAAGCGGAGAAAGAAGTTAAGAAAGCGGCGGCGTCGGCAGAAAGAGAAGTAGATCAGGCGGTAGAGAAAACCAAAAAAACAGCGGCAGAAGTGGCAGCAGAAGCGGCAAGAGTAGCAGAGAAAGCGGCCGAGGCGGCGGAGAGAGCAGCGGAGGCGGCCGAAGAAGCGGCAGAGGCAGCCGAAGAGGCGGCGGAAGAGGCCGCATGGGCAGCGGAAGAGGAAGATGAGTGCTGTTAAGGAGGCGCCATGGCAGTCAAAATACTGGTGGTAGAAGACGAAGAGAAAATCGCCCGGTTTATTGAACTAGAGCTCCAGTACGAGGGCTATGAGGTCACAAAGACCATTGATGGCAGAGAGGGACTAACACTGGCGGAGACAGGGGAGTACGACCTCCTGTTGTTAGATATTATGTTGCCTGGATTAAACGGGCTAGAGGTCTTGCGCCGATTGCGAAAGACCTCTAGCTTGCCTGTTATTATGTTGACTGCAAGAGACGCCGTCATGGACAAGGTCTCTGGGCTGGACATGGGGGCCAACGACTATATTACCAAACCCTTTGCCATTGAGGAACTGTTGGCCCGCATCCGTGCCTGCCTCCGGAAGGGACCGGATCAGCCCGCCACGGAGACCGGAGCGGCAGGGGACATGGTCTGCGGATTGCTCCGCTTAAATCCCCAACGCCATGAGGTCTCCTATGACGGTACTTCGGTAGAGTTGACTAGCCGGGAGTTTTCTCTGTTGCAGACTTTGTTAGAAAATCAGAATATCGTCCTCTCCCGGGATACCCTGTTAGAGCGGGTATGGGGCTATGATTATATGGGGGAGACCAATGTAGTGGACGTATACATCCGCTATCTGCGGTCTAAGATTGACGATAAATTTGAGGTAAAACTCATCCGCACCATCCGCGGCGTGGGCTATGTGCTCAAAGAGGAAGGGACGTGAGCAGGGGTTGAGCGGAACACAAAAAATGAGCTCCACCGCCGGGCGGATTAACCGCATTTGGGTGGCGAAGCTCTTAGGTATCTTTTTTTGGACAAATTTACTTTTATTCGGCCTGGTTGCGCATTACGTGGGCGGCCTAGAGATCACCATACACCCCGTGCCGCAGGTTGCGCTCCCTATGGTTCCAGAGGAGATGGTCTTTTTATTTGCACCCCTCTGGGGCATCCAGGGTCTCATCTTGCTCTGGCAGCTTCTCTTTGGGGCCAGAAAAGTTCGCCGCCGGCTGACGCCCATCTACGACGAGATGGCTGAGACGGCCCAGGAGCTGAGCGCCGCCGCCCAATTTGACGAGGCCCGCTTTCACAATCTGGAGGACGCCATCAGCCGGATCAGTTTCATCCAGGCGGATCGGCTGGACACGGGAGACCGGGATTTGGCGGGGCTGGAAGAGGCCATCAACGACCTCTTAGAGCGGATGCGGGAGAGTTACCGCCAACAGGCCAGGTTTGTCTCCGACGCCTCCCATGAACTGCGGACGCCGATTTCCGTCATACAGGGGTATGTAAACATGCTGGATCGCTGGGGGAAAGAGGACGAGAAAATCCTACAGGAGTCCATTGCGGCGATCCAAGGGGAGTCAAAGCACATGCAGCGGCTGGTGGAGCAGCTCCTGTTTTTGGCCAGAGGTGACAGCGGGAAGACCCATCTCCGCATGGAGCCCGTAGACCTCTCCGCCATGATGAAAGAGGTCTATGACGAGTCGGTGATGATCGACGACACCCATCAATATGCGCTAAAACTGCCCGAAGAACCAGTCAAGACTGTGGGGGATTGGGACATGCTCAAACAGGTGGCCCGGATTTTGACGGACAATGCCGCCAAATACAGTCCAACGGGGGAGCCGGTCGTCTTGGAAGCGGGGCAGAAGCCGGACGGCACGCCCTTTTTCCAGGTGCAAGATGCCGGGGCCGGCATGAACCCGGAAGACCTGCCCCACATCTTTGACCGATTTTACCGCTCTGATAGCTCCCGGACAAAAAGCACCGGGGGTACGGGCCTAGGTCTCGCCATTGCCAAGTGGATTATTGACCGCCACGGCGGACACTTTGACGTGCTGACCTGGGAGGAGCTGGGGACACGGATCACAGTGAAACTGCCCATGCGGGAAGAGGCTGAGGCGAGGGAGCAGGCAGCTCCAAATTAAATTTGTTACTGCAAGACCTCTGAATCGACAAGGATTTCGCCGCGCTGCAGGGCGGCAATTTGTTCTCTGACCAAATCAACAGAAGCTTGATCTGGTATTATCACAAAAAGAGATGGGCCGGGCATGGAAAAAGTAGTCGTTGAAGAACTGAATGTTCCGTCTGCCGCCATAGATTTGATGTTCCAGGAGGGGCCATCGCTCAGTTGCGTTCGAATCAGCTCCTGAATCTGCTCTATCGTCATATTTGTATCCATATCTGACGCAATGCTGTTCAGTATGGTAGTTGCCCCCGTCAAAATGGCAGGGGACATAGCTCTTCTCAAGATTGCTGTAATGACGGCTTGCGCATTTGCGCCCCGGTCAAGATCGCCGTCGGGGAGACTAAATCGTTCACGGGAAAACTCCAGCGCCTGATGGCCGTTAAACTGATTCCATCCCCGAGAGACAGGAACCCTGCCGTAACGGGTGGTAAATGCGTGGGCCGAATATACGTCAATCCCGCCTAATGCGTCGATAACATTGATAAATGCTGTGAAATTCACTCTCACATAAAAGGGAATATCAATCCCATACAACTCTTCCAGGGCGGCCATAGAGGTATGTACACCGTAAATGCCGGCATGGGTCAGTTTATCACGTCTGCCCCCGGTGATGCCCGGAAACGGAATGTAATAGTCTCTGGGCGTGTTGACTAACAGGATTTGATGCGTGGTGGGGTTTACCAACATGAGCATGTTCACATCACTGAGACCGTTCTCAATGACGCCGAACGCATCAATTCCGCTGATAAAGATGGCAAATGTCTCATCGGTCACTTCGATGTCAGCGGCCATGCCTTCCACTTCGGTTACAATTTGCTCTAACGCAATTACTCTGATCTCATCTAAAAATCCTGGGTGAATTTCCTCTAAAATATTCCCAAATGCCTCGTTATAAATAATCGCCTGTACTTCACCGCTCAGAAGTCCGTGCACTTGCTCAAACAGGCTTGGATACTCCGTTTTTGTAATCGCTGCACCGAGTGCATTATTAATCGCCGCTATGGCATCTACGGTGCTGTCAGCGCCCGTGGCGTATTGTACGCCGAAGTTGTAGTGGGCCGCATCTTGCAGGGTTTCTGCCGGATCATCGGTACGTACTGCTACCACCACATTTTCTACCATGGTTGTGACGCCGCCGCCGGCAAAGGCTCTGAGCGCATCATTGCCTTGGTGCACATAATATATTCCGGCGACCAGTATAATCGATATCAGAACACTGATTACTTTTCCGACAACGGCTTTGTTGCTCGCAATACCCTGTTTAACAAATAAGATCAGCCAAACGATGGCCAGCACACTCAGTATGGCAATAAAAAATCCCATAGGGAGTATGTTAAGTCGCAGTAGGGCAAAACCCAGTCCAGCTGTCGCCAATAATTGGATGGCGCACAATACGAATCCAGTGTTTCGACTTGCGGGAGTTGCCGTTCGTTTACGTCTTTGTGCCATATCTTTAGTCCCTCTCTAGAAATAGCGCTTGTTTATTCCATTTTATTGCATTTATACTACCATACAATGAAAGCCATTGCAACTTTTTCCAACAGCAGGCAAGGGCTGATGTATAGAGATGCCAGTCATATCTATACTTGACGCTCTCTAAAAGAAAAAGTTCCTTGTTGGCTTGATGAGACGATAGTGCGTTTAAGAGTTATCCTTTCCGGAACGGGAAGATAGCGGACGGCCCCCGGTTTAGTCATTGCGACAGGCCGGGGGATGCTTTTTGCCCGCAATAAACGGATTTTTTCTAAATTTTTAGGGGTAGAAAGCAAGATGGGGAAATGGAAAAACCGCTGTATTAGTGTAAAATACAGCGGTTTTTTGTTGGTGCGAGAGATGGGACTTGAACCCATACGCCATAGGACACACGCCCCTCAAACGTGCCTGTCTACCGATTCCAGCACTCTCGCATAACAGCAAGGGCCATTATAGTCAGAAAAAAGGATTTTGTCAAGATGCAAACGTAGAGAAACGATAAATTTCAAAAAAACCACCTGCTTGTACGAGAGTCGATCAACTATAAAGTGCGCCCCATTGGTTCGCTTGGGGCGCACTTGGCGTTTTATTCGTTTCTGAAACTCTGAAAACCGCTACCGTTTTTGCATGTCCAGCAGCTTTTGCTTTAACTCGCCTTCGATCCGGCCCAGTTCCACCTCTGCGTCCCGGCGGCGCTGGGAGCCCTCGGCTTGGATTTGCTGGACTTCTTCCAGGGTTTGGATCAAGTTTTGATTTGTGGCCTGGAGGGTTTCAATGTCCACGATGCCCCGCTCGGCCTCCCGGGCGACTTCTACGGAGCCCTGTTTTAAGGCTTCGGCGTTCTTTTTCAGGAGTTCGTTGGTCACGTCGGTGACGCTCCGCTGGGCCTCCATGGCCTCTTTGGCGTTGTGCATTCCAATGGCCAAGACCATTTGGCTCTTCCACAAGGGGATGGTGTTGACGATAGAACTCTGGATTTTCTCCACCATCAGGGCGTCGTTGTGCTGGATCATACGGATCTGGGGCGCCATCTGGATGGAGATCATCCGGGTCAATTCCAGGTCATGTATCTTCTTCTCAAAGCGGTTGACTTTATTGGCAAAATCGCTGGCCGCCTGGGCGTCCTCCGGGCGCTGTGTGGCCAGGGCCTTCTCCTGGATGGTTTTGAGCTCTATATCCACCGCCTCTTGGAGCCGGGTTTTGCCCGCCAGGATATACATGGACAACTCTTTGAAATAGGCCTTGTTCATCTCGTACATCTTATCCAGCATGGCGATATCTTTCAAGAGCGTCACCTGATGGGTCTCCAGTGCGTTGACGATTTGATTGACATTGACCTCCGCCTTGTCGTACTGGGCCTTGAGCGTGGCCAAGCGATTACGCCCCTTGCGGATGAGGCCCATGAACCCCCGTTTCTCTTCGTCGCTCCCCAGACCCCGCAGTTCCACCACGAGGCCGGACAGCATACCGCCTACCTCGCCCATATCTTTGGCACGGACATTGTTGAGGGCGCTGCCGGAGAATGTGGCGATATTCTGCTGGGCGGCGGCGCCGTATTGGAGCACCATATTGGTGTCGGAGATGTCGATCTGCTTGGCAAAACTCTCCACTTGGGTGCGCTCCGTCTCAGAGAGTTGGCCCAGATCTTGCTCTAAGCTCCCGGCGGCCTCTTCCACTTTGGAGACTTGCAGTTCCGCAATGGGATCCGGCGCACCGGGGGTATCCATGCTGGGAGTCAGGGTTAAGCTTGGCACATATTCTTGATTTTGATCCATGTTGTCCCTCTTTTCTTATGATTTATTATAATACAATCGAAATCGGTTCAAAAAGTTTCTAGAATGTTCTGAAAAAACTTGCTATCTTACAGTGTACCGCCAATTGGGCTGTACGTCAAGTAGAATACGGCACACTTGCGCCTGCGAAGCGGATCTCCGCCGTACTTTTATAATTCGCAAGGGGATTGAATGCGCAAGCAAAGCAGAACCATCTATCTCAAATGGCATAGTATATAAGGAAATCTTATATAGAAGAGAGGATAGTCAATTATGACCTCTGGCACACTTCAAATGAAAGTTACCACAGCCGATGGTGCGATGCCCGTTTCCGATGCGACTGTAAAGGTCAGGGATGCGTTAGGCCACACAGTGTATGCGCTTAATACGGATCTAAATGGAATGACGACTGTGGTTGCACTGTTTGCACCCAGCAGAACATTGTCTCTAACCCCTCACACGGCGCATCTAGCTTACAGCGTATATGAAATCATGGTTACCCACCCCGGATATATCCCGCAATTCGTGCGGGGTGTACAAGTGTTCGACGGCGAGGGGGGCTTATTGCCGGTTGACTTAATACCCCGCACCGCACGTACTGACCTGGGCGATTCAGTGAACGTCATTGAACTCTCGCCCACGCAGACCCCGCTGCGTGGGACGGGGCAGATGAATCCATTTTTTTAACACAGCCCGCATCCGTGGACACCAAAATACATAAAAATCCATCGGTCATGCCGATGGATTTTTCTCTGTGCCGTCTGTTTTGCCGGCCTGTTCGCCGTCTTGTTCAGTTTTTTGATCCGCCCCCTGCTTGGCGGCCTCCGCCGCACATCTGGCCCGCCAGGCCGCAATTGTCGCAAGAGTATCCCCGAACTGCGTCACTGCCGCAGCTAAGACGCTCAAATCCTCATCGTCCTCTATTTGTGCAGCCAAGGCGCTGGCCAAAGCTGTAATTCCCATCGCCAACTCGCATCCGTTCATGGGCATCACCTCAAGCTATAGTATGCAAAAAACGAGGCCGACGCAATATACGCCGGCCTTGTTAAAGGGATTCAACTACAAAATGATGTAAAGCGATATATTGACTATTGCTTTACAAATGTGGTATACTACTCTTAGGAAAGGAGGGATTAGCGTGGCGCAAGCAATGGTTAATTTCCGGATAGATGAAGAGTTAAAAAAGGAAATGGAAGAAACCTGCAAGAATATGGGTTTGAGCATGACGGCTGCATTTACAATTTTTGCGACAAAAGTCACCAAGGAAAAAAGAATCCCGTTTGACATTACTGTTGAGCCTGATCCGTTTTACTCCGAGCAGAACATGGAACGTCTGCGGCGTGCAATTGCTGATTTAGACACTGGTACGGGTATAGTCAGCAAATCGCTGGAAGAGTTAGAGGCAATGGAAAATGGGTAGGCGCATTAACTTTCAGGAACAGGCTTGGCAGGAATACCTTTATTGGCAAAGCCAAGACCCCAAAACCTTGAAACGCATCAATAAGCTTTTGCAAGACATTATACGCAATGGCTACAACGGCGCTGGGAAGCCGGAGCCGTTAAAGCATGATTTAAGCGGCTATTGGAGTGTTCGCATAGACGAGAAAAATAGGCTGGTTTTCCGTATCAGAGACGATGCCGTGGAAATCGCTCAATGTAGCTCTCATTATCGGGATCGCTGAGTAATGACAACAAAATAAAAGTTCGGGCAGGAGTTCCCCGCCCGAACTTTTATTTTGAGGAGCAACCATCCGGTACCTATATCACAAAATTCCCATCCACAAACACGGCAATCTCTTTACCGTCCGCCGTGGTGCCGGTGATAGACAGATCGGCGGTGCCGATCATAAAGTCTACGTGGACGAGGGAGTCGTTCATGCCACGGGCTTTGAGCTCCTCCTCCGTGCGGTCATCTGCGTCGAGGAACGTGGGATAGGCCCGGCCGAAGGCCAGGTGGCAGGAGGCGTTTTCGTCGAACAGGGTGTTGTAGAAGAGGATATTCATCTGGGAGATGGGGGAGTGGTAGGGCACCAGGGCGATCTCGCCCAGATACCGGGCGCCCTCGTCGATCTCCAGCTCTTTCTCCAGATGTTCCAGGCCCTTTGTGGCCTCGGCCTTTACGATTTTGCCCTGTTCAAAAGTGAATTTAATATTTTCCACCAAATTGCCGTTGAGAGAGAGGGGCATACTGGCGTAGACCACGCCCTCCGTGCCGGCACGATCCGGGAGGACGAAAATTTCCTCGGTGGGGATATTGGCGGCAAAGTTTACGCCGGTCTTGGCTTTTTCGCCGCAGGCCACCCACTTGTGGGCCTCCGGCAGGGTGAGGGTCAAATCCGTGCCGAGGCTGTTCTGATAGCGGAGCTTCACGAACCGATGGGCGTTGAGGGCATCGGCCCTGGCGGCCATAGTGGCGATCTTCTCCCGCCAGATGGCCACGGGATCCCCTTTGCCCACGTGGACGGCGGCGAAAATGGCCTCCCAGAGGCGATTGATCGCCTCAACCGGGGAGAGGTCGGGGGAGACTTTCGACGCCCAGGTCTCCGCAGGGATGGCGGCGATGGTCCAGGGGAACGCATTGCCCATCATCTTATCGTAAAAGGATTTCAGCGCTTTGCTGGTGGCAATATTATTGCGCTGGATACGGTCGGGATCGGCGCCTAAGAGGAGTTCCGGATCAGAGGACTCGACCCGGATAAAAGCGGCGTCCCGGTCGGCGTACTCCTGGAAGAATGCGGGGATCCAAGCGGGGACTTCGTCAAATACGGCGGAGTCGGCACGGAGGAAATGCATCCGGGTGAGGGCGTCGTCAAAAAAGCGGGTGACCACATCCCGTGCGCCAGCGTCATAGGCGGCCTCGGCCACCATACGGACAAAATAGGCGGAATCCGCACTGGCGGAGATGACCACCGTCTGGCCTTTCTGCACATTGGCCCCGATCTGGACGATGAGCCTTGCGTAATCTTTTAAATGTTGCTGCATGATAACACTCCTTGTGATTGCTGCGATTTTTATGATGCATATTGTACCACTTTTATTGGGGGAATACTAGGGTGTTTCGGCGGGGGGCAGTTATCAAATGTCGTTTTTTCTATGTATGGCGTTATGCTTATTTTCTGCTCAACTGCCAATTGCTCACTATTCCTTGTATAATAGTATTTAGGTTTCAGGGATAACCCATAACCCTTGAAACAACCGTCATTATCATGGATAATAGATGGTATGGGACAGAGTGGCGTCGGATCATTCCTTGAGCATACGGC